>OFFE01000185.1_pt1 | contig 55716 bp, 60 predicted proteins | sample 1521371 | NCBI WGS metagenome assembly OFFE01 (sample SAMEA3504131, study PRJEB24116) | mouse gut metagenome | biome: mouse gut; feature: mouse-associated habitat; material: faeces | place: Denmark | collected 2011 | reverse complement strand
GGGAGCATATTTCGGATGCGCTGGAGCCCGCCCTTGACCGCGTCGACCGCGCCCGTAAACGCTGAGCGGATGCCGTTCGCAAATGTCGAGATGACCTTCTTCCCGGACTCAAAGAACCAGGAGACGGCCCCGGTGACGGTGTTCTTGACGGCTGTGATGCCGTTGGAGAAGGCCGTCTTCACGGCCTCGAACCGCTCCCGGACGCCGGAGGCCATATTCGTGACGCCGGAGATGAACTTGTCCTTGATCGCGGTGAGCCGTCCGCCTGTGAGGTTATCCAGGAAGGAAAAGCCCGCTGTATATATGCCCTTGACGCCCTCGATCGCCGCCGCTGCCGCGCCGCGTATGCCGCCGCCGTGGGACTCGTAGGCGTTCCTCATGTTGTCCAGCTTCTCGGCGACCGTGTCGCGGGCTGCGCCCATAACGGAGCCGATCACGTTGCCGATGCCGGAGAAGATCGCCTTCGCGGTCTCGAACGCTGCGCCCAGCTTCTCGCGGAAAAAGTTGAGGATGTTGTTGACGAGGTTTCGGAACCACTCGCATTTGTTATAGAGCAGCACGATCGCCGCTATCAGGGCCACGATACCGATGACGACCCATGTGACCGGGTTCGCCAGGAGTGCCGCCGTGAAGCTCCAAACGCTGCCTATAAGCGGCGATAGCGCCGCCCTTGCTATCCCGAACCCCGCCTTGAGTATCTTGAAGGCGGAGACCGCCTTCGTGATGACGAGGCCCACGCCGCCCACCACGGCGGCGACGGTGCCCGCTATGGTGAGGAACCCGCCGATCGCCAGGACGACAAGCATGATGACCTTGACGAGCTCCTGGTTCTCCTCTATCCACGACCCGACCTTCGTGAGGACGGTCTCCCCGGTGCTCATGAGGTCGTTGATCGTGGGGAGCAACGAGTTCCCGATGGACTCCTTGACGTTTTGGATGCGCTGCGTGAGCCGCTCGAACCGCTCCGGCTCCGTCTCGTTGATCGCGTTCGCCATCTCCGTGGCGACGCCCGTGCCGGAGCCGAGGGCGTCATACATATCGAGGATGTTGCCCTGTAGGTCGTCGGTCTTGTTGTAGAGGAGGTCGATGAGGGCCACGGCCTCGGTGTCCCCGAAGGCTTTTTGTAGCTCCATCTTTTCGGCTGCGTCCATGGTCTCGCCGAACTTTCCCCGGAGTAAGTCCAGGATTTCGGGCATAGATAGGAGTTGATTGTTCGCGTCCGTGAACGATAGGCCCAGGGCTTCGCCGCCCTTCGTTGCCGATCGCAAGAACGCCTTGTACTTCGTGCCCGCCTCGCTGCCGCTCATGGTGGCCTGTAGCATACCGAGGATGGAGAGCTGCTCCTCGAGGGGGACGTTCGACGTCGTCGCCGAAGCGCCGAGCGTCTGGATGGCGCTCGCCATCTGCGAGCCGTCCGTCTTGAACTGCTGCACCGAACGGGCGATACCCGCCGAGAACATCTCTCCAAATTCCAGGTCGGTGAGGTCGTCATAGTAGCCCTTGTAGATGCCGTAGCCCGTAGCAAAGAGGGACGTCATTTCCCCGATCGTGGACTTCGTCGCCTTCGCGGTGAGGCCCGAGAGCTCCGTGAACTGGGCGACGCCTTCGTCGGAGAGCGAGGCGATGCCGCTCTTGATGTCATAGGCTGCGCTGATGAAGTCGGCCTTCGTCGTCCCCGCCCATTGGTCGGAGAAGTTCCGGGCCGCGTTCTCCACGGCTTCCAGGTCTTTGACGCCCAGCGAGGCGAGCTCGCCGATCGCCCGGCGCGTCTCGAAGGTGGCCTCGACCGGGGCCAGGACGGCCCCCGTGATCTGCGAGCCCATCTCCTGCATGACCGCCCCCGACTTCGCCACGTTGCCGAAGGTAGCGCCGAGGGCGTCCATCTTAGAGACGTCGGCTCCCACCCGGGAGGCAATACTCGCCATGGGCCCGGAGAGGTTGTCGACCATATTCATGACGAGGGATAGTTTGAAAACAGACTCTAAACTCAAGCCGCTCACCTCCTTCTCATAGTTTGGAGGCTGTCCGAAGAAACGACCGCGCCGCCCGGGTCAGTCCGAGGAGAAGACCTCGGAGATCGCCCGGGCGACGATGTCCTGCTCGAGCCGCTGGATGAACCGCGCCTTCGCGAGATAGTCCAGCAGTTCGCCGAAGTCGTCGATCGCTTCGGGGTCAAAGTGCTCTAAAAGAGGCGGGGGGACATAGCGGTATATCTCGAGGAGGGCGCTCTCCGTGAGGCTCTCCTTTATCCCCGCGACCCTCTCTCTTAGAGCTTCTTCAAATTTACCCCGTCAGTGAGGCCCAGGAGCTCGGTGAGCTTGTTCCCGATGGTGATCGCGACGCCGGGATATTCCTCCATATCGGCGGTGAGACGGTCTCTGTCCTCGTCGACGACCGCGTCCAGCATGAAGGTCTTACTCGCCTTCGTCATGCCGATCTTGGAGGCCGTCTTGATGTAGCGGTCGTAGCTGGGGACGCTGGGCCGCTTGAAGTGATAGGAGAAGTCCTTCGACTCCTCATCATCGACGGGGACGGTGACGCTCACCTTGTAGACCTTGCCGTACTTCTGCCGCATAGCCTCGGCGGAGTCGGGGGCGGGGTTGGTGCCTTCGTTCTTCTTGATGTCTTCCATGTGTTAATACCTCCGTTTTTCTCGAATTAGTTGAGACGGCGCGGTGTGCGTTAAACGGGCTCGACGCCGTCCTCCACAATGCCGCCGACGATCATGAGGTCGATGTCGACGGTGAGGGTCTTGTCGCCCTGGGCCGCTTTGTGACTACGCTTGACGAACACGACCCTCTTGAGCTCGTCGATGCGCGTCCGGCCTCCGGGGTTGCCGTAGGAGACGACCACGGAGGGGAGCTCCACGCCGTAGAAGGGGCGACCCGTGGCCTTGCAGTAGTCCAGGACGTCGTCGTAGTCATCCCGGAGCATGGACATTTTTCCCGAGCCCTTATAGTTGCCCTTGCCGTAGCCCCGGGGTCTGCTGCCCTTGCCGTAGGACTCCTCCATCTCCTGCTCGTCGTCGTAGCTGATCTCCCGGAGGACGAGGTTCAGGCCGGGGATTTTGGTGTCGACGTCTCCCCATCCGTAGTTGATACCGTTGACCTTGATACTCATAAGGTTCTATCCTCCTTCCGTTAGGCGCTGGGCCGACGCCGGGCGAGGTTGATGTAGACCTCGCGGATGTAGCCCCGGGACAGGTAGCGGATTTTCGTCCGCATGGTCTCGTCCTCGATGAAGGTCTCCTCGTGGCCCTCCATGAGAATGATCTCGGCGGCGCTGATCTCTTTCGCGTCGATCATACGCTGCAAGGGCTCAAAGAGGAATTTGCAGCGGGTCTCAAGCTCGCCCTGGATGTCCTCCATGTCGATGTCGTCGTTCATGAGGTCAAGGCCCTTCTTCCGGGTCTCCCGGATGATCTTGTTCAGAACGCGGACGTCCTCGGCGTAGTCCCGGTTGGCCCGCCAGGACGGACGGAGCAGGGTCAGCACCACCCACAGGCCCCACAGGGCGAAGGTGAGGAGCAAAAGGACGGTCTGGGGGGTGCCGCGCAGCAACGCCAGGATGGCGATGACCGCGCCGATCAGGATGGAGGTGCTGGAGGCGAGGGAGACTTTCGGTTTCATTTCGTTTGCCACCTTTCAATTTTTGTCGGAAAACAAAAAAAGAGGCGCTACGCCTCGTCGGAGCAAACTCCACTCACTCCGTTTCCGGGCATCCGCCCGAAAACTTCGCACCGTTTCGTTGCTCCTCCTCTCCAAATCCTCCAAATCGAACCCGCTTGCGCTGGGCTTCGATTTGGTTTAGAGGACAGACAAAGTCTGGACGAGGCATAGCGCCTCCTTCAGTTGTGCCGGATGCTTACTCCGGCAGGTCTTCCCGTTCCCCGTCAATGGTGCCCGGGGGCGGGATGCTTTGGTCCTGGCCAGGTCTGCGCTGGGGCTGTTGAGTGGGGGCGAACCCCCAGTCCTTCAGTTTGAGCTTCAGCCGCTTGTCGCGGGTCACGCCGTCCTTTTTGGCGTACTCCTCCAGCTCCAAAGAGCCGGATACCCACAACGCGCTGCCTTTGCCCACGCCGCCGTCCACAAGCTGCCGTGCCATGGCGCCCCAGGCCCACACCGAGAGATACTGCGGGTGGGCATTCCTGCCATACCCCACGTATTCCACAATGGGGAAGTTGAGGTAGGGCACCTTTTTTGCGCTGGTCTTCAGCTCCAGTTCAGACGTGACCCGGCCAGTGCAGTACAACTGGGACATAGCACTCCTTTCCGCCCTTTCGGGCCATGATGTATATATAAAAAGAGCCAGAGGGCAGACTGATCCCCTAACAGCATAGGGGCCAGCTTTCCACCGGCTCTTGCGTACAAACCCCAGAAGACCCGTACAACTCCCCCTCCGCTTCTTGGGAAGGGGACGGTAACTTCTGTAACGTGTGCAATGCGAAACCTATCGCTCCCAGGCCAACAGGGTTGGCCTGCCCTCCCGCAAGGGGAGGAAACGCACATAGAATCAATTACAAGAGGATTATACCACAAGATATCGGTGGTGTCAATAGCAAAAGCACAATATATAGATTATTTGATGTTAAGAGGCACAAGAACTTGTGCCCGCTGTGCCGCAGCACGGCGGGGAGGCAGAGAATCCAGACTGTCTCCCCACCGTGCCTACACCTCCACAAAGAGCTCCACCGGGCACACGTCCTTATAACCAGGGGTGGAGATGTACCAGCACCCGGGGCCCGTGATCTCCCAGGCCACCTCCTCGTCGATGCAAGCTGCGCTTTGCTCCTTCGGCGGCTGCGCCGCCGAAATCCGCACGCTTCGCTGCATCTCCTCTCCCCGCAAAGCCTGAAGGACGGCTTTGCGGGGGCCCCTTTTACGCTCCTCTTATCACAGAAAGTCACACCAGGCCAGGGAGCTTGATCTGGCTGATCCGTTTCTTCATAGGGGATTCCTCCTGTCGTTGATTAGGCTGTCCACATAATAAATAGTGGCTGCACGCTTATTTTTTGCACGTTCCCAAAAAAATTTTACCCCCGCTCAAAGACGATCTGCTTCCGCAGGTACAGGTTGGCCACAGCCATGGTGACGGGCGTGCGCTGCTTTGCCTCCAGCATCTCGAAGGGAAGGCTGTCGCTGCTGGTGTAGTCATTGTCGATGAGGACGCCCATCAGCTTTTCATCGGTGGACACATCGGTGGATCCCTTCTCTGCACACTTGATCAGCTCCGCGGTGGACAGCAACGCCTGCCGGGACAGGGCCAATACTTGAGCTTCCCGCTCACTGGGCCTGTCCTTATGGAACAGCTGCATTGCTTTGGAGATGGGTACTCCGTCCAGCAACAACTTGCCAAAGGTCAACAGACGCAGGGACAGGCTCTCCGCGATGGGAACCACATAGAGGTCCCCCAGCAGGTCGTACAGCGCCTCAAAGTCGGTGTTGCCCGTGCCCCGGGCGATGAGGCCTCGCATCTCCAGACGGTTCAGGCAGGTTTCCAGCGTCCGCCGCGTGGGGGGCAGGTCCCCGGCCAGTTGGCCGTACTTCATTTCGATCTGTTCCAAACGCAGGAACCGCCAGATGAGAACCGTCCACACCGCCATCTCCTGGATATCCACCATATGCTCCTCCTGGTTCACCAGGATCACAGGGTAGGTGCGCCCATTGGTGTCAGTCTTGCGGCGGAAATGGCCCACCGCCGTGTAGTAAGTGCTTTTCTTCTCAATGTTCATAAACTCGCCTCCATGCCTTGATAGTACCTTTTACAGTTTGGGAGGCCCCTTTTCAACACGAAAAATAAAAAATCCCAATCATCCCTGGGCCACACCAAGGATGATTGGGATTTTTGAGAGAGGAGATTCTAAGAGCATACGTCATTCGGCCCAGTTTTCAAGCTCCAGTCCCGGTACACGTTCAAACTCCCGGACGTTATTTGTCACCAGGATCATTTTCTCAGCCCTAGCGTGGCCCGCGATCAGCATATCCAAGGGCCCAATTGGCGTTCCCTGGTTCTGTAGATACGCCCTGATTTCCCCATACTCCGCCGCCGCAGCCAGCCCGAAGGGCAGAACGCTGAAAGGGACTAAAAAACGGAGCAGGGCCTGTTCATTCTTTGCCGGATTTGAGCTGTGCTTCATACCGTACTCCATTTCAGCCAGCGTGATCGACGAGATGCACACCCCGTCATCAAGCTCCTCCCTGAGCCGCCGCAGCACTTTCTCCGGCTTGTTTTTCATCGCGTAGATGCAGATATTCGTCTCCAGCATATAGATCATAGCGATTCCCGCTCCTTCTGAACACCCTGATCCCGCCCATCTTCAAAGATGTCGCCGGTGAAGCCCTCCAACCCCTCCATGAAGGTCTGCCATAGGGCCTCCTTTGGCACTAAAAGAACCGCCGCCCCAAGCTGTTGCACCACCACTTCATCCACATCAAAGCGGAATTTCTTGGGCAGGCGCACAGCCTGGCTCCTTCCGTTCTCAAATACCTTTGCGGTCTCCATCGTCAGCACCTCCTAAATAATATATACCACGATATATATTATATGTCAACAGCCTGTTCTTTATTTTGGCACGGCAAAATCTTTTCTGATTTTTTGTGCCGCCCGGGAGATCCACGCCCCCACCTGGTTGGGCTTCGCGACGTAGAGCCGTGCGATGTCTGCCCCGCTCAGGCCCTTCACCTTCCACTCCAGCGCCTCCACCCCCAGCCGGGCCACGCCGGTGTACCGCCGCTTGCAGTCCGCCAGCAGGTCGGCGGTGTCCAACTGCCCCAGCAGTTCGTCCACCCCGTCCGGCACGGACGGCTCCGGGCAGGGCGGGGGCCGACTATCTTCGGGATCGCCGGCATCCAGGGAGACGGCGGGCAGATTCCGCAGTCCGGCGTTGACAGCCTTGCAGTGGTTAAGCAGGTGGTTGCGGATCACGGTGACGGCATAGGTGCTGAACTGGGCGGAGAGCCCATCGTAGGTAGCGGCGGCCTTGCACAGCGCCATGGCGCCCTCCTGGTGGAGATCGTCCTGGCCCAGTCCGCAGACATTCTCGTTTGTGTGGATGTACCGGGAGATCACCTTGTCGATCACTGCCAGGTTATCCTCCGCCAAGAGGCTCTGCTCCGGGGTAAGGGTAAAATCAAACTTCATGGTGTTCACCTTCCTTTGCTATGATGCTTTGTCCACGGCGGGGAACCGGCTGTTACACAGCTGGATGACCTCCTCGCAGCGGAACAGGGAAAACCGGCCGATGTGGGCCTCCTGTTCTGGCAGGTCCAGCTTGGCCTGGAGCCAGCGGTACGCCTGCTTCTTGCCCATCAGTCCGCTTGTCCACAGCCGGTTAAAGGCTTTGTGGGCCTCAACACGTTTGCGGCGTAACTTACTGTCCGCCAGGGTGCCCATGGGCAGGCGGGTATCCCTGTGGGCGGCCACATAGGAGTCACAGGCCGGATAGCGGGCACAGACATAATAGGGCGCAGCTGGATCTACAGCTTTGTTGCCGTATACAACGGACGCAGGGCGCAGGAGCGCCCGGGAGCCACAGTAAGGGCATTTGATATTCACTCGTTTCATTGGGATCACTCCTCTGTCCTGGTTGGATGAGTTTGCACCAATTTGGGATGGCCCTGAAAATACTTCCTGATTTATTACGCACCGCTCAGGGCATAAAATGGGCCCTCATTTGTGTAAAATTTCTGTGAACGGCAAAAAAGCCCGCCCTGGAGTGGCCTCCAGGGTGGGCAGATTAGAAAAAGCTGTTCAAAGGGGGCGTGCGTCTGTTATAATAAAGCCAGGAAGGGAGGGTGTTATGATGCGCTTACTTTTTAAGCAGAGGTTTTTCTCCTGGTTTGACAGCTATGACATCTACGATGAGGACGGCAATACTGTCTATGTGGTAAAAGGGGAGCTGAGCTGGGGCCACCGGCTTCAGATTTACGACGCCTATGGGAACCATCTGGGCACAGTGCAGGAAAAGGTGCTTACCTGGCTGCCCAAGTTTGAGCTGTATGTGGGAAACCGGCAGGTGGGCGTGCTGGAAAAGGAGTTCACCTTTTTCCGGCCCAAGTTCAATTTGGACTGCAACGGCTGGACGGTGGAGGGGGATTTCTGGGAGTGGGACTACACGGTGATGGACGGCCCCCGCACGGTGATGTCCCTGTCCAAGGAGCTGTGGAACTGGACGGACACCTACAGCATGGACATCTCCCGTCCGGAGGACGCGCTGCTGTGCCTGATGGTGGTATTGGCCATTGACGCGGCCAAGTGCTCCCAGGGGGATTAGGGCTGATTGGAGTTGTCCCGGCTGAGATACAGAAGCGGGTTGCTCTCCGCCGATGGCATCTGCCAGAGCAGATATTGGGCGTACAGCGATTTGAAAGCATCCTCTGTGAGCTGGCCGCAGCACTCGGTGGGGTCGATGGACTCGCCTGTGAGCTGCTGGAACTGTTCTACGGCCATCACGATGGGCCATCCGTCCCGGTTTGCGGACAACAGATAACCCGGGCTGTCTTCCTTGTGTCCGGCAATAAAGGCAGCGTTATGCCAGTTACCGGCGCAAGCCGATAGAAAGATATATAGTTTTTGGGATGCGGTATCCATATTGCCTCCTATGTCCTCTGGGGGTTGTAAAATACCCTGGGTATGTGTATAATGTGGGTAAATCAAGATTTGGAGGTGGCCCCCGTGGAAGTCGTGCGCAGATTTATTGACGCAAGCAATCTCATGTCCATTATGCCGCTGCCGGAGGCCTTTCAGGGCCGAAAACTGGAGATTATCGTTCTGCCAACGGAAGAAGCTGATTCTGCTGTGAAAAAACCAGATACGAAAAGCATCGTGCAGTCGCTGATTGGCGCGATCCCTACAACTGAGCTGCCGCTGTCCGCCCTTCGCGAGGAGAGGTTAGGAAAATATGAAGCTTCTCATTGATACAAATGTGGTTTTGGATGTCCTGTTGAAGCGGGAACCGTATTTTCATGCGGCGGCAGATGTGCTCAACCTGACCCAGCGGGGTGATGTGCAGGAATATGTGTCCGCCTCCGCAGTCACGGACATCTATTACATCGCAAAGCGGCAGATGAAGAACCATGCCGCTGTCAAAGATCTGCTGAAACGGCTTTTGATGGTTGTCTCCATTGCGGCAGTTTCTGAACAGAAAATCCAAAATGCGCTCAATTTGGATTGGGCTGATTTTGAAGATTCTGTCCAATACTCCGTTGCCCTGCTGAATGAAATGGATGGGATTGTCACGAGAAACCCCACCGATTACCAGAATTCAAACATCAGGATATGGCTGCCAGAGCAGATGTTGGAGGTGTTCTCCGATGAAAGGCAATGAGGCAGGTGGCATTTGTCAGGCTGTGCCTTCCGAACTGCTCGCAGCCTTAAAGGAAAGGAACGACGGATACCAGGGCCGAAATGCCCGGGAGGTGCTGGCTGATATGGAACAAACCATTGAGGAGATTGAAGTTACACAGGCACGCTGTAAATGAATTAGGGCACGGAGCATACCCGCTCCGTGCCCTTTGCCTATCCAATCAACCAAAACGGCCCGCCCGCCCCGGCCCGTTTCCCAGCCTCGTTGAGGATGATGGACAGCTCCCACGCCTTCCGGCTCCGGGAGGTGCTGGCCGGGTCGGCCACCAGGATCTTCCCGTCCTGCACACCCCGGAGGACGATAAAATGGCCGCTGGTGGTAAAATGCCCCCTGCCCATAATGGCTACCACCAGCTTGCCTTGGCTCAGCGCGTCCAAAATGCGCTGGGGCTCGCTGGCCTTGCAGCCCTCCACATTCAACCCCCAGGCTTTGGCCGCGTTGGGGATCAGGAAGTGGTAGGAGCCCTGCCCCTTGCACCAGCCGCCGTTTTCATACACCGCGCCCTTCAGCGGGGCGCCCGCCGGGGTTCCCGTGACCTCGTTGTACTCGGCGGCGTACTTGCGGAGCTGGAACTGCCCGGTAATGGGCACATTTTCCCACTCAAACTCCACCGTTTTCCCGGGCTGGACGTAGACGGTCTTGTACTCCTTGTCCAGCTCGTAGCCCTGGGCGGCATCCAGCTCGCGGATATAGCGGATTTGGAAAATAGCGCCCTCAACCGGCTCCCCGCTGATCCGGTCATATTTATAGACCACCAATGCCGACAGGGGGATATTCTCCACCTGGACGGTTTTCTCCTCGCCCGCGGCCAGATAAAACTCGTGATCCGCCTGCTTGATGGAGTACCCGGAGGGGGCTTCTAATTCAGAAATTTTGAACCAGCCGGGGTCGGTGTGCTCCAGCACGATCTCGCCGTTTTCATCCGAATAGAACGTGCCCAGATCATGATAGTCCCCGGTTTTGGTCTCGCCGGAGGCCCGCCAGATCTGGAATTTGGCGTGGGCCACGGGGTTCTTCGTAATGGAATCCACCTTCAAAATTTTGAGGGTAGGCTTCATCAGGTTGGTCAGCTCAATGGTGGTGGTGCGGTTCTCCTCCAACTGCACGATGTGGACGGTATCGTCCAGCACATAATTGGGGGCCGCCTCCACCTCGGAGATTTTATATGCGCCGGGCCGGACGCCGTCCTTGCCCTCCAGCACGATCAGGCCGTCCTTGTCGGTCTGGCGGCGGTCGGAGAAGCCCCCGTTGACCTCCTCGATCAGGAAGGTGGCCCCGGCGACAGGCTTGCCAGTCTGCCCGTCCAGTTTCAACAGCCGGATACCGGGCCGGGTGCTGTTGACAAAATCCGCCGTCACGTCCTTGTCCTGCTTGGCGTCGATCCAGACGGTCTTGCGGTTGTTGGCGTCCAGGAGCCAGGGGGAGGGGACGGCGGTTTCCTCGATCTCAAAACACCCGCTGGGCATGGATTCCAGCACCACTTTGCCGTCCGCCCCGGTAACCACATCATTTTCATAACCCAGGTTCACACCCCGGATGTGGAAGGAGGTGTTGGGGATGGGCTCCCCGCTCTCCGCGTCCCGCTTGGAAATCGTCAAAGTCCGCTTGTGGTGGTTGACCTTGGTGACCACGATGGTCTGCTCTCCTTGCAAATCCTCGGCGTTCACATGGACGCCCACCGGGGAGCGGTCGCAGTCGAAGCCAGCGGGGGCCGACACCTCCACGAACTCATAGTGGCCCTCCACCACATTGGACACCGTGATGGTGCCATCGGGCTGGGTCTCCTCGGTGGAGATGATCTGCCCATCCCGGAGGACAAGAAAAATAGCGCCAGCCAGGGGGCTGCCGCTCTCGTCCACTTTCTTCAGTTGGATTTTTACCTTGCTGGAATTTTCGAACACCAGGGACACGTCATGCTCCCCATCCCACACAAAGGGCTGCTTCACTTTGGACACATCGGAGCTGAGGATGAAGCCCTGGGGCGGGGTGATCTCCTCCGCGAGGTACGCCCCGGTGGGGAGGTTGGCAAAGTCCAGATCCTCTTTCAAAATGTAGCCGCCATCCTTGGTGACAAACTCCCCAAAATAGCTCCCGCCATCGTCCAGCTTCACGCTGGTGATGCGGATCACCGCGCCGGGGATGCCCACGGTGGGGTTGTCCGCGTCAACTTTTCTGATGGAGCCGGTGCCGGGGGTAGTGGTTGTCGTAGTCGGCTCGTTGTAGAAGGTGAATACACTGTTGGCGGAGCCGTTGGGCATCACGGTAACGATCTGAGAAGCGGTCTGGGCCACATAGCCCTCGGGCACGGCGTCCTCGGTGATTTTGTACTGACCAGCGATGAGATCATCTGCTTCGGCAGTTAAGGTGAAAGTACCGTCTACGCCTGTCTTACGGGTCACAGAAAATGCACTGTCCCCGTCCATACCCTCCACTTTGAAGGTCACATTAGGGATGGGCTTGTTGGTGCCCGCCTCCAGCTTCTTCACGGTGAGCTGAACGCTGGTATCCTCCTGCTGCTCGTCGGGTACGGCAATCAAGAGCCGCTGCATGGGCACCCCGGACTGGCCCGCCAGCTTCCAGGGCTGGGATTTGTCCCATTCATAGATCCACAGGTGGTAGTTGTGGTAATACTCGGGGTGATTCAACACCAGCTCGACGCCGGTGGAGATGTAATCATAGGCGGAGTTGCCGGTGGCCCCGCCGTCCGCGCTGTCAATGATGCTGTGCGTCCCGATTTTACTCCAGTCCTTGATGAAAGAGGACTGGCCATAGGTATCGTGGTACAGACGCATGGCCGCGACAAACTCCTCAGCACACTGCTCCTTGAAGCCCTCCCGGTCCGAATTCACATCCTTGATGATGCCGTGCTCATAGTACCACGACATGGCCTGGGCCACCATGAACCAGATGTTGGACCAATACTCATTCCAATGCTCCAGCCCTCGGGCGTTGCCCGCGTCGGTGAAGCTGCCGTAGGTATGGGCGTAGACGTAGGTAAGCAGTACCCGCAGGGAGGCGTTTCTCACTTCCTCCTTGAAGTCCCACTTCTGCCCGTTGGCCCCCGGTCCCAGGGTGCCCTTCTGATAGGCGCACAGGGCGCGGGTGGAGCCGAAACCGGGCACGTCCACCTGCTCGTCGAACACATAGGGCAGGCCCACGTTGTTAATGACGCTGCTGGCCGCTTTGTAACGGACAGACCGTCCGCCGATCTTCATATAGTCCGAGGACTTTTGCGTGATACTGGCGGGGGCCGAGGACAGGCCAGTGGTAGCAAAAGCGGACAAGGGCAGGACCCCCATGACGCAGACCAACGCCACCAGCAGGGAGATAACGCGGTTGATAAACTTATGTTTCAAGGTTTTCCTCCTTTTAAAGCAGGGCAGGGCCAAACCTTGAAACAGCTTGGCAGGGCCAAACTATTTTATAGTCTGGCCCTGCCGGGTTGGTTGATTTGATTGTTTACTGTGGATATCGGGTGCGGAGTGCGTAGCCGGACTGTTCCTCCAGCCACCACTTGAAATACTGCCCGCCCCAGCGGGCTTTATTGTTGCTGCCGCTCTCAGTGACGCTGATATATTCGTCTGTTTTGTTCAAGACGACGACCACATGGCCGTCATACTGAACCAGATCTCCCGCCCGAATTTCATCCCAACTGGGGCGGTCCACTCTCCGCCAGGGCAGGTCGCCAAAGGCGGCATCGGAGCAGAGCATTGCCCAGCCAGCGCATTTATCGCAATTGCTATAGGGCCGGTCAAAGGGATTGTTCGGAACGTAAGGCGCGGGATAAACTGTGCCAGAAGGGTAAGTATTTTTCAAAGCCCGAATGGTGGCGCGGACATTTTCTTCCGTCAGTTCGGTGGGGGCGGCGGGGACCTGCTGGGAGGGTTGACTTTCCGGGCCCACACCCGTATAGAGCTTATCGCTCTCCACCTGCACCGAAGCGCCGTCCCAGTACACGTTGAAACCCACCGCCTCGCCGATGTCCCGGAGCTTGACGTAATTGTTGCCGCCGATCTGGTAGGCCGTCAGATATACCCGCTGTCCGTCTACATAGACGGGCTGGTTGGATATCGCCGCCATAATTCCGGACGCGGCGGACGCTATGGACGTGAACCCGGCGAACATCAGCGCGCCGCAGAGAAAGCCTGTCAAAAACCGAAAACGCTTCATGGTAATGTCCCCCTTCATCATTTGCGTGTTCCTTCGCAATTATATATTACCATATATTTCCAGTATTGTCAACAGCTTTTGACAGATTTCTTTCTCTTTTTTCAGTCCAGCGTCAGCTTTCCAGGGCCCGGACACACCAGCGGAAGGCGGGCTGGTTCTCCACGCAGGTATAGAGGGTGATCTGGTTGTCCGTGGAGGCGGACAGGCCGGAGGTATCGTTGACGGACACCTTGGACACGCTGGTGACGGCATAGGTCCGGGTGCCCAGCGCGGTGGTGAGGGTGATCGTATCACCCGTTTTCAGCATGTGGATTTTGCCAAAGTCGTTGCGGACGCCACGGTTGTGCCCCGCGATTGCGACGTTGCCATTCCAAATACTGGTGCCCTCGAAGTGGCCCGCGCCTTTCAGCAGGGGAGCGGACCCGGTGCCCTCATACACCCCCACCGTCAGGCCGATGGAGGGGATTTTTAGCGTACCCAGGCTCCCGTTGGCGTAGTAGAGGCCGGACGTGACCTCGGTGAACGCGGTGGCCTGTCCGCCCGTGGAGCTGCCGCTGTCTACCGTAGGAAAGCCAGAACTGTCCAGGCTGGTATCAGGGACGGGGTAGCCTCCCCCCATGGTATTGGTGGATGTCCCGCCGTTGGGATTGCCCACGCTCCCCACCTGGTTCACCAGCCCGCCGTTAAGCGCACCGGGGACAAAGTTGGGCGTGAGGTACTCCCCGGAGTTTGGCAGGTAGCTGGTGGGCGTCCCGAAACCGGGCGGGATCAGGGCGGTGTTCTTGGAGCGATCCACATTGGGGTTCTCCCATTCATAAGTGGTGTCATCGCTGGTGGGCCGTCCGAACAGGTAATCGTCCGCGCCGTCGATGGTGTATTCCAAAGCGTGGGCAGGGGCCACGCACAGGGTGGTGAGCATCACCGCCAGAAGCAGGGATTTCAAGCTCTTTTTCAAGTGTGCATCTTCCTTTCTTTCATTTTCTGCCATCCCCAGCAAGCCACGACCAACAGGGCGATCACGCCGCCGACCACTCCCAGCACAGGAAGATAGTTGGTGCCCAGTTCCTGGCTGGCCGGGGCTTCCGCTTCCGGCGCGGGCTCGGGCACAGAGGTCGGCTCCGGTTCCTCCATCTTGGTGCTGCCAAAAATGGCGGTATAGGTAACGACCTCGCAGTTAGTCTTGGCAACCTCCCCGGTGTAGCTGGCTGTTACCGTGTAGCCGGTGGCGTGTCGGCTGCTGGACGAGCCGGTGTATTTGGCGGTGGCGGTGTAGTAGGTGCCGTCGCTGGCCCATTGCACGTCGGCCAGGGTGAGGGTCCTGCCGCCGTCCGAAATGGTCTTGGGGATCAAATCCAGGTCGGCGTCGGATAGGCTGGGATAGGTGCGGGTGGCGGACAGGCTCCGGGAGCTGGTCTTATAGCCCTTGACCTCCACCTTCACAGAAGTGTGATCCAGCACCAGGGTGCCGGTGTGTCCGTCCTCGGTGGCAACCTCCATCTGGGCGTCCAGCCGTTTCAGCACCTCGGCCAGATCGCCGGTGTCGCTGTCCATGGTGACGGTCTCGGTGTGAGGCTGGGTGTCAACCCCCACCTCATCCTTGCGTACCATGTCCAGCAGGTAGTAATGCCGCCCGCTGCGGTCAAAATCCCCGGTGGGGATGCCGCTGGGGTCGTCGGAGAGGGAGAGCTGATAGATTTTGTTGATCCGCAGCTCATCCAGGGGGCCGTAGGTGTACTCCTCCACCGACACGGGGTAGTGCTGCTCCGCCGCCATCGCCGGGAGGGTGGCGCAGGACGCCAGGATCATCAAAGCGCACAGCAGCAGAGCCATATGTTTTTTCATGAGAAATTGTTCTCCTTTCACAGATTTGGGGTATCGGGTTGACGCTGGGATCTGCCCTCCTGGGGCGGACGCTGATGTGTTTCCTGCATGGCAGCGCGAAGTTGTTCCTTTACCGAGGGTTTTCCGGGTGGTTCAGGTTCCGCGAGGGGAAGCCGCTTCCGCGCGTCCGTTTCTCGAAGCAGTTCGCAGATGGGAAAACTGTATTCGTGGGAATTTTCCTGCCAGCAGAGATCAGCGGCCTCCAGTGGATCGGCAAATTGCAGCAGGGCTTCCACTTCCGCAGGGGAAAACTGATGGACCGTTTTCAAGTAGCAATGCACTTCGGCCAGCTCTTGCAGTCCGTACACATCCACGATACGTGGGCCGTCCCCGGCGCTCAGATTCTTGGCGTGGTTCAAAAGGCTTTCATCCAGCTTTTCCAGAAGCCTTTTTTGACCTTCCTGTGCCGCGAAGATTTCTACGAGGGGTCACTCCTTCCTAAACAAATTTTAATTTGGGCGGACCGCAGATTCTAAGGCGGCACAGTCAAGTGGCGTAGAATGAGCCTCACGCACTCTCCGCCTCCTCCCTGGCAAAGCGTTCCTCCAGCCGCGCCACGCTCCAGTCCTTTTTAAACTGCCCCAGAGGGCCGGGGCCGAACATGGCCCGCGCCCGGTCATCCATAGCCCGCAGGCGCGCCCACAGCTCCGGGTGATGGCGGCGCAGCTTGCGCAGCTCGTCGATCCGCTGGAGGGGGCAGCACCAGCAGGAGGCGCGGTGATAGATCTCATACAGCCCGCCCCAGTCAAACCCCCGGTTATAGCAGATTTGCAGGGCCTGGGCCTCGGTGATTCCCCACTCCACCAGGGGATAGCGGTTGTGCGGGTCATCCTTGCACCGATGGGCTTCGTCGGCGGCAATCCCGATATGGTGGAGCGCGTTCTTCTCCTTCTTGAGCCGGTTGACTTCCTTGGACATCAGGTGGAGCTTGAGCTGGCCGGTACACCAGCGTATCCGCATGGCAGGCCAGCCGTAGCCGGTCAAGGGCTGGCCTTTGGCAATCCGTCTGTCTATGGCCCGCTTCTGCCGCATGGGGGCGTCGAGCATCAGCCACTCGAAACCGTTGGGATGGCGCAGGGTGGTGATGTGGATGCCTCGCTCCCGGAACAGAAGATCGTCCAGCTTGGCAATGTGGGCCTCCATCTCGGGGAACTCCATGCCTGTGTCGGCGTAGAGGACGCAGTCGATGGGCATATCCTTCTCCAGCATCAGCAGAAGTAAGGCTGTCGAATCCTTGCCGCCAGATACCGAGATGGAGCAGAAATTGTTGCTGTTTTCGTTTGTTTTGATAGGCAATTCCCTCCTGAAAGCAAAAAATAAGCCTCGGAAGGAATGAAGTCCTTCCGGGGCTGGTGTGATGAGATGATCTGTGCTGTTGGGCTCTAAGGCGGCACCGTCAAGCAGCGGAGCAGGTGGCGAACTGTCACTGGCCGCTGCCTCCCTCCGAACCGGGCAGGGCGAAGTACGCCTGAAACTGCGTCTGCTGGGCAGGGGTGAGGGAGGCGAAGTGCTCCCCCTCAAAGCTGCACAGCAGGAAGGGGCCGCAGATGGTGTCATCGCCGTTGTTGGGGTTGGGACGGTTGGAGGGCAAACCCATGTGCTTTCCCTCGCCGTTGCAGACGAGCATCACCCGCTGGGGCAGATAGCACCCCGCCTCAATGGGTCCGCCCACGATCTGCTGAAACGCCTCCAGGGTGTCCTCCACGGCGGCGGGGCGGGGTTCCTTCCCCGGTTCCACGATCAGGACGTTGATTTTCTGGTCCATGCTGAATTTCCTCCGTTTCCTGTGATGATTATGACTAAGGGGCAGCTACACGCCCCGAAAGCCCTGGGCCATGTCGTGGCTGACCTGCGCGGTGTAATACTGGCTGATGGTGGTGGGGGCGTTATAGAGTGCCGCCAGGGTGTACGCCCGAATGTTGACCACCTGGGCGGTGTTCTGCCGCAGACTGTCCATGACGTAGCGGATGTGCTCCCCGTCCAGCTTCAGAAGCCGCTTCTTCACCAGTTCGGCGGGCATCTCCTCCCCGTTGACCCGGATGTACGCCCGATGGCTGGCGCAGGTCTCCGCCATCAGCTCCACGTAGCCGTCGATCTCCTCCGCGTCGTAGGGCCGCTCCCGGCACAGCAAGTCATAGTCGATATTTTCTCTGACCTGTTCCCGGTATCCATCCATCTCATCCACCCTCATGGGGCGGTGAGCACCAGCGGATGGCGAGGGCCGCGAGGGGGCAGGGGGAGGGATGGATGAATCAGGCTGGTTCAAATCAGTCTGGTTTCTCTCAGTCTTATTAGGGGCGGAAAATCCGCTGTCTTGACCGCTCATTTCCAGCGGTGCAAACTGCTCAAAATGCGCGGTCTTGGGGACGGTACTGTCCAGCGGTCTGGACAGCGTTTTTTCCGCAGTCTGGGGCGAAGCGGGCGGCACCGGCTGGGGCGGCGGGTCATTCGGGGCCTGTCCCGGCTCCGGGGGCGGGGTGAAGTTCTTGACGTAGATCCGGGCGGGACGGCCCTGGCCCTGCTTTTTCCGCTCGATCAGGCCGATGCCGCCCTGGTCCAGCTCCCGGAACAGCCGGGTGGCCTTGTCCTTGCCGCAGGACATCAGGTTCATGGCGTCCTCCTGGGTGAAATAGATGTAGACCCGCCGCTCCTGGTCCATCCAGCCGTTCTTGACGGACAGGCCCATGCGGTCCAGCAGGAGGCCGTACAGAACCTTGGCCTCAATGGAAACGCCCTTGAAGCGGGGATCGGTGAGCAAGGTCTTGGGGACGCGGTAGAAGCTGTACTGTTCCGCCTCCGCGCCATAGTAGTAGTCCAGATTCAATGACATGACCAATTCCTCCAAACATGAAAAAAGCCCCGGTGACTGTGTTAGTCGCCGGGGCAGGAAATATCTGAAAAACGCAAAAGACCCGCCCTCAACTGATGATTAGTCAGTTGAGGGCGGGCTGAAATGCAACCTATCTGCTGCCTCGGTTTAAGGGGGCTTTCGGTTGGACCGGCTGCTCCTTTACCAGCTCGACAGCACTTTTGAGCTGGTTGGCTATGGACGGTTTTCTTTGACTGCCCTTCTGTAAGGTCTGCTGGAGGGCTTGAATGTGGGCCAGCCATTTTTCGCGGTCACTGTCTCGAATCCATGATTGATATAGCTCATGCCCAGGATCCTGCACTTTCTGAAGTTCATCCAGAAGAAGCGCCAGATCATCTTTTGTCACAACAATCTCTCTAACGTGATGGTCTACCGGGGTGCAGTTCTCGCCAGCATACTCGGTGACGGTCAACTCCCCGGTGCGGTAGTAGTCGGCCAGACACTCCCCAATCAGGAGCGCCGCCTGAGCGAAGTCTCGCGGAAAATTTTCGCTGATGTAGAAGTCCAGCTTCTCCGGGGGACAGCTTTGGTTGGTCCGTTTGATTTCTTCCAGAATATCCTTCCGCAGCAGTTCAATGGCGTCTGTCACGTTGAAAGCGGCAAAGTCCACCTTCTTCAGTTGTGCCTCTACAATGGCCCTCAACAGGTCCAGGCCATAGTCACTTTGTCTCATAGTGATGCCCCAGGCTCCCATTTTTGACCTCCTCCTAATTCAAAAAATTTGTCGCTAACGTGACATAAGCAATTATCACCCCCCTTCGCAGTCCTCCTTTTTAAGGACCTTTTGAGTGGAAAAAGAATAAAGACAAACCCGAAACCCGTTGCGGCACAAGGGCTTTCCAATTTGTCTTTATTATGACATAAGGGCACTCCTACGCCGTGGCCTCCATCCGTTCCGGGGACGATATCAAGACGGTACAAGGCAATCTCGGCCACGCCACCGCCGCCTTTACCCTGGACGTATACGGGCACGTCACCGACCAAATGAAACAGGAGAGCGCCCGCCGCATGGAGAGCTACATCAAGGACGTTTTAGGCCAATAAGGGAAAACATAAGGGAAAAAACCATAGAAAAAACCCGCTATCCCTTGCGGGACAACGGGTTTCAGTGGAGCTGCTATCCAGATTTGAACTGGAGACCTCATCCTTGCCAATTCTTCCCAGGTTGTTTTCCTTTACCGTTCCTTGTCCTATCTTATTGCCCGGAGCCGTTGCAGCGCAATGGTTCCGGGCGCATCCATCATTTAGCTTGACGCACCTTGCTGTACTTCTTTGCATACCCATTTTTGGTGCCCGTATGGGTTTTGTATGGGTTTCAAGTTTGTTTTAAACTGGCACAGTTTAGAATATTCTCAAATAGAACATTACTCCCCAATGTAGCGTGCTATGGGCTTTAACTGCTCCGCCGATAGGTCACTATATGCCGTAGATAACAATTTTATCTCACTCTGGTCTACCGTCTTAACATAGGGCTTGATTATTTCAATCTCTTCAAAAGATAGGCCATATCGCAACATCCATATTTCCTTCTCATCATCTGTTCCGTATTTGAAAAATTGTGCAAGGCGAATGGCCCGGCTATCACCAGTTTTCTTATAGCATTGCTCAAATACTGCATAAAATATGTCGCTCAACTTGAAACTTATGAGTTTGTCAAGATAATCATATGTATCAAACACAATCATATCATAGTCGATCTCTCTCGCTTTTGTTCCTTGAGGATACAGAGAAAAGTTTCGCAATTCCCTGTCAGGTATTTCAGCATAGCCACGGACAAACCTTGCCATCAGTCGATTTGCTTGTGCCCGGATGGACTGACGCATGGATTCCGAGCCCGCCATCCTATACCGTTTAGCCAAGTCTCGTCTCTCAGGTATTCTCGCGATGTAGGCATATCGATACCAGCATATGTTTTTAAAACTTCGTCCATGGATCTTCCACAGCAAAATTTTAATTGCTGTGTTTAAAACACTTTCTTCCCCATCTGAAAGCGATCTCCCAAGATGGCATCTATAAAGTATCCTAAAATATCCATATAGCTGTAGCTTATAGTCTAAATCTGCATTTATCTCTCTCAGTGAAACCAACCTGTCTCCACGAAACAATGCATCCAGTGTTTTTACTGCCAGCTCTGTTATAGCGGAGCTATTCAGCTTCTCAACCTCATTAAGCGTAAGATTATACTCATCAGAAAACGAGTTTGAATTAATCGCCGTTTTAAAATCATTATAGTCAGAATCCTTGTCCTCTGGAGTATCCAGCAGTGAAACATCATCAAGTACTTCTTTATGCATCATAACATCCCGGAAGTCGCTCATATTGCTATATTTAATAATTACACTCCCATAATCAAATTTTGTATGCAGTGTTGACCGCCCGGCTCTTCCTATTAAATTTTTCATAGATAGTGGTTTGCTGGCCTGGAACGTATTAAGATAGACTACGTCAAATGGCATATTAATACCCTGCTCTAAAGTCGAGGTCGCGAAGCAAATCCTACAAAACCCTTTTTGGGTAAAATGCTCAAGAATCAACCTGGCCTGCAGTGGCAAGGAACCATGGTGGGTAACAATTCCCCGTCTCATATTTTCAAGCATTTCAGAGCGATAATATCCTTCTCCTTTGTCATTGGCACCTATGTATTGTTTAAATTGTTCGATTAGCTGTAATGCCTCAGGATCTTTAATGAGTCTGCATTCATTAATGTATACTCGAAATTGTTCAAATACTTTTTTACTATAAATACTGGCCTTCGTCGTATACACTAAAACCGACCCTCCACGACGCAAAGCGTTCAAGACGGGATCAAAGTCACTTTTAATTTTCCTGGTTCCCATTACTGCCGCATCTAATCCAAAATGAAAATAGTCTCCTTTGTCAACCGCAAAGAAAATTTGCCCAACATTTTTTTGATTGTAGGAGATTGAAGCTGAGCATTCCTGGTCAAACCCATTCTTCACTAATTGCGCTTCCGGGTTTACAACAAATGGATGTGCAAATACATACTTAGCGTCAGGAAACGCCTTTTGCGCTCGACGCACAATACTGTCAAAAAAGAGGCCTCGAACACTTTCCTCATCACTCAGCTGCGCTTCGTCAAATAGAAACAGCTCAATATTTAGTTGTTTTTTGTGTTTAAAAAGATCTTTTGCTCTCTCAGGAGTTAAAATGAACACACTTCTTCGAGCTCGTTTTGTATTAATAATGTCAACAAATGTTAGCACATTTACAGATTTGTCAGGAATCAGGCTACAAACTCGGTCATAATACTCATTTATTAAGGCGCGAGAAGGAACAATCATGGCAACATCTTTTTCTGACGACTCAATTAAGTTTCTAAATACAAAAGATTTCCCAGTGCTTGTTGGCGCAGAAAAACTAAAGTTTTTTGACTCATTGATTTGTCGAATTATGCTTGCCTGTACAGGTGTATATTTTTTGTCATATGTTTCAAAAAGGTATTCACCATAGGCATTTAATAGGTGTCCCTTTAATGTCGTTGATGATGGGTTTTTATAGAAAACTCCCATCAATGATAGAACCTCCTCTTGTATTGTAGAAAAAAATTCTGGAGCAAACAGCTTTAAATATGACAAAATTTCAAGCGTTGTTGAAGAAATCGGTCCCTCACTAAATAATGATTCTTGAGCAAATTTATATATCTCCTCAAGATTCTCATGGGCGATTATTTGCTGAATGACATTCTTCATATATTCACCGCCACCAATAACAACTCTTGATATTTGATAAGTTCTTTATAATGTTCATTTCCTTGGATATGTTTGATGATGTCATCTGAAGCTGTACGCTTTGCCGAGAACGCCGCCGCAAAGCCTTTTCTGCCTCTATATGCTGCATTTAGCGCCGTGTCACTGCAAAAATACTCCAAATCTAAGATATCTTTAATGTCTTTTCCTACTTCAACGAAATTTACTATCTGTGCAAGACTGTTTCCAAAAGCATTTCTATCCTTTAGGTATTTTGCTTCGCCAAATATAATAACGTCATCTGTAGTTTGGCTGTGAAAGTCAAAACCTGGATTTCCAGATTTCTTTTTGTTGTATAATTCCGCCAATGGAATGTCCAAATAGTCCAGTTGCTGAATAATGGCTTCTCTTGCAAGTTCAGACACCACATACTCTCCCGCGTCTTGCGAAATAGAGTCCGGATTAGCCGCTAAAAGCTTCTGCTCAATATCGGCAAGCGTTGGTTCAGCCCTCCGCAAAAAGCTCTCACGTGTATAGGCCCTGTCAAATTTACTGATCCATGAACAGTCAAATAGTACGTCAAGTATCTGCCGCAACGTTATTTTTATATCTTCTGGATCAACACGTATGAAAAGAACCCTATTATTTTCAGGTTCACATATTTTTTTGCACTCAAGAATATTCACAAACATCCCTTCCATTCTCGGCATGGTTAACTTAAATCCGCAACATCCACAAGCCTTTATCCGATAGCGTTTCTTAATTTACCTAATATGAACTATATTGGCCTATCACTCTTTTCATATTGACTTTTCTGCTTCCTTAGTGTATCATAAGAATAGAGGGGTTTGCATATTTGTCTTCCCTTCGCCATACAATATGTCAGAAGCGTCCTGCCTTTCTCGAAGCCTTGCGTTCCTACGTGGGGTATTGATGTAGAGAGGGTGGGACGTTTTCTTTTTACCTGGGGACAAACCTCCAATGGCTATAAGGCAACTCCCAGGTTGCGTTCTGATACTCACGCGCTCCTGTAGAAATCCCAATATTGAAATGAGGCAGTATCTCACAAATTCTTTTATTGATGTGTTTATAGAGTTTTTCCTTTGCTATCGTCCGTTTCCCTCTGCACCCGCTCCCCGCCGGCTTTTCCAGGTGCAAGTCGTTTAGGCGAAAATACATCGCCCCCAAAACAATATCTGTGCATTGCAGCAAAACGTGATCATGGGAACACACATCCGCCACATCGCCTTTTCGGATGTGCAGCTTTCCCCCTGTACGTCCACTATTCCAGGTCGATGGCAATCCCCGGACAAACTTCTTAAATTCTTCGCACTTTTCGCGAGTATCCGGCAACTGATCCAAGTAAATCCTTATAAAAATGTCTTCTTCTGCCGCAGGGATATCTTTTATCCCAAAAGCGTGCTTCAAAAACTGATAGTACAGCTTGAAATACTTATCGTCACTATGGCGCACGGCCGAGCTGGTCGGCTGATCCGCATTGTTCCGAAACATGATGCGAACCTTGAGCTTCCCGTCCCGGACAAAATCAAAAAATAAATCCACAATTTCTATGTACCGTTCCAAATACTGCGCGGTCACTTTCGTCCACTTCAATTCACCAAACAGATTCAATTCCTTCTTTTTAGCTTCCAGCGCATCTTCCACAAAGTGCCAGTCTTTTCCGCTTACAATGCAGCCACCGAAAAAGTCGCTAAACTTAGTCCCATTACTGTTTGACTCATCACAATATACAATATATTCCATATGAGCTCCTAACATGGTGTAAACCCGTTTCTGATGCATTTATTTTATACTGTATTGGTTCAGTATGCAAGATGCAATTTGCTCTTGTACACGCCGCCCCTAATTATAGTCAGGGATGACCGTTTGACCCTTGCCACACAGCAATACGCAGATTTAGACAGTCCACTTTAGCGAACCGCCTAAACCTGCGTTTGCCACAGTATCACTCCGCTGCGTTTTTTCTGCTTCTTTTCCTATCCTCTTAGCCGAGGGTAACGCTTTCAGCGAGCTCCGCTCTGTCTATCGTTAAATGCGGAAGCAATGGATGCACTTAATCATTGTCATGCACAATTCCTGATAGAGATCCTCATCGAAGAAACCGTCGCAGATGGAGTGCTTGACCAACAACGGCCTATAACGGGCCAGAATTTCCCCTAATGCTGCTTCGCTGCCACACTGGGCCTGGGTCAAAAGCTCCTCAAAATTCACTTGCTCTCGCCTCGCAGTTCTTTCCGCAATTTCTTTATAATGCGGTGATAGGCCGAGACAACCCCGTTGTACCGCAGGCCCAGGGCCTCGGCAAGCTCATCGTACCCGCGGTCATTCAGCACACGCTCAAACAGGATGAAACGTTCCGGCCCGTCAGGCCGGACAGGGCCTGTAAAAGCGCGCTGTCTTCCATCTGCGACAGGTCCCGGCAGGTTCCGCCAAAATCGGAATTGGACCCATCCGCAAATGCAGTCTCTTGAAAGTCCGTCAGAACTTCATGGACGTTTTGCCGGAGCCGTTTTTGAATGTAGTCGCGCCTTTTGCGCCTCAAAGCAATTTGAAGATAGGCTGTAAAGCGGTTTTGCAGGGCACGATTCCTGCTTTGGTTTTCATATTGCTGTCCCATGGGACAACCTCCTTCATCTGATTTTTTGCAGTCAGATGAAGGAGGCGGCCCCCGGCAGTGTAGGAACGCAAAAAAGCAGCCGGCCTCATACCGAAGTACAAGGCTGGCTGCTGATAGAGCATTGGAAACCATTGGTGCAAGTTTTTATCTTATACGCTTTTATTTTGCCCGCAGATTTGGTCAATCCACTGTGGCCGCCAGAGTATAGAGAATGTCCTCCAAACACCAGCAGCGGTGCTTTTCATCATATGTCCACTTGTCCCGGCAGTCCGCCAGCTCCATGTTTTTGTTCAAAATTGGGATTTACTCCATAGAAATCTTCTCTTTTCAACACAATCTGAAGCAGTTCTTCACAGGCAGCAATAATCTCCGCCAGCTGCTCCCTTGTGGCCGCTTCGTAGTGGATCCCACAGGTAGCGCATACCGTGCCGCCTGCCTTTTTTGACAGGGCTTCCGCAAAGCGGTCGCCCACCACGTCATCCCGGTGCCCCTGCCCCACCCATTTGCTCACGATTTTGCCGTTCCGGGCCACGGTGACACTGCCCACGTGGGGCGCGTCACCGCCCCGGATGGTCACGGACAAATCGGCTCTGCAAGGCAGAACGCTCACCCGGAGGGGCCGTCCCAGCACCTCCCGTTCCAGTTCAAGCGCACCCATGCTCAACCCTCCCAGCGGCGGAAACCGGGGCAGTCCAGTCCGAACTGATCCAGCAGCTTGCCCACGATATGCCGCGTCATGTCCTCCACGCTTTCCGGCCGCTGATAATAGGTAAGCACAGGCGGCAGGATCACCGCCCCCATCCGGCCCAGCTCATAGAGGTTTCGCAGATGGATAGTGGATAGCGGCGCTTCCCGGGCGCACAGCACCAGTTTCCGCCGCTCCTTGAGGCACACATCGGCGGCGCGCAGCAGCAGGTTGTCCGAGTAGCCGGACGCGATGCCCGCCACAGTTTTCATGCTGCACGGCACGATTACCATGCCCATGATTTGAAAACTTCCGCTGGCGATGGACGCGCCGATTTCGTCGTTCTTATGGAACACCCCGGCCAGCGCTCGCAGCTCCTCCACGTCCATGCCGCACTCCTGCCGGAGGGTCAGTTCCGCTCCCCGGCTCACCACCAGGTGCGTCTCAATGCCGGGATGGTGTTCCCGGAGCTGGCGCAGCAGCTCCACGGCGATAGGCGCGCCGCTGGCGCCGCTGACGCCCACGATCAGCCGCTTAGCCATGGAGCCACCTCTCCGGGTCCACGTCCAGAAACGGCACCCGCTGGAAGCGCTCCTTCAAATGGAAGGGCACGGTGCAGTCGAAAATAGTCTTGCAGGACACCCCAATGTCCGAGATAGAGGGTGAATAATCCGGGTTAGAGCTGGGATCCAGGGGGTGGCAGCGCACGCCGGGGATAGTGATGATGTCCCGATCCCCCTGGAAGCGGGTGTTCATGGCCCACAGCACGTCGTTGGGATCGAAAATGTCCACGTCCTCATCCACCAGGATCACGTGCTTCAGCTCCGGGAAAGCGGAGAAAGCCAGCAGCGCCGCCTGCCGCTGTTTCCCCTCGTCGGTGTGGACGGTTTTGCGGCATTGGAGCACCGCCATATACTTGCCGCCGCCCGAGCGGTGGGCGTAGCAGTTGACCACCTTGCCGGGGAGGGCTTTGTCGATCATGCCCAGGATGCTGGCCTCGGTGGGGATGCCCGCCATATTCACGTGCTCCTCGCTGGGGCCGATGCAGGTCTGCATGATGGGGTTCTTGCGGTGGGTGACGGCCTTCACCTTCAGCAGCCAGCACTCATGGGAGGCCGCGCCGTTGTAGCCGGGGAACTCGGGCATGGCGTACCCCGTGTGGGAGTTCTGATCTTCTACCACGTGATTACTCCCCGGCAAAATCTCGCCCTCGATGACATATTCCGCGTTGGCGATAGCGTTTTCGTTGACAGCTACGCACTTCACCAGCTCCACCGGCCGCTGCCGCAGCGCCCCGGCAATGGAAAGCTCGTTGAAGCCCAGGGGCGTGGTGGGGGGCTCAAAACAGGAGAGCACCTCAATGGCCGGGTCTACCCCAATGGAAACAGAGATGGGCAGGGGCTGGCCCAGCTCTGTAGCCCGCTCGGCCATGGCCCCGATGTGGCGGGAACCGGGCTGGAGGAAGATGGACAGCTCATCCTTGCCCTGGATGCACATCCGATGGATGGTCACGTCGGACAGCCCGGTGTCCGGGTGGGTGGCGTAGCACATCCCCAGGGTGATATATGGTCCCGCGTCCACCGGGGTGTTGGTGGGGGCTGGAATCAGCTTGAACAGGTCGAAGTCCGGCTCCTCCGCCCGGTGTACCACCTCCTGGCAGGGGGCGGGGTCGTCCACCACCACGGGCTGGATAGGGTTAGCAGCGCAGGACTGCACCAGGTGGCCCAACTCCTCTTTTTTGCAGCCAAACAGGTTAGCCACCCGCTCCCGGCTGGCCAGCACACCGATGGCCACCGACGCGCCGGGGTGACCCTTCACGTTGTGGAACACCATGGCGGGGCCGTCCACGGTGGTGGGGCGCATGACGGTGCCGCCCGCGCCCACCTTGCGGTACACCCCGGACAGCTCCGCCGCCGGGTCAACCTCCACGTCCGTCTCAATCAGCTGGCCGGGGGTGTCCCGTAGGACGGCCAGCGCGTCCCGCAGGGATAAGATTTCCGTTCGATGCTCCATGCCGTCCACCCGATCATTCAAACGGGAACCGGATGCCGGCCTGCCGGCGCACCTCGGTCATGATTTTGGCGATAGCCAGCGTCTGGGCATGGGTGGCCTCAGCGCATTCCGTCCTGCCTTCCCGCAGGGCCTTCTCATAGGCAATGAACTCATGCTCATACCCGGACACCGGAGGCATACCCCGGAACTGGAGTTGGGACGGAATCGGGATATCCTTCACCACATTTCCCTCCAGACCCAGCACCTGACAGCTGCGGGGATTGGATACGCTGTCCACCCGGATCTTCCCCTTGGCGCCGATGATTTCCGCATACTCCTCATGCTGTTCCCGGGGGATGTCCATGGTCTGCCGGATGTGGACGACAACGCCGTTTTTGTATGTCACCGTGATCCGATCCTCCGCATCCACGCCCGTTTCAAACTTGCGTACCTCAGCGGAGACGGACTCCACCTCCACCCCAAAGTGGTCGGTCATGAAGCCCAACGTGTAGGGCCCGCCGTCCAGCAGACTGCCGCCGCCCAGCTCCAGGCTCTTGACCCGATCCAGGAACAGCACATTGTCCAGCATGACGATATCGCCGCCCGTCAGTTTGCCGATGGTGCCCGCCGTAATCTCCTCGTCAATCGCCTTTCTCACCGGGAGGAAGCTGGGCCACAGCGCTTCGCAGAGGAACAGGCCCTTCTCCTCCGCCAGCGCAATCAGCTCAGCGGCCTGAGTGTCGTTGATGGCAAAGGGTTTCTCTACCAGCACCGCTTTGCCCGCGTTCAGCGCCTGCTTGCACAGATCATAATGGAACGTGTTGGGCACCGCGATGTAGACCAAATCCACAGCCGGGTCGGACATCAGCTCCTCATAGCTGGCACACACCTTCTTCCAGCCGTACTTGGCCGCAAACTCGGTGCAGTCAAAGCCGGGGGCGGTGGCGCAGGCATAGAGTACGATGCTGGGGTCGTCCAGCTGGTTCATAATGTCCGAGGTCCAGCTGGCAATGGTGCCGGTTCCGCAGATTCCGATGTTCATGATTAAACGCTCCTTTTCATTTTGGTTTACAGGTGGGTGTCAAACAGGCCGCAGAATGGATCTACCGGGTTTTGCCCCAGGAAGGGCGCCTCTCCGCACAGCTTTTCCACTACCGCCTCGATGGTGGCCCTTGTGGCCGTGTAGGCGTTGATAAACGTCTGTGCCCGGGGCACGTCCTGCAAATGGTAGGGGTTTGCCAGGGAGACAACCACAGTATCCTCCTCATGGACAAACCGAGGAATTTCCAGGGCGTGTTTGGGGCACCAGTTTACCCGAACAGTGGTTTGGTTAGAGGCGTGGGGGTAGTGCAGTACCGTGAGGGTCAGGCGGTTCCGGGGCAGTTGGGCCGTCCCGTGAAGGTCATCCTGGAACGGGTCGTACTGTTCCACGGCAAAGCCGCGCCGTTCCAGCTCCCCCGTAAACAATGCCCGGATGGAGCCGTCCCAGCATTGGTCGTTCCCAACCACCGCTAACCGAACACTGGGAAATCTTTGGGGCGCGATGGGAAGCAGTCCCGCCTTGTCCTTCACCAGGGTGACGGAGCGGTCCGCACACTCCTTCCGCCACTGTTCGGCAGGAACCGGCTCCGGCGAGACCGGCACGCAAACCTTTGCCTTCAGCGCCAGCACACGGGTCACCGCCTCGTCGATCCGCTCCCGTGTCACAAGGCCGCTGTGAAGCCCCTCCCGCAGATAGGCGATGTCCTCCTCAATGTCTGTAGAGAACACGATCATGTCGCAGCCTGCGGCAAAGCTGGTCGGGATGGCGCGGGAGCGTTCCATGGCCATGGTGTAGCCCCCCATGATGGTAGCGTCGGTGGCGATCACGCCGTTGAAGCCCAGCTCCTCCCGCAGAACCCCGGTGAGCAGCCCCCGGCTCAGCGAGGCCGGGAGGGCGTCCTCCGGGTTCAGCCCAGGGGTGTGTTCTGCCTCCATAGCGGGTTGGCAGATGTGGCCCACCATGATGGACAGCAAGCCCTTTTCAATCATGGCGCGGTAAATCTGCCCATAGCTGGCCCGCCACTCCGCAGCTCTCAGACTGTTGTAGGTGGGGTGGAGGTGCTGGTCCCGGTAGTCTACCCCGTCGCCAGGGAAATGCTTGGCGCAGGCTGCCATGCCCGTTTCTTGGAGCGTTTCCACGTAGGTACAGGCCAGCCGTTCCACCCGCCCCGCATCCGAGCCGTATGTGCGGCAGTTGGTGATGGGGTTGCGGAAGTTCATGTCGATGTCCGCCACCGGGGAAAAAGTCCAGTTGACCGCTGCGGCCTGCCCCTCTGCGGCACAGACCTGGGCAAAATGTGCCGCGTCGCTATCGTCCTGACTGGCGGCGATTTGGAGCTGGTTGGCAAAATAGGTGCCGTCGCTGGCGGCCCCCGCGCCGCCCTCCTCCAGGTTGGCAGCATGGAGCAGGGGGTACTTGGTCAAGGCGTCCAGCCGCTCAAAATGGGCGGCAATCTCCGCCGTGGCACGCACGGGACGGAACAGCACGCCGCCAATCCCCCGTTCCACCAGCCGGTCCAGCTCCTCCGGCGCGCTGGCGTCGCCCAGGACACAGAACAGCTGACGGAGTTTTTCCTCCTCGGTCATGGCGGCCAAGGTGGACTGAACCCAATCCTCCTGCTGCTGGGTGAGATAAAAGGGTTTTGCTTTTAAATCCATATTCATTCCCTCACAATTCCCGGACCACAGATGGGTCGATGTGTTTGATGTCCGCCGCGCCCGTCCTGGACAGACAGGCCCGCAGTTCGTCCGTCATCTCCCGCAGCCGCTGGGCCACAGCGGCAACGCCCCCATCCCGGAACAGCGGGATCATGGGCCGCACGGTGAACACACCGTCCGCCCCCCAGGCCAGGGCTTTGAATACGTCATAGCCCGACACCAGCCCACTGTCCGCCAGGATGGTCAGGCGGTTGCCCACGGCCTTGCGGATCTCCGGCAGCACCTTCAGCGGCGGCACCGTCCACGGGAACATATCTTTGTGGTGGCTCACCACGATCCCGGCCACCCCTGCCTCCGCGCACATCACCGCGTCGCGCACGGATACGATCCCCTTGACAAAAAAGGGAACATCAGAGTGTTTCGCAAATTCCTCCAGGGCGGCCCGACTGGGGGAAGCCAACGGGTTCTCCCCGAACGCGCCGCGGCGGCCCTGTTTGTTGTAAACATGATCCACATCCATGGCAATGGCGCAGGCCCCGGCCTTTTTGTCGTGCTCCATGGCCTCCAGAACGAGATCGCGCTCCGCGAAGGGTTTGACAATTCGGGCGGCGGAAGCGCCAACGGCGATCACCCGCTCCATCTCGTCCCCGGAGCAAAAGCCTGTCCAGATGGCGGTGTTTGCCTGCTTGGCCGCCTGGGCGTAAAGCGGCGCACCGCCAGGCTGGAGGCTGTCATAGTGGGCCATGCCGCCCAGCATGATGGGGGTATCCAGCCTATGGCCAAAGAGGGTACATTCCGTTGTGGCTTCCACGGTGTCTAAAAAGCGCCACTCGATCCCGAACCGATCCAAGTAGGCGCGGGTCAGTTCGTCAGAACTTCCGTTCATTGCCGGTCACCTCCGTTGGTTTCAGGGAATTTCACGTCCAGCCAGTCCGCGATGGCATCGAACAGGGTCTTTGCCGCGTCCCCAAACTGGCCAGGATATTGCTCGGCGTCCTTGGCGGTGCCCAGCATATGGGTGCCGCCCTCCACAAAGGCAATGGTCTTATCCTCCGATGCGGCGTTCTGATAGATGATTTCGCTGGCAATGCACTCATAGCCCCCGGTCATGCCCATGATCAGCATAGGGGCGTGGATGTATTGGACGTTGCCGGGAGGACAGCAAAAGGCGGAGTCATAGTCAATACCGTCGATGCCGTCCTCCCTCACCCCATAGTCCGGGGCGGTGCGGACACAGTTGGAGCTGAGATAGGTGCGGACAGTAGTGGTCATAGCTCCCAGCCCATAGCGCGGGGTGGGGTCGAGCATCGGCCTTGCCGTGCGGAGGGAACGGACCACCTCATGGGTGACGGAACCATCGGCATGGATCAGGTCATACATCCCTTTCGTGTGGGCCAGCATATGCAGATCCTGGGGGAACAGCCGGTTATTGGGGGCGATTTGGCTGCCTCCCGGAACAATCAACGGTTCATCGTCCTCATAGCGCCCCTCACGGCGTTCCAGCGCGTTCAACCGCTCCAAGGCATAGTCAATCAGCCGCTTCTGCCGCGCCGCCTGGGCAGCATAGAAGTTTTTCCTGAATCCCTCCGTGTAACAGGTCTTGCCATCCGCTGAGAACCCATTCTCGGGGGCGGATGCATCGTAGTCCAGTTGGCGCTTTGTGCCGTCCGCTTCATCAACAATGCCCGGGTCAAGGCTCACCAGTGTCATCACACCGTTGCCAAAGTTGGAGTCGATAAGCATCACTCCGTCCGCGGCGGGCAGGGGCTCCACCTCCCCCATTTTTACAATCCGGCCATCACCCTGGAAAATGCCCGGGCCGTTCTCCGCCACCGCCTGGTAGCAGCTCATCAGCGTGGCGCCGCCGCTGTGGCCCAGGATGACCACTTTTTTGATCCCGGGCTGTGCCTTGACCGCCTCGATGGCCAGCTTCACGCTGGGCAGCCGCTTTTCCAGCGGGTCAGAGGGGTGCTCCACGTTGGCGCACAGGGTCAAAAAGCCCCGGCGCGCCAGGTTCTTCCCGGCAGTAAAGTTCAGATAGTCCGCATCGGAGTGGATGACCACTACGGCGGTATCCCTGATGTCCTCCCTGGGGGTGTACAGGACTCCGTTCATCTCACGTCCCATTGGACGGTAAAAGGCATCCACTTTGCAATAGGTTCTGTTCATAGTCTGCGTTTCCTCCAATCAAAAAGCGCGGGAGACAGCGCTTTGCCGCGCCGCCTCCCGCACAAGGGTTTTCAGACGACATCCAGCAGCTCTGAGATGCGGTCCAGGTTGTAGTCCCCGGCCCCGGCCTTGGCCGCGTCCCCCACGCAGGCCGCCCGGAAGCCGCCCGCGTGGGCCGCCTGGGCGCCGCTGACGGCATCCTCCACCACAAGGCAGTCCCCGCTGGGCAGGCCCAGGAATTCAGCCGCCTTCAAAAATACTTCGGGATCCGGCTTGGAGCGGGTGATGTTATTTCCATCCGAGACGGCGTCAAAGAACCCGCCCAGGCCAAGGCGTTCCAGGATAAAGGGCGTGTTTTTGCTGGAGGAGCCGATGGCCAGCCGCAGCCCGCGCCCACGCAGCGCGTCCAGCGTCCGCTTTACTTCGCCGGACAGGTCGTCCGGGGTCATCTGCGCCAGGCTTTGCCGGTAAAGTTCGTTCTTTTTCTCCGCCAGCGCCAGTTTCTCCGCCTGGTTCAGTTCCGGGCCGTTATACTGTTCCAGGATGATCTCCAGGCTGTCCATGCGGGACACGCCCCGCAGGCGGTTGTTGATCTCCGGGTCAAAATAGACGCCCAAACCGTCCGCCATGGCCTTCCACGCCTGATAGTGGTATTCATCGGTGTGGCACAGCACACCGTCCAAGTCAAAAATGATCGCTTGATATCCCATGTTCCCCACCTCAGTACAGCTCTATCACTTCGCCGGTGTCGTTGTCCCGGGCAAAGCGGCGCAGAAACTCCCAGGACAGCTCCGCCATCTGCGGCATGATCATGTGTGGGGTGTTCTCGATGGATATGTAGCGGAAGTACCACTTGCCGTCCTCCCGCTGGAAGTCGGACACATACACCTCGCTGCCCATCAGGTAACGTACCTCGGTGCGGTCGGCAGGGACGCCGTTCCTCCGGGTGGCGTAATCCGCCGCTGTCTGTGCGACCAGGATCTCCTCCCGGCTCCGCATAGGCAGCATGAACGCCGCCAAGCGATTTTGAAAATAGAACACGTCGTCCTCCATCTTTTCGGGACTGCGGTCCGGCTTACAGTAGCTGTTTTCCAGGTTGCCGTTGATGTCGATGAGGGGGAAGTCATACTGACGGAAGCTGGCGATGATCTCCTCCGCCCTGGGTTTGTAATAGTCGATCCGGGCACCCACCTGGAGACCAGCGGGATCGCACAGGGTAGCCGCCGCCGCGATGAGTTTGGGGTGGGTACGGTAAAACTCCAAGGCGTAGTAGCCGTTGTGGGACTGGCCGGTGAGATATACCCGCTGGGGGTCGATGGGATAGCCGCGCAGGGTTTCCTCAATGATGCCCGGTAAAACCTCGTTGTTATCCTTCGGAGTTTCCAGTGCGAAAAACAGCATCATGAACTCGCCCCGGGCACACAGCTCGATGAAGTCATAGTAGAACTGGAACGCGGTCTGCATCACGCCGGGGAAACAGGTGCGGGGCTCCTTCATCACGATCAGCAGGGGGAGCTTGTACGACCGCTGGGAAAACGCGCACTCCGGGGTCAGCGTCACATACCAGTCGTGTCCCGCATAGTGATCCTCATAGCGGATGCCCCGCTCCGCGAAGAAGGCATTCATCTTGGAATCGCGGGGATCCAGGCACTCGTATTCCAGCCGCATCCCCTCGGCCTGCCGCTTACCGGCCATGCTGCGGATATGGCGGTCGAAGTCCCACTCCGGCTGGTTGCGCCGGTAGATTTCGCTGATATTGTGCTGATGGGCCAGACCGACCTGCCACTTGTCGGAGATGTCCACCACTGTCCGTCCGGCCAGCGTTTCGGGCTGCGCCCACTGGGCCGGGTCAAGTCCCGGCACATCCGCCAGGGTCAGTCCGTGCCGGGAGAGGAGGCTGATGTCCAGGTACAGCGGCTTGTAGGCAATCCGGAATGTGCCCTGGGTCTCGATGGCCTTTTCAATCATGGCCCCGCCGCCGCCCTCCCGGCAGTCTGCAAACTGCACCAGGATATTTTCCCGCGCCGCGATGGCGAGGGTGTCCTCATGTTCTGCCAGCAGGTTCATTCCCTCATGGGGATCGCCATGGGGCAGGAACGGGATCAGCAGCACCTTGGCGTCATAAATCTCATGGTTCTCCACAGCGGTGGGGGCCATCTGCTCCCCCATCATGCCGTAGCTGGAAAAGTGCATCCCACGCTCTTTCCAGCCCTCCACCACATCGGTAAAGTAGGGCACCCGGTTGACGGAATCAAACTCCTCATCCGTGCGGCCGGCGAAATGGTCCACATAGCCTTTCTCGGCCCGCTCGGCCTCGATCAGCTCCGCCAGCTTGCGGTATAGCGGGGCGGCGGCGTTTTCCTTGCCCTGCCAGGTCTCGTCCTGCCACAGGAACAGGTCGGGATAGGAGTATTTGTCGTTATAATAAGCCATTGTTATCCCTTACTTTCCAACGGTCGCTCACATATTGCCGACGTACAGGTCGCTGTCGATGGAGCGCAGGTAGTTCTGATACTCATGGGTGCCGTAGAGGGCGTCCCGGAAGTTGATCAGCTCAATCTTGTGCACCCGGATCCACTGGCGCAGCACCGGGGAGGTCAGCGCCGCCACATCCTCCGTTCGCACAGAGGAAAACTCCTTTGCGTGGGGGCCGTAGTCGCCCTGTTTGTAGACGAAGTAGTCCACATAGCCGGGGTGCCAGGACTGCTCGAAGATCACATCGTCAGGCAGTTCCAGCATCTTGTCCGGATCCTCGGTGTAGTACTTCACGGGGTCGTAGCGCTCCCGCTGCGCCGTGATGGAGTCGGTCTCAATTTCCTTATAGGCGTTGGTGGGGGCCGGGATGTAGATGTTCCGCTCCTTCCACCTGTCCAGGGGATAGGTCACGCCGGTGCGCCCGCCCTTGGTGGCAAAGTGGTAGACGATGCCGTAGTCGTCGCAGATTTTCCGCTTTACCCGGTTAAACACTGACTCCACATTGGTCAGGTCGGTGGTGTCCGGCACCCGGCCCAGCAGACGCACACAGCGCTTCATCTGGGTGTGGCACTCCGCCTCCAGCTCCTCTGCATTGACGTCATCGGCGGTGGTGAGGTCGTGGCGGAACCGATCCGTACCGGGGATGACCAGCGTGGGCACCTGCTCCAGAGGAAGGACGGGGCTGCACCAAAAGTGGCTGTGCCAGCCGATGGAGATCCAGGGCAGCTCCTTCAGCCGCTTCAGCGCGTCCTCCGTGCCGGGGGCATCCAGCATGATATCGGCGGAGGTCACAATGCCGTTGGTAATCGTCTCAAAGGTGCCGATGTTGCACACGTCGGTATAGCCCACGTCATCGGCCCGAACAACCATCTTTCTCATAGTTGGTTACACCTCTCTTATAGCTCGTTGATTTCCCTGCACCGATGGCAGGAGACAAAGTGGTTGGGCAGAACTTCTTCCAACTGCTGGGGCTTCCCGCACTCGGGGGTGGCGTAGGGGCAGCGGGCCGCGAACCGGCAGCCCGGCTTTGGGTTGATGGGGGAGGTGATTTCGCCCTTGAGCACAATACGCTCCCGCTGGGCGTGGATGTTGGTGGAGGGGATGGCGGACAGCAGCGCCTTGGTATAGGGGTGCAGGGGTTTGGCAAACAGTTCCTTGGACTCGCTGGTCTCCACCATCTGGCCCAGGTACATCACGCCGATGTCGTTGGAGATATGGCGCACCACCGACAGGTCGTGAGTGACGAACATATAGGTCAGCCCTTGCTTCTGCTGGAGTTCCTTGAGCAGGTTCAGCACCTGGGCCTGGATGGATACGTCCAAAGCGGACACAGGCTCATCGCAGACGATGAAGTCGGGGTTCAGGGCCAGCGCCCGGGCGATGCCCACCCGCTGCCGCCTGCCGCCGTCCATCTCATGGGGATAGGCCAGACGGAGGCGTTCCTCCACGCCGCACAGCTCCATTAGCCGGGTCACCTCATCGCTGATCTGCTGCCTGGAGTATTTCCGGGTCAGGTACAGCGGCTCCCGGATGATCTGCTCCACTGTCTGCCGGGGGTTCAGGGAGGAATAGGGATCCTGGAACACGATCTGCATATGGGTCCGCAGTTCCTTCAGCTCCCGGTGGTTGACCTTGGTGACGTCCTTCCCGTTGTAGAAGATCTGTCCCCCTGTGCTCTCATGCATATGGATGATGGTGCGGCCCAGGGTGGACTTGCCGCAGCCGGATTCCCCCACGATGCCCATGGTCTTGCCCTTCTCAATTTTGAAGGACACATCATCAGTGGCGCGGAGGAAGCCGCCGCGCACTTTGAAATATTTTTGGAGGTGCTTGACCTCAATACATGGCACGCTCATCTTACGCCTCCTTCGTGATGTTCAGGCACCGGCAGAAATGGCCCGGGGCGATTTCCCGGCTGACGGGCCGCTTGGCCCGGCATTCCTCGGTGGCGTTGGGGCACCGGGGGCTGAACGCGCAGCCCTCCGGCAGGTTGGTGGGGTCGGGGGGCAGGCCCTCAATGGGGTGGAGCCATTCCTCGTCCGTGTCCAGCTCGGGAACCGCTCCGAACAGGCCGATGGTATAGGGATGGGTGGGGTGGTCAAAGATATCCTCTTTGGAGCCGCTCTCAATGATCTCGCCAGCGTATACCACCGCCACATCGTCGCAGCTCTGGGCCACCACCCCCAAGTCGTGGGTGATGAGGATCATGGAGGTGTTATTCTTCTTTTTCAGATCGTTGATCATATCCAGCACCTGGGCCTGGATGGTCACGTCCAAGGCGGTGGTGGGCTCGTCCGCCAGCAGCAGATCCGGGCTGCAGGCCAGCGCCATGGCGATGACCACCCGCTGCTTCATGCCGCCGGAGAACTGGTGGGGATATTCCGAGTAGCGGGAGGCGGGGATTCCCACCATTTCCAGCATCTCCCCAGCCCGTTTTTTGGCCTCCGCTTTGGAAAAGCTGTTGTGCAGCTCGATGACCTCGGCAATCTGATCGCCCACTTTGATGACCGGGTTCAGCGCGGTCATCGGGTCCTGGAAAATCATCGAAATCTTGTCGCCCCGGATCTTCAGCATCTGCGCCTCCGGCAAAGCGGTCAGCTCCTGACCGTCAAAGTGGATCTCGCCGCCCATCAGCCGAGCGGGCGGCGTGGGCAGGATGCCCATGATGGCTTTGGCGATGGTGGTTTTGCCCGCGCCGGTTTCGCCCACCAGCCCCAGCGTCTTGCCCCGTTCCAGCCGGAAAGACACGCCGTTGACGGCCTTGGTGTCCACTTTGCTGACTGTGTAATAAACCGTCAGGTCTTTTACCTCCAGAAAAGGCTGGGAGGTGCTGCTTGTTTCTTTTTTACCGTCCATCAATCACACCTCCGTCACTTTTTCAGCCGGGGATCCATGGCGTCCCGCAGGCCGTCGCCCATCACGCAGGTGGCGAAGCTCAGCAGGCCGATGGCAAGGCCGGGGAACACCAGCAGGTGGGGATGGAGCATGAAGTAGTTGCGGCCCTCGTTGAGCAGCGCGCCCCACTCGGGTATGGGAGCCTTGACGCCCAGGCCCAGAAAGCTCAGGCTGGCCGCCTGCATGATGGTGCCGCCGATGCCCATGGTGCAGCCCACCAGGATGGGCCCGAAGGTGTTGGGCAGGATGTGCATGAAGATGATCCGGGCGCTGGAGCAGTTGATGGAGCCGGCCGCTTCGATGTAGTCGCTGTTGCGGATCTGGAGGATCAGGCTGCGAAGCATCCGGGCGGTTCCCGCGATGCCCGCGATGGACAGGGCGATCACCGTATTCACAACACCGGGGCCGAGGGCCGTGGAGATCACCATGGAGAGCAGGATGCCGGGGATGGCCTGGAAGATATCGCAGAACCGCATGACGATATTATCCGCAGTCTGGCCGAAGAATCCGGCTATGGCTCCCAGAACCAGGCCGATGAAGGTGCCGATAATGGTGGCCGCCACCCCCATAAAGATGGAGTACCGGCCGCCGTAGAGCACACGGCTGAACAAGTCCCGACCGAAGCGGTCCGTGCCGAAGAAATGCTCCATGGAGGGCGGGGAGAACAGGTCGGCGGTATACTCGTCGTAACCGTACTTGCAGATATATGGGGCCAGCAGCGCCAGCGCCACGAACACCACGAACATGACCATGGCGATCATAGCCAAGGGGTTCTGGGCAAAGCGCTTCATGACCTCCTTGGTCTGGCTGGTTTTTTTTGGCTGATCCAGCCGGGGGCCTTGCGCCGTATGGACTGTCATATTCCTTCCCTCCCTTATTTGCCCTCGTACTGGGCCTTGATGCGCGGATCTACAAAGGCGTAAATGAGATCCACCGCCAGCATAACGAAGCTGAACGCCACCGCCAGCATGACTACGCCGCCCCGCACCGCCGGGTAATCCAGCCGCCCGATGGCGTTGGTCATGTAGAGCCCGATGCCGGGGATGACGAAAATGGATTCCGTCACCACCGTACCGCCCAGGGATGTGGCAAAGGTAGAGCCCAGGGACGTGATCAGGGGGATGAGGGCGTTGGGCATAATGTGTTTGAAGGTGGTATTATGATTGCTGACCCCTTTTGCCCGGGCGGTGGTCACGTAGTCCGCCCGGATGACCTCCAGCACATCTACGCGGCACTGCCGGGCAATCATAGAGATGCCCACCACCGAGTTGGAGATGACCGGGATCACATAGTACTGCCAGTCCGCGAAGGGCGCCCCGGTGATGCCGTAAAGAGGCAGGATCTTCAGCCCCGCGCTCAGCCAGTTCACCAGCATCAGCGCCAGCCAGAACCCGGGGATGGAAATGCCCACCAGGGAGAGCACCACCGCCGCGTAGTCCGGCCATTTCCCCTGGTGGGTGGCGGCGATAATGCCCAGGGGGATGCCGATGAGGGCTGTGAGCACAATGGAACAAGCGGCGATGATCAGGGTGCGGGGGAACATGGTCATCAGCTCCTGCGCGACGGATATCTTGGACTGGTAGGAGCGGCCCAGGTCGCCCCGCAGGAATGTGTTGACCAGGTAGTCCCCCAGCTGGGCCAGATAGGGTTTGTCCAGCCCCAGTTCATGCTCCATGGCCGCAATCTGCTCGTCTGTGGCGGTGGCGCCCAGGATGATCTCGGCCGGGTTGCCAGGGACAAAATACATGATGGAGAAGATTACGATGGCCACGCCCAGCACCACGAACACCATCATGAGCAATCGTTTCAGGATGTATTTCCACATAAACAGAACCTGCCTTTGTCGTGGTTTCTATACAATAAGGGCCGAGTTACCCTCTTTTGGAGCGCGAACCCGGCCCTTTGATGCGTGTACGCTGTTCCTGATTCGGGATACGGCGTTGGTATTACCGCCTGCCGTCCTCCCCCGCCCCAGGGACGGGGGAAGATAGCAAAGCGGAAACCCTTTAGTTGTAAGTAAAGCCCTGGGGGATAATGCAGCCTTCACCGCTCATGACGATCTCGCTGATGAGGCCAGTGTCATAGACGTTGTACTGGAGCTGGGCCAGCAGGGGGATAGCGTAGGCCTGCTCGCTGACGTACTTCTGGAATGCGTTAACGGACTCCTGGGTGTGACCTGCCTCGGTGGTGCAGGCGGCCAGCAGATCCATCAGCTGCTGGTCACGGTCATCGGAGAAGATTTCGTTGTGGCCGTTGCGGATGCCAAAGGCGTTCTGCCAGATGGTGGTTACATAGTCGCTGGAGGACAGCTCGGACACGATGAGATCCCAGTTGGCGGGGTCCTGCTTCTTGGACATCCAGTTGGGGAAGATTTCCGCGTTCACTTCCACGGTGATGCCGATCTGGGAGAGCTGGTTGCGGACCATTTCGGCCACATCGTTGGAAATGCCGCCGTCAATGAGCAGCAGGGAGATGGTGGTTCCGTTGGGATAAGCAGACTGGGCCAGGTACTGTTTAGCCTCCTCCACATTGTAGCCGGGCAGGAAGGACTTGAACGCCTCGGCATCATAGTCGGGGTTATAGGAGGAGCCGACGCCGTAAGTGGGGTGGTTGGAACCGCCGTTGACCACCGCTGCGATGGTCTCGTTGTCAATGGCGCGGATGATGGCCTGGCGCAGGTTGGGGTCGCTGGTCTTGGCGGCGGGATCGGTATTCACCAGCAGGGTCTTGGGGGCAAAGGCTTCCGTTTCCACCACGGCGTGGTTGGAGGCATACATACCACCCTCCTGGAAGTTGGGGGCATCCTGGCTGGAGATGGCGTCGGTCATGTGGATGGTGCCGGTCTGGAGGCCCATGGAGATCTGGGAGGTCTCGGAAACGGTCTGGATCTCAATGACGTCCACGTTCTGCTTCTGGCGGTTGTACTTCATGTCGTCCTTGGCCCAGTAGTTCTCGTTGACGGTCAGGGTCATGCTCACGCCGCTGGTCCACTCGGAGACCACATAGGGACCGGTGCCCACGGGGGCGGAGGACATATCGTCGCCGGTGGCTTCATACTCGTCCTTGTCCACAATGTTCACCACGGTCATGATGCTCTCGAAGGAGCCCACCACCGGGGTGGCGGCCCACTTGAATTCCACCCGGTACTCATCCAGGGCGGTGACGGACTCAATGACGGACACACGGCTGATCTCGCCCACGGTGCGGACCTTTTCGTAGCAGAACACCACGTCCTCGGCATCGATCTTGTTACCCTTGGAGTCGGTGATGTTCTCCTTCAGCTTGACGATGTAGGTCAGCTCATCGGGGTGCTCCCAGCTTTCCATCAGCAGGCCGCCGAACTTGTCACCGTAGGTCTCATAGGCGCCCAGAGGCTCGTAGACGGCGGAGGTGAAGGTCTTGGGATTCAGGAAGGGGTTGAGGGAAGGATAGGACATGGTGGAGGCGTAGACCACCTTATCGGCGCGGCCATTGCCGTCTTGGTCATTGGCTCCGCCAGTCTCACCGCCGGGTTGGTCTGTGCTGACATTCCCGCTAGGGGTGGAGTTGGGATCGCCGGAAGGGGTGGTTTCCCCGCTGCCGCAGGCGGCCAGGGCGAAGATCATGCACAGGGCCAGCGCCAGGGACAAGAGTTTTTTCATGTTGCGTTTCATTGTTTTCCTCCTTTTATGTTTGGGTGGATAGGTGAACCATGGGCATCACGGCCCGTGAATGGGGCACTTTGTCTTTGAACGCGAATTAAATCATGATATTGCTTTGAAGGAATGCGGCATCTCAGCCGCAGCGCAGTTCGTTTTGTCACAGGTAAACAGGCAGCCCAAGGATGAACCCCTGTTTAGAACAGAACGGCGGCAGGAAGGGCGTGCTCGCCGCCATCCGCTTTGTCGAAGTACCCGTCCTTGGCGTTGCCGGAAAACACGGCGGAGACGTCGCTGTTAGAACCCCACACGGCGATCTGGATATCGTAGGCGGTGTCGTCCACCTCCTGTGCCGTAACGGCCTTGTCCGCCAGTACCGCCTTGGCGTCCGCAATGGCTTTTTTCAGCCCGTCCAGAACGGCAATATCCTCAGACTTGAGCCAGTGGTACTCTTTCAGCTCGGTCTTGGCGGCGGCATCCTCGGCACTCTCCGCAATGACCGTCATATCCACAAGGTTCTGGGCGTAGTCGATAGCCCCTTGGAGCCGGGCGCGGGCACGCTCCGATGTGCCGGTGGTAAACGCGATAATCATTGGGTTGTCCGTGTCCTTTGTGCCGGGGATCAGCCATGCGGTGAGTTCATATTCCTCCAGGTCGAGCCGGTCTGTGGTGTTGGCATAACCGCCAGGACGGCTTCCAGCGCTGGCACCCCGCTGGTACATATCGGCCCCGGCAAAGTTAATGTCTTTCCCATCAATGTTGATGATCACACCCGCGTGATCATCGCTTTTCACAAGCTTGCCGGTCAGCTTATCCGCGGGACGGATGTGCATCCCGTCCGCGCCTTCCCAATAGACACACACCACATAGGGTTCCACTCCATTGTCCACGTTGGCGGCGGGAATCGTGAGTTCCTTACCGTCGCCGGTGACAATGATCGTGCCGTTGCTGCTCTGCTTTACTTCGTCAACCAAAATACCAGCCGTGCTGAACAGTTTCATCTTGGTGACCGCGCCGTTTTCTACCGTCAGCGTGATGTTGGTGCCACTGCTTTTCAGAGATTGGGTAACCTCGTCCATGGTCGCCGGACGGTCGTTGATGGTAACGCCGCCCTTGCTGATGAGGGCCTCCACACCAGCTTTGATATCCGTCCCAAAGTAGTCATCCAGGACATAGTTGCCGTCGAAGCCCATCTTGAAGTCCCGTTCCTCGGCAGCAATTTTGTAGGCGGCGCTGCCGTCACAAACCAGGGTAAACGTAGCCAAGGCACTGCCTAATTTCATAGAACCCACCACGCCCAGGGGATTCATCTTCATGGGCCCCTTGCTATTCAAATCCTCGGTGCCCCCAAGGACATTGCCCAGTTCAAACAGCATCTTGTCATAGGCAAAATTGCCCGCAGTGCCAGCATCCGCCATCTTTTTGGCCTCAGCCAGCTTTTCCGCATAGGGTTTCCAAATTTCGTCGGTCACCCAATAGCAGTTGGAGGGTACATCCGTGCCATCCTTGCTGACGCGCACATCCTTGGTGGTTTCCTCCGCATAGGCAATGGCGTGCTTTAGGGCAGCCAGCGCGGAATCGCCCCGTGTAAAGCCGATTACATGGTTCTCGCCTTCGTCGGAACTCCACATGATGAGATTCTCCGTCACCGCGTATTGGTCGGTGCGGCGATGGCCCCGGATGAACTGGGTGTGGCGGAACTCCTCCTCAAAGTTCTTCCCGATCAGGGAGTCGCCCGCGCCGATGGTCTCGGTGGCGCCGTCAGGCAGGAAGTAGGGCTGCTTGTTGGCGTCGGGATTATTGGGGTCGGTGTTCTCAATCAGGCGGCCAGACTGGGCCACGGCCCGCTTGGCCATCCAGCCCTTTTCGCCATCCTGCCAGTAGATCATCATGTCCCCAGCCTTGATTGCCGGATCCACGTTCCCGGAGGGAAAGTCGATTCCCAGCGCATCGCCGCCAGCCCGGGTGAAGCGGGTCACGCCGTCCTCGGTCTCTACTTCACTCACCGAGGTCGAGGTGAGGAAGGTGGTGGAGATCAGAGCAACGGTCTCGCTGCCAGGCACCGCATAGAGTTCTACGGTCTGCCCCTTCACAAAGGAGAGATATTTGGTGAACAGGAACGCCGCTGTTTCCAGATTCACTGGTTTACCTGCTTCAAAATCGGACTCCACTTTGGGCATGAAGAAATTATCATTCCAGCTGCGCTGTTTGTGGACCGACCATGCCCAACCACCGTTCACTGTCCAAAGGCCGGTTTCCTCGCTGCCATTGATGACTATAGACTTTGCGTCGGCTTCATGCGGGATCTGCTGGCCGTTGGCATAAACTCGACCGGCCTTGCTGATGGCTTTGATCCCGGCCTCCGCGGAACCCTCCGCGTAGTAGGAATCAAACTGCTTTTCCGTCATAGCCATACCCTCGCCGCTGGTCTCGCCAACGCAGACGATGGTATCCAGCTTGTAATACTCATTGCCACCGAACTCCACAGTTTCCGTCGCGATGACAGCCGTGTTGGTGGCGGAGACATAACCTACCTCAAATCCCAACGCCTCGCCCAGGTCACGAAGCTTAAAGTAATTGTTTCCATCAATCATGTATTTCTGGGCGGACACTTCTTTGCCGTCAATGATCAGCTTCCAGTCACTCGCGCCCGCGGAGGCGGGCTTCAGTGCGCTCCCCTCGCCGCCAACGGGGGTATAGCCCTTCCCGGTGGTCAGGGACACTGTTTTGGCGGCATCGTCAAAGGAAACCTCAAACTGCGCGGCGGTTCCGTCCAGCAGGGTTGCCAGATCGCGGAGTTTAAAGTAGTTGTTCCCCTTGATGATGTATGCGGTACAGGGGACGGACTTCCCATCCACTGCCAGCTTGGTGGTAGATGGATTCGCCGCCGAGGCCTCAGCGGCGGCAGCGGGAACCACCAGGCCAAGCGTCAAGATGACAGCGAGGGTGAGGGACAACAGCTTGCTTTGTTTTTTCATTACGCTCTCCTTCCTTTTCCTTTAAATTTTGCTTCCAGGGTTTCCGTTCACGTTGCGATAGGTATTGACCAGCAGCTTGTCATAAAGCCGCCAAATCACGATGGATAGGATCCCGCTCGCCCCAATGCCCGCGAATACCAGCGCGTCCAGCACCCCAGCCGTTCCTGCCTGAATACACCCGGCCATCCCGGCAAGGCCGGAGGCTATAACCAATATAGCGCGAAGGCAGCAGCCGGATCGGATGGATTGGTCGATCTCGTCCATAGATTGCTCCTGGATAAATCCTTTTGCCAGCAGGAAGCGGGCTATGCCTCCCAGCTCCAGCAGCCACGGAACCACGGACAGCAGTCCCAGCCCTGCGGCAGCATGAGAGCAGTTGATGGGGGCGTTCACAAGGGCGCAGGTCAAATACAGGCACAGGCCGGCCAGTTCCGTCAGGCCGATGCGGAACTTCTGCCGCTTCAAACGGCCATCCGCGCTCTCCCAAGATTTCCACAGGCCCACATATTGGTACACGGTGCGGTAACCTTTTCGGTTCCTCGCGGCCACCCGGACAGCCTGGTTGTCCGAAAAATAGCGGTCGCGGTAAGATGTCCGTTTCTGTCCCATGGCGCTTAATCAGAAACGAGGCTTCTGTTCTTCCACCTGCCAGAGAAGAAGTAGCCGATGCAGACGCACGCAGGCAAAACACGGGACAGGCCGGTGCCCCAGAAATAACCCAGTGTGGTCATAAACCAGTCTGTCTCAGGCGTGACCTGGAAAATCACATATACAAACAGCAGACTCAGGCCCACCTTGCAGACCACGCCGTCCAGGATGCCGATTACAAAATTCAACGCCGCATTGCCGGAGCCGATCACCATGGACTGGAAGGAACTGGTCACGGCGGACACCAGGATGTGCACCGCCAGCATCTGGATATAGAATACGCCCAGGGACTGCACTGCCTCATCCGGCGTAAAGATACCAAACACCTGGTGGGGGAATATCATAATGACGGCGCTGATAACCACAGCAAACGCTACGCTGCAAAGGAGGGTGCACAGGACGGACTTCCGGGCGCGATCCTGCTTTTTCGCGCCCAGGTTCTGTCCCACCATGGCGGCGCTGGCTTGGGACATACTGGCTGTGAATATCTCCAGGAATTTTTGGAGCTTGTTGCCGATCCCGTTGGTGCCGGAAGCAATATCGCCGCAGGCGTTAACACTGGCGTTGACCCACATCATGGAGGCGCGCACCAGCACCGAGCGGAGGGCCTGGGGCAGACCCAGCTTCAGCAACACGGTCATATGATGCCGGTCGCATTTGAAATAAGACAGCCTCAGCTCGAAGGCGAAGGTCTCCTTATGCCGGTACATATACATGAAGGAGGCGGTAAAGGAGGCGATTTGGGAGAATACTGTGGCAATGGCCGTTCCTGCGGCGCCCAAATCGAAAACCGCCACCAGGAGTATGTCAAGGAAGATGTTGACCACCGCCGCGATCATGATAAACATCAGTGGGCGTTTGCTCTCGCCCATGCCCCGCAGGACACCGCACACCGCGTTGTAGCCATAGATGAATGGCAGGCCGAAGGCAGTGATCAGCATATAGGAGCGCGCCTGGCCCAGCGCCTCTGCCGGACAGTTCAGCAGGTTCAGGATCAACCCGTTCGCCGCTACAGTGACCGCCATGAAAACGATGGAGGCCAGCAGCATCAGGGTCACAAAAGTCCCAATCGCGCTTTTCTGTTCCTCATGCTTTTTGGCACCCGCCAGTTGGGCGATGTAAATTTGACCAGCCGCCGCGAAAGCGGTTGCCACAGGCATGAGAAAATCCGCGATCTCTCCGCCGGTATTGACGCCAATGGTGCCCAGGTTTCCAACGAAGTGTCCCACGATAATCAGATCTACCATAGAGTAGAGCTGCTGGATCAGGTCGGTGAACACGATGGGCAGGGCAAACATCAGCAGGGACGACATGATCGGTCCGTCTGTCAGATCCCGGCCCACCCGCTTTTTCGCAAGCTCCGCCATTCTCACATCCCCTTTAGCATTTAGCTCAAGAATTAAATCACGATTTATATTTTGATAATAGCCGTCGCTCCTTTATTTGTCAAGGGGGGCTGATTCATTTTCAGCTATTTGCAATAATTATCAACCGCGTTTTGTGCAAAACGCACAAATTGCGGCAGGCCGTCCTCTTTAGGCACGGCCTGCCGCAATCACTTCTTCTTAGAAAAAATGTTGTCAATCTTAATACTGCCTTCAAACTGTGGACTTTCCGTCAGCAGGCGATGCGGGAAATCGGCATCTTGGTAGTGTCCAGAACTGTAGGAATACAGCATATTAAAGCTCAAATGCTCCAGCGTAGCATATAGTGGTTCCAAATTGGCTTCAAAGCTGTTGCTCCACCATAGCAGCACCCCTTTGCAGGTAATTTCCAGATCTTTGGCCAGCAGCGACACATGGGGGTCGTTCAAGGGGGCGTGGTTGCGCTCTGAATCAATATATCCCGCGCTATCTGCCTGCTCCAAGCGGGGAAGAATTTCTTGCCGGTAAACCTCGGCAAACATATCCTGGGGGCAGTTTGTGTACAGATATTTCACCAAATCCCGCCCTAATGTTTCGCAGAACCTTCCATACACTACAATATACCATAAGCAGGTTTTGATGTAATCCTCCGGATTGATCCAATCCGGAAGGGGATTATCCACATGGGCCTGCTTGAACAGCTGGTTGGTGAAAATATACAGCAGGTTTTCTTTGCTGGAAAAGTGATGGTAGAAGGAGCCGTAGGCCACGCCGGATTCAGCACAGATATTCCGCACTGTCAGATGTTTAAAGTCGTATTGGGACAGCATCTGCTCCGTGGCATCCAGCAGTTTTTTCTTGGTTTCCTCTGATTTGATTTCATGCGGCAGCTTCAAATTCATTTCATCGCCTCCAGTAATCATGCATAGACCTATGATTTAGACTTTGGTTTATTTTACATGACCTTCCACAGGATGTCAAGCGCTGTTTGATTGGAAGCCGTTCCATAGGAGAACAGCATATCACCATTCCGCATAATGTACCCGATCCGCCTCGAACAAATCCCTCTCCTCGTCGTCAGCTTCAGCTGGATAGCCAAAGGCAAGAATGGAGTGCGGGACAATATCTTCAGGGAGTCCAAACAATTCGCGCTGCCGCTCTACCCTGTCCATTTGCGGCCACGTGCCCAGCCATACACTGCCGATGCCCAATGCACGGGCGGCCAGCGTCATGTTTTGAGCCGCGATAGCTCCATCAACCACCCAATAATCTGGGGCGGGCGGGAATGCCCGGTTCAGGTCGCCGCAGACCAGGATGCCCATGGCAGCGTTTTTCAGCGGGTCGGCAGGCTTGCCATTAGCCTTGGCCATCTGGGACAGCTTTTCACGGGCTGTCACTACAATGAAAGACCACTGCCGGGCATTGACGCAGGTGGGGCCGCTCATCCCGGCCCGTAGGATAGTGTGGATGTCCTCCGAAGAAATCTGCCTCTCCGAAAAGGTTCGAACACTTCTGCGCGTGAAAATAGCCTGTAATGTATCCATGTTCCGTTCCTCCTTGCGAAATCACTTTATCTGGCGTTGCTGTATGCTCTATTATCATGAACACTAAAATTAAAAATGTCAAGAAATGAAATTCAGCCAGAACTACCGATGTCCAAACCCTTTGTGTAAACAGATAGACCATCGGCGTTTTGCACTATATGCACTTTGCATATTTTTGTGGATGATGTCCTTTGAAAAATGTGCAAATTTCCGCTAAAATAGAATTATCTTAAAAAATGGAGGGACGACTCTATGAAACGAATCAAAGCGGAATGCCTGGAGCAAACGCTCCATTTCATTTTGAAGGACGGACTTGACCCGGATCAGGCAAAACAGCAGGCCCAACAGGAATATGAGGGCTACAAAGCCCAGCTGGACCACCGGGGGACGCAATATAAGATTTTGGAGGAAGCGGAACAGCCCGATGGTTCCCTCCTTATCAGGCTTAAACGGCAGAACAATTACCACCCGGTGGGCGGTTATCTGGATTGAGCGCCGCCGTGTATTCGGTGGGGAGCGCCGTCGTATATGGCCGGACGGGGGTGTGCCGTGTGGAGGATATCGGAACCCCGCCGTTCCAAAAGGACGATGGCCGCAGCTACTACACCCTCCGCCCCGTATTTTCCACCTGCGGCGAACGCATCTATACCCCTGTAGATGGGGCGGCGCCCATACGGGGACTGGTGGACGGCGGCAGAGCTTCCGGCTGTCTGAAGCTTGTCTCTGAGTTAAAACCCCAGACGTTTTCATCCAGAAAGCCGGCGGAGCTGGCAGCCCATTATCGGGAGCTTTTGGCGCCCTGTGAGCTGGAAAGCTGCCTGCTTCTGCTCAAGGAGATCCGCCAGAAGGAGCGGACGCTGACCGCACAGGGGAAAAAGCTGGGGCAGGTAGATTATCAGTATCAGAAAATCGCGGAGCGGCTGGCCTGCGAGGAGCTGGGCTTTGCCTTGGACACTGAGCCGGACATCATCCGGGAACGTCTGTATGAGGCAATGAAGATCACAAAATAGGAAGGAAGGACGAGAACGCGGTGCCGCATTCCCGTCCTTCCCGTTTGCCATCAGGCGCCGCAAAGCTTTGGGGCGCCGTTGGAGTTCAGCTCACGATAGGTATACGCGATTACCGCCACGCAAATCACAAAGGTCAGCACATCGGATACCGGCATAGAGTACAGAACCCCATCCAGCCCAAACCACAGGGGAAGCAGCAGGGCAAAGCCCACGCCGAACACCACCTCCCGCACCAGGGAGATGGCGGTGGAGGCAAAGGCCTTCCCCAGGGACTGGAGGTAGATGAAAGTGCCCTTGTTCACCGTGGCCAACGGCATCATGCACAGGTACACCCGGAAACACTTGACGGCATACTGGGTATAGTATACACTTTCGTTGGCCGCGCCAAAAATGCCGATCAGCTGCCGGGGGAGCAGCTCCACGATGAGCAGCGCCGCCCCGCCCACAACAGCCTCCGCCGCCAGCAGCCGGGTAAACAGGGCGCGGGCCCGGTCCCTGCGTCCCGCACCGATGTTGTAGCCCACCACCGGGATACAGCCCGCCGCCAGCCCCACAGCAATGGAGATGACGATCTGGAAGAACTTCATCACGATGCCCAGCACCGCCATGGGAATCTGCGTGTACTGCTCCTGTCCGAAAACAGGATCGACTGCGCTGTACTTCAGCGTCATGTTCTGGATGGCGGCCATAGCCATCACCAGGGAGATCTGGGACAGGAAACTGCAAATGCCCAGCGGCAGGTACTGCCGTACCAGTGCGCCATGGGGACGGAAGCTGGACCGCTTCAGCCGGACGGCTTTCATGTGGAACAGATACCAAACGGCCAGGGCGGCGGTGAGAATCTGCCCCAGCGCCGTGGCCGCAGCCGCGCCCATCATGCCCCAGCGAAACGCAAAGATAAAGATGGGATCCAGAATGATGTTGGCGGCTGCCCCCGCCAGGGTGGAGGCCATGGCAAACTTCGGGCTGCCGTCCGAGCGGATGATGGGATTGAGCGCCTGACCGAACATATAAAAGGGCACGCCCAGGGTGATCCAGAAAAAGTATTCCTTGGCATGGCGGAAGGTCTCCTCGTTCACCCGTCCGCCGAACAGGGTGAGGATGGGCTCTTGGAGTGCCAGATAGAGGGCGGTCAGGACAAGGCCGCCGGCAATGCACAGCAGCACCGCGCTGCCGATGCTGTTGCGGGCGGCGTTTTTGTCGTCCCGGCCCAGGCTGATACTGACAAAGGCGCAGCAGCCGTCGCCAATCATCACCGCGATGGACAGGGCCACCACCGTCAGCGGGAACACCACTGTGTTGGCCGCGTTGCCGTAGGAGCCCAGATAATCCGCGTTGGCGATGAAGATTTGATCCACGATGTTGTAGAGCGCCGCTACCAGCAGGGAGATTACGCAGGGGATGGCATATTTACGCATCAAAATTCCGATTTTCTCCGTTTCCAAAATTGCGTTTGCTTTTGCTTCCATAATTTCCTCCATAATTTCGATATTCGATGAGACACCCGCTAAACAATAAAAGCAATGAGCCGCTGAAACAACCGGTCTTACGCTGTTTCAGCGGCTCATTGCCCTTTCTTTTTACCACGACTCACCGAATTTGTCAAAGGGAGAACTGCACAAAAATGATCTCAATATCCATTAACAGTGGCTATGGGCCAGCTTCCAGAAAAGCTGACACCTAACTTGTTTATAGAAGCCCCTTCACCGCCTCAAAATCCATACACTGTATGTCCACACCCGGCCCGCAAATCTGTCTCAACGCCTCCTCCTGAAAGTGGAAGCAGTACAGTATTCCTTTCCATCCGTTCGCCCTCAGCCCAATGCTGAACCGTCTGATCCGGGGCATATCGCAGGTGTAACCAAACAGCACCGGGCGCTTCCCGTCCATGGCGTCATGCTCCACGCGTCCGTACTGCTGGGCCTCAGTCAGCCCCTCCAGCAAAATGTTATCTATCATGGCTTTCTTATCCGGCTCACAAAGAAGCCGCAAAATGACCTCCCCGTAGTGGTCATTCGTCAGATAGTAAAAACGGCGGTAGTCTTCCTCCACCACAAAATACTTATGGCGTTGGTCGCCGCCCACTCCCATCAGCACAGGCATCAGCTTCATATCGTTTTCGAAGATAATTGCGCTCTGTCTGGCACTCCCATACTGCCCCGGCAGCCAGCGCATACACAGATCGAATTGAAGAAACCCTCGCAGCCGCAGCTCGGCCTCATGCGCCCATTTTATCTCAGACTCACCGGCGTTATAAACGGCGAACACATCGTTTTCCGTTAGCAGCACCCCTGTGGCCCGGGAGCCCCGGATCTTGTCGCGCTGGGGGCCGATCTCCTTCACCTCGCGGGAGCTGTAGTACATAGGCCATTCGATCCGGATATCGTCCGGCGGCACCGGATCAAATACGGCGTGCTTTTGCCACGGGAACACCCCTGCATCGGCATTGTACATAGCCACCAGCACCTCGGCCATCCGGTGGAGGCGCAGACGGCGGAGTTGTTTACTTTTCAGCATATTTGTCTCGGTGCGTCCGGTGAGGTATGGGCCAAACAGTTCGGGCCAACTATCCAGCAGCAATTTTTTCGCGGCGTTCGTCAGCCGAAACCCACGCAGCCCATCCGCGTAATAAGTGTGTAAAAGTTTGTCCTTCTTAAGCCGCTTGACCACCTTCATCTTGTAAGCCTCCCCACCCGGCAGACGGCTGACCAGGGCGGTGGGGAACTCGCCGGACAGGGCGGTGAGCGTCAGCAATAGGCCCGCCGCTGTATCCAGCGGCGGGGCCTGCTTTTTGTTCTGGGGCATGGCACCAACTCCTTTTTGCTTGATGTTTTTACCGTGATTAAAACGACTTCGGTAAATTTCACAACTCTTCCAAACGCTCAAAGGCCGCTGTTTTCAACACTTTTGGAATATACCGCGGGGTCCCAAAATAAAATCAAAAAATCGGTAAAATTGGGACCCTGTTTTTACCCGCTCCGCACCCTATTTTTTGGCGGCGTGGAGCCTCTCCTGACGCTCCGCATACCATTGCGGATAACACCGGCTGTCCATGATGAACATCTGGGTGCAGTCCGTCTCCCCCAACTCCGTGGAGTGGTAGGCGTCGCACAAAAGTCCGTTGTCGCTCTCCATCAGGAAGCAGGCCGCGGCGTCCAGCACCGCTTTCAGCTCCAGGTTGTCGTAGTCCCGGATGCGCCGCTCTGGCAGGGTCCGGTCATAGACCATCACGAAGCAGACCGTGTAGTGGGGGTATCTGCCTGACTATATTCTGGAATAGGAGGGCCATTGATGGATTACACCGATTTCAGCCAGCTCCCCATCATCATGAACGTCACCCAACTGGCAAAGGTGCTGGACATCAGCAAAAACACCGCCTACAGCCTGATACACAGCAACCGCATTGAGGCGGTAGAGGTAGGCCACCAGTACCGGGTGTCCAAGGAGGCCGTAATGAAGTTCCTGGGCGTTTCCGCCGCGTAACCAAAAAAATGAATTGACGAACCGCCGCGCCCGGTATACTATAGCCTTAGTGTATCGGACGCGGCATCATTTGGAAGGAGGATTTATCACAATGCCGCGCAAAAAAGAAAACGCCCGTGCCGCCAGCGGCACAGGCACCATTCGTAAAAAGACCGTCACCCGCAATGGGAAGGAATACCCCTACTGGGAGGCCCGCTATACCGTAGGCTTTGACCCCGGCACCGGGAAGCAGATTCAACGCTCCATCACAGGCAAGACACAGAAAGAAGTTGCCCAAAAGCTGAAAGCGGCCACCGCCGCCCTGGACGCTGGCACCTATACCGCCCCCTGCCGCATGGCCGTGGGCGCGTGGATGGATATCTGGGCCAACGACTACCTGGGCGGGGTGAAGCCCTACACCGTGGCAGACTACATCGGCAACATCAAGAACCATATCAAGCCCGCCCTGGGTGCGGTGAAGCTGGAAGCTCTGAACACCCACACCATCCAGGGCTTCTATAACAGCCTTGTAAGGCCCCCCGACGAGGGCGGCAAGGGTTTATCCCCCAAGACCCTGCGTAACATCCATACCGTGCTCCACAGCGCCTTGCAACAGGCTGTGGCGGTGGGCTATCTCCGTTTCAATCCCTCCGATGCCTGTATACTGCCCCGCATGGTGAAGAAGGATATCAAGCCCATGGACGAGGAAGATTGCAAAGCCTTTCTCGCCGCCATCCAGGGCCACCCCCTGGAGGCGCTGTTCACCTTCACCCTGTTCACGGGTCTGCGCAAGGGGAGGTCATGGGGCTGTGCTGGGATTGCATCGACTTCGCCCGTGGGACCATCCTCATTGACAAACAGCTCCAGTTGGAGCGGAAGAAGGGCGGCAAGTACGTTTTCGCCCCGCTGAAAAACGACAGGGCGCGTACCATCACCCCCGCCCCCTTTGTGATGAAGCTCTTGAAGCGCCACCGGGCCAAGCAAGCAGAACAGCGGTTGAAGCTGGGGCCGATGTGGGAGGACAGCGGGCTGGTGTTCACCACCGAGACGGGGCGACACCTGGACCTGCACACCATCCAGCGGGCATACAAGCCCATTGTGGCCTCTATCGGCTGTCCCGAGGCCCGGTTCCACGACCTGCGGCACCCTTATGTCAAGCCTACGACAAAGAATTTTTATTCTTTCTATTGAATTTATATTCAGACAGCTTTTGTCAAGGGCAAAAAGGGACAGCAGGACTTTATTGCCCCGCTGTCCCATTCCTTTTATTTCGGAAAGTTCATTAAACCCCGCACCAAATTGGTCACTTTCTGGCAGGAGTTAATATCATTGCCAAGATGGGAAAGGTCTCCGTATTTCCGTGTACCGTCTGCGTTCTTCTCCGCTGCCAAGTCGCTCCTCCAATTGCGCAGTGATTCGATCCATTGGTCAAAATATTTGAGTGGGTCACCTGACCAATCCTCCACGGTCCAAAGGCTCTTGAGACCAGAATAACCACTCAAACGGGTTTCCGTCCCCAGCAATCCACGTGAAAGGAATGGAGGATTGCCATAATACACAACATTCCCGCCGTCATCCATGTAGCCAAGAGGCACCGTGCGGAGATCTGCTCTGGTACACATAAAGTCGGACTCAGTGATCATTCCCGCATCTCTTAACTCCCGGCATAGGTTCGTCCATTCGTCTTGAGTGATGTTGTCCTGTCCGGCATTCATACGATCCAGCACGTCTTTGGAAGCGGTGGAAAGCTGGTCGTATGCAGCCCTCAATGTAGGGTCCTTTGTTGGATCGGTCAGTGCCATGGTGTCAGCCACCTTCTCCATGCGGGCAGCATAAGCGACAGAACAGGACACTTCCATTTCCACACCAGCATCTTCAATTTTCTGTTGTCTTTTGTCGATAAAATTTTGATAGATGCCCAGCAGTTCCCTTGCGCTGATTTGATTAGCCGAATCAAACATTTGTGATATGGTCATCCGATTGATTTTGTCCATATAGTTTTGCTTTTGCGTGACATCCCCAGTGTCTACGCCGTAGGGGATTACTGGCCTGCTGCTGCCGCCAAACTGGAAGGAAATCTCACCCGCACTCCGCAGATGACCCCACAAAGCACACATCTCTGCATAGGACGCCTTTTTTGGGTCAATGTCATTGATGTGGCAGGTAAAGTCATACTCTCCGCTGCTGGCCTCACCCCGGATACGCACAATGGGGTCCTCCGCTGTGGAATCAGCGGTATACTCCACATAGACGGATTGAGTGCCCGGCCCACCGGAAAAAATGGTGTTTTCCCGGGGCAGATACAGGTGGATTGACGCTTGGACCGTTTGTTGCGCATCGGACAGCAGGTCTTTGAACGACGAAGCCCCCGCTTTTTTTGAGCAATCCATCATTCGCACCATGCGCATAGGAAAACTCGACATTCTGCCGATATCCATAAAATACCCCCCTGCCTTTTGGAACAATTTGATTCAAGCATGACCCAGTGTGTCATGTGCTTGCTCAACCCATTTTATAACTACGCAAATTATTTGTCAATGAAAAGTTTATTTTATTTAAGAATTATTTACAGTATGATATTGTGCGCATTCCACACTTGTGCTATAATCAACTCTACTGATTGCTGAAAGCGGGGGCACAATATGGAAGAAAACTTGAAAAAGGCCCTGGCAGAAATGTTGGTTTTGGCGTTGCTCTATGAGCGAGACCACTACGCTCTGGAGCTTTCCGCTGCGATTTCGGAACGCAGCGGCGGCGCAATCACAATTACATTTCCCTACGCGATTTTATACCGTATAATTGAACAGCAGTACATTCAGGAACTTCCAAAGCGCATTGCTCCAGACGGACGGCGGCGGCAGTATTTCGGAATCACAGAAGATGGCCGCGCTTATTTTCGAGAACTCTGGCACACATATCAGACCTTTGCTGCCGGAGTGGAGCGGTTGGTGGACAGTATACTGCCGTTTGAGAAGGGGGAATCGCTCCAATGAAAGAACAATATCTTCAATCCGTGCGTAAGCTGTTGGACTGTCCACGCGAAGAAAAAGAGCGCCTGCTATCACGGTTGGACCGTGCGTTGACCGCCTATTTAGAAGATTTCCCAGAGGCTGGCAATACGGACCTCGCTGCCAACTTCGGCACACCGGACGAGTGTGTGGTACGTCTGTTGGAGGAATGTGCACCGGCAACGATTGCAGCGCAGCGGCAGAAAAAGGTCCACCGCCAACGCATTTTAACAGTGACTTTGGCATTACTGCTGGCCGCAGCACTGTGCTTTGCGGGTTACCTTTGGTCCAATGGGGGGCTGGTAATCATTCAATCCGGTCGCGATGTGCCGGACGCTCTACGTAACTTACCTCAGGGCCAAGTTACATATAATTATATTGATTAGAGAGACATATCAATAAATTTGTATCCATCCAAAAGTGTAGTTGATTATATTAATGAGGCGGTTCAACATACGTGGCAAGCAATGAGCGGCGATATCCTTTTGGATATTGCCGCTCGCTTGTTGGGGTTACCCC
>OFFE01000177.1_pt1 | contig 57117 bp, 46 predicted proteins | sample 1521371 | NCBI WGS metagenome assembly OFFE01 (sample SAMEA3504131, study PRJEB24116) | mouse gut metagenome | biome: mouse gut; feature: mouse-associated habitat; material: faeces | place: Denmark | collected 2011 | reverse complement strand
GTCCCCAGCATCTCGAAGAACCCGGACGCCCGCAGCATTCCCACCGCCACCAGCAGACCGATAAGAGTAGGCACAATATCCACAACGATTTTCAGGCCGTCCGTTGCCCCCTTCAGAAAGGTTTCATATACTTTTACCCTGGAAACAAATCCATAGCCTACTATAAAAAAGATCAGGATAGGGATAACAATGTCCGAAAGATGAGCCAGTGCATTCATACCGCTTTTCCTCCCCTGTCCTTCCGTCTTCCCGACGGTATTCCCACAGCCGTTTCAGACCGGCGGGAACCGACGCCTCTGCCGGATATCCGGCGGATTTCACCGACAGTCAGATCCCCGCTGTTGCCTATGCGTCCTCCTCCCATGCCGGTCCTTGCGGAGTGATCCTTGATTTTGCAATACACGATTGCCACCAGTGTGCTCACCAAAGTGGCCGCAATGGCCGGGGCAATGATGGCCGTAGGATTGGCGCTGCCGTACTGGCTGCGGTAGGCAATCATATTCACAGGAATCAGCTGCAGGGAGGAGATATTAAGGATCAGGAAGATACACATCTCATTGCTGGCCCGCCTGCCCCGGCCTGCAGTCCCCTGCAGCTGGAAGTCTTTACCTGCCGCTGTGGTCTGTGCATACTTCCGGTCCCGGGTATCCCTTTCTCCGGATTCCGTATCCAGATACTCCGGGTTCCCACGCTCCGCCTCCAGCTTCGCCAGCTCCTCCATAGCCTTCAGTCCCGCCGGAGTGCAGGCCCAGCCCAGTCCCAGCACATTTGCAATCACATTGGCGGCTATGTACTCCTCCGCAGGATGTCCCTGGGGAATTCTGGGAAACAGAAGGCGCAGAAAGGGCGAGATTCCTCTGGTAAGTTTTTCAATGAGCCCCGCCCTCTGGGCTATCTCCATAAGCCCCATCCACAGCGCCACCACCCCTGCCATGGTGAGGCACAGGGACACCGCTTCTCCCGCGCTGTCCAGCGCCCCATTCGTCACCTCGGCCATACGCCCGGTGACAGCCCCATAGACCACCGCCAACAGTATCATCACTGCCCAGATTACATTCAGCATATCCCATCCTGTCCGCCCGCTTCACCGGGCATAGAAATCTCTCCTTCTATCTTATGACACCTGGGAACAGTCAATGCAGGCAGAAGTACATTATCTATTTACAGCATTTCATCTCCAAAGATTCGGGAAAAGTTAAGCGATATCCAGCCCTTTCCGCACAGTAAAAAGGATTGTGCCTTAGAAAAAACACTGCCGGCCCCAAATGGGACACGGCAGTGTTCTTAGTCTCTCTGATCTTGTCTATTTTGTTTTAAGATCTTTTACAGATACTTTTTCAGCGTCTCCACCTTGTCCACAGCCTCCCAGGGAAGAGCCACATCGTCCCGTCCAAAATGTCCGTAAGCTGCCGTCGCCCTGTAAATGGGTCTGCGCAGGTCAAGCATTTTGATGATCCCTGCAGGGCGCAGGTCAAAATTCTCCCGGATAATCTCCACCAGGCGCTCATTGCCAAGCCTTCCCGTGCCGAAAGTATCCACCATAACAGAGGTGGGCTGTGCCACGCCAATGGCATAGGAAAGCTGGATCTCACACCTTTCCGCCAGACCTGCGGCAACAATGTTCTTGGCCACATAGCGGGCCGCATAGGCCGCGCTCCTGTCCACCTTGGTGCAGTCCTTGCCGGAGAAAGCGCCGCCGCCGTGACGGGCATATCCGCCGTAAGTATCCACGATAATCTTGCGCCCTGTGAGGCCCGCATCCCCCTGAGGGCCGCCAATCACAAAACGTCCGGTGGGATTGATGAAGAATTTTGTATCCTCATCCACCAGTTCCCCAGGCAGCACCGGATCAAACACATACTTCTTGATGTCCTCATGGATCTGCTCCTGCGTCACATCCTCGTCATGCTGGGTGGAAAGTACCACAGCCTCCAGGCGCATGGGTCTGCCGTTCTCATCATACTCCACAGACACCTGACTCTTGCCGTCCGGACGCAGATAGGAAAGGGTGCCGTCCTTGCGCACCTTTGTCAGCTGCCTTGCCAGCTTGTGAGCCAGGGCAATAGGGTAGGGCATCAGTTCCGGCGTCTCGTTGGTGGCGTAGCCAAACATCATTCCCTGATCTCCGGCGCCTATGGCTTCGATCTGTTCGTCGCTGAGACCGGACTCCCTGGCCTCCAGGGCCTTGTCCACACCCATGGCAATGTCGGGGGACTGTCTGTCCAGGGCCACCATCACCGCGCAGATATTGCCGTCAAAACCGGTCTTTGCGTCATTGTAGCCAATCTCATTCACCGTCCTGCGCACAATGGCCGGAATGTCAAGGCTGGCAGTGGTAGTAATCTCCCCTGTCACCAGGATAAAACCGGTGCAGCTTGCGGTCTCACAGGCCACACGGCTCATGGGATCCTGCTCCATGCAGGCATCCAGGATTGCGTCCGACACGGCGTCGCAGAGCTTGTCGGGATGTCCTTCTGTTACGGACTCTGAAGTAAATAAATGTTTTTCCATCTGTTCCTTCCTCTCCTTATGTATCTTTTTTGTACTGGATTCCCTCGCCCATCCAGGATGCAGGGGACGGGTCCGCATACTTCAGACCCTAACGTCATGCCCCCCATGTAAAAAAAGTCCGCTTATGAAAAATAAGCGGACCAAATCACATGTTTAATCCTCTTATTGTTCGAAAAACTCGCTCAGGTGGGCACCTTCCTCATTGGGGTTGCCGTGGCTTCATCGATCCTATGTATCTCCACCAACTCTGAATAAGAGAAATCCTATTAACTTGTACATACACATTCTACTACCTGCAGCGGCCTTTGTCAACAGCATTTATTTCCAGATTTCAGTCCGTGAACAGGTTCACCCAGTAATACTTAAACTCAGTTCCATCCACCACATAATAACATGCGATGGCTGCTTTTTTATAGCTGTCTCCCAACATGTTCTTCCTGTGTCCGTCGCTGTTATACCATCCCTCAGCGGCAGCCTCTCCTGTAGCATATCCGGCTGCAATGTTCTCCGCCGCAGCGCCGTAGGAAATCCCCATACTGCCAAAGACGGAAAAGCAGCGGGAGCCGTCCGGTCTGGTATGGCTGAACTCTTCCGCGCACTCCTGGGCCCGAACCTTGGCAGCCTCATAGATGGAATCACTCCAGGTAAGAGCTTCCTTCCCGTTTTCTGCCCTGTACCGGTTCACAGCCTCAAAAGCCTCCCTGGCCATAGTCTCCATAAACTGATCCTGCTCTGCCGGGCCAGGCTGTGTTGTACCGCCCGCCGTCCCTTCGCTGCCAGGCTTGGCCGTACTGCCTGCCGCTCCTGCGCCGCCGGACGTGGTTCCACTGCCCGCCGTTCCTGCACCGGAACCATTCTGTGCAGGGGCCGCCCCTGTGGGAGAACCGTTCCTGCCCTCCTGGATTCCACAGGTCAAATAGTGCTGGAAATAAGCCTCCCAGTCATCTCCATATGCAGCCTCCAGATCCTGGTAGCGCGCCCTGTATGCCCTCACATCAAAGACACTGCTGCCGGCCCTTCCCTCCTGGATCCCATATTCCAGATAATGCCTGTACAGAACCTCCGCATCGTTTCCAAACGCTGCCTTTACATCCGCATATGTAGCCGCATAATACTCCGGATCAAAGAGCCCTTCCGGCACCGCCGCCGATACGCTCACAGCACTGGAAAATGTCATCACGGAAACCGCCAAAGCCGCAGCCAATCTCTTGCCTTTCATAAGCATCCTCCTTTACTCTATCACTTTTTCAGAACCCCTGTCAGGTATTATAAGGTGAAACCCCAAGGGCATGTCCGATTGTCAAAAACGAACACACCCTAGTCTTGCTGCCAGGCGCCGGCCCTCTCACTGCTGCCGGAGAACCTGGGGCTTGCGCCATTCCAAATTTTTGCACACAAATATAAAACCCGCCTGGACCCTGCTCTTCAGCCGGTCTTCAGCCGGAACTTCTGGTAATCCTTTTCCGTCTCCACCAGTTCAATCTGGGCCCCCAGATTCCTGAGTTTCAGATGAAAATCCTCATAGCCCCGCTCTATATAATTGATGTTCTCTATGGTGGAAAACCCTTCTGCGGACAGCGCGGCAATCACAAGCGCCGCACCGGCCCGTAGATCCGGAACGGAAATGCTTGCCCCCGTGTACTGGCCCACCCCGTCAATGATGGCGGTGTCGCCGCCTTCCACCTTGATGTCCGCCCCCATCCGGGTAAGCTGATCCACATACCTGAAACGGTTCTCGTAAATGCTCTCTGTCACAATGCTGGTTCCTTTTGCCAGGGCCAGGGCCACCGTGATCAGGGGCTGCATGTCCGTGGGAAAACCAGGGTAAGGAAGGGTTTTCACCTGGGTGCGCATAGGGGGCTTGGAGGCTACCACCCGCAGGCAGTCGTCCGCCTCCTCCACCTCGCAGCCAATCTCCAGAAGCTTGGCCGTGATGGATTCCATATGCTTGGGAATCACATTTTTTACTGTCACATCGCCCTTTGTCACCGCCGCCGCGAACATAAAAGTGCCCGCCTCAATCTGATCCGGAATGATGGCGTACTCCGTGCCATGGAGCTTCTGGACACCCTTGATCCGGATCACATCCGTGCCCGCCCCCTTGATATTGGCGCCGCAGCTGTTGAGGAAATTGGCCACGTCCACCACATGGGGCTCCTTGGCCGAGTTCTCGATGATGGTGGTTCCCTCCGCCAGGGTTGCCGCTATCATCACATTGATGGTGGCGCCCACGCTGACCTTGTCCATATAGATATGGCTTCCCTGCAGGCGCTCCGCTCTGGCTTTCACCAGTCCGTGCTCAATATACACCTCCGCTCCCAGGGCCCGGAAGCCCTTCAGGTGCTGATCAATGGCGCGGCATCCTATGTCGCACCCTCCCGGAAGAACTACTTCCGCATGTTTATACTTTCCCAGGAACGCTCCCAGAAGGTAATAGGAGCCCCTGATCTTCTTCATCGCCTCATCTTCCACTACAAGATTGTTGATATTTCCGGCATTTAACATTACCCTGTGCCGCTCTGTGTGCCGCACCGCCACGCCTATGCCCCGCATGGTGTCCAAAATCATCTTAATATCGCTTACATCAGGAATATTCTCTATATATACAGTCTCATCCGTCATGGTGGCGGCGGCCAGAATGGGCAGCGCCGCATTCTTAGCCCCTGCTATCTCCACATCTCCCACCAGAGGGTTCCCGCCCTTAATTGCGTATTGTTCCATTTATTTTCCTCTGCCGCAATGCGGCATCTCTATCAATCATAATCCACAGATCATTCCCGATTCGGCCCGCATTTACGCCGAACGTATCCTCTTCTCCTGTTCTCTGCCAGGAATGATAGTAATCTTACCACATATTTCCCCGTTTGTAAACAGAACGAATGTTTCCACTCTCTGGGCTCCCACTATTCCAGATACTTCAGCGGATTCACCTGGGAGCCGTTGACCAGAATCTCAAAATGCAGATGGGGCCCTGAGACATTGCCCGTGCTGCCGCTGAGAGCAATCCTGTCCCCCTGCCGTACTTCCTGCCCGGTCTTCACCAAGACCTTGCTCAGGTGTCCGTAGCGGGTCTGTCTGCCATCCTCATGCTCAATATAGATCACATAGCCATACCCGCTGCCCCAGCCTGCCTTTGAAACTCTTCCCCCGCAGGAGGCGTAGACTCCGGTCCCGGAAGGCACTGCCCAGTCCACCCCCTTGTGGTTGGTGCTTGCGCCTTTCACAGGGGCGTTCCTGCTGCCAAATCCTGAGCTGAGCCGGCCTCCTGCGACAGGACGCACATAGGACGGGGGAACCCTGGTGCCCCTCTCCACAACCTTTGCCACTGCTTCCACCACCACCTCCTCCTGCAGAATCTCCCGGGACACCTCCCGGTCATTTTGGTACCGCACTTCCGCCACCACTTTCCGAACCCCCGCAGAAGGCTGACGTGCCACCTGGCTTTTGTTGGTATACCAGCTGTCATTATCCACATAGACCACCTCCGCCTCATAGGTTTCCTCATAACATTCTACTTCCACCCATGTCACAGACAGTTCCGGCTCCGGCAGGGAAACCACAAGCCTGTCCCCAATATGAAGCGTGGTATTCTCGTTCTCCAGGCTGTCGTTGAGGGCCACGATTCTCTCCATGGGAATGTCCAGACGAAGGGCAATCTCCGAGAGCACATCCCCCTCCTGAACCACATAGATCCCCTCCGTCTCTTCCTCCTGAAGGAGAAGGCTGAGGGCCTGGGAGAAATCCATCACCTGCTCCTGGGGAAGCCAGGCCTGAGCCACCTTTATCTCCTGAGAAAATTCCATCTGGCGGATTCCTGTCAGCTTTCCGGATGTCTCCAGCAAATCCCTCCGGAGCCCGGCAAAAAAGCCCTGGATTCCCGCTCCCATACAGGGCAGCATCTCCTCCGTGTCCTGACTCGTACCATCCACCACTTCCGCCCCCAGAACCATAGGCCCCCGGCAGGGATCCTGTACCAGTTCCACCACAAAATCTCCACCGCCTCCATACTTGTCCACAGCGGCCTGAAGCAGATCCCTGACCTCCTCCTGACTGGAAAGATATACCAGACGGTCTCTGACCTTCAGGACCCACACGGGGCTTCGCTCCTCAAGGATCTCCGCCCGCAGAGCATCCTCCATCCTGCGCAGCACATCCTGTTCCCGGTCCGGCTTCTCCCACCGCCGCTCCTCCAGGATCTCCACGCTCGGCTCCATGAACACCAGCCCTTCCCTCTCCAGGGCCACATTCCGGCGGGCCTCCCAGAGCAGCTCCTCTCCACGGGCCTTGTCCCACAGCGCCCCCACTTCTCTGCCGTTTACCCATATGCGGTAAAACACTGGCTGTTTTTCCCCCTCTGTCACAAAGGCGGCGGCACCCACTGCCAGCAGGCAAAGCAGCAGTGCGGACGCCGTAATCTTAATATATGTAGCTTTGCTTTTTTTATGATTCCATTTCCTATATTTTATAAGTTTATCAATTCCCATGACCGATCCCTCCAGGCACCTTTGACTGCAACAAAAAAAGCATTTACAGGCTATGTCAGCCCATAAATGCATTTTTACCTTTTTGTGTCAAACTATGCACTCCGTCAGGATTTTTTTCTCACACTGAAACCAAATGTCCCCACCTGCTCCCCGCACGCAAAATAACCTCCATGGGAGTAGACAATGGGTTCTGCCTTTTCCAGATGGAACTTATGCCTGTGGTCCATATACTTTTCATCCGCATGAACCCCAAGAACTTCCGCCAGAAACATATCATGGGATCCCAGGGACAGCACCTGGCGCACCCCGCACTCAATGTTCACGGGGCTCTCTCCTATCAGAGGAGCGCTGACCTTATCCGCCTTCAGGGGAGTAAGGCCCAGCGCAGTGAATTTATCCACATCTCTGCCGCTTTTTACACCACAGTAATCGGCCGCATATGCCAGCTCCTTCGTGGTTAGATTGATCACGAACTCCCCTGTATCACGCAGGATCCGGTGGGAAAATCTCTCCGGGCGCACAGAGATGCTGACCATGGGCGGGTTTGTGCAGACGGTACCCGCCCATGCAACGGTGATAATATTGTATTTTGCCTCCCTCTCTGCCAGGCTCACCATAACCACCGGCAGAGGATAAAGCATGTTACCCGGTTTCCAGATTTCCTTTCCCATAACTCTCCTGTCCGCAACTGACACCTCCTGCCTTTTCCTCCGCAAGCGGCATCCGTCACCTTATCTACAGCGCCCTAAGGAAGTGCCAAAAAATAAATTTCTGTACAATTCCTAAGGGTTCAGCCGCCCAAGGATCTGCATCACCAGAGCCGCCAGGGAGAAGATTGCGGACAGCACGGAGATCCCCAGCACAGTCCGAAGCCTGCCCTTCAGGGTCACGGTGCCCGTCCCTGCCTCATCCAGGGCCGCCGACTGCCTGCCGCCCTCCTCTGTGATAACTGCCTGGACATTGCGGTAGACTTTCACGCACTCCTTGTGCACCGCCTCCTCCAGGGCGCTGAGTTTTTCTTCCATAAGAGCAGAATTCTGTTCCCCCAGCCTGTCAAGCTTCTCCTCCACCGTCCGGGAAAACTGCTCCTGCTGCTGTGACAGGCGCTCCGTCAGGGACTTGTCCAGCGCCGTCATCCGCTCCCCTGTGGAACGGCCTGCCTCCTCCACACGGTCCCCCATAGCCTGCCCCAGAATACTGATCTGATCCGTCAGAACCCGGCCTGCCTCCTCCATGCGGCTTCCCAGAGACTGATTCATGGCCTGCATCTGTTCCGCCGCAGACTTGCCGGCCTCGTCCATGCGTCCCCCAAGGGTCTTTCCCACAGCCTCCATGCGGCTCACCACAGAGTGCCCCCACACGTTGAACTGTCCTTCCATCTGGTCCTTCATGGTACGGCCTGCCTCTCCGGCCTGCTCCGCCAGGGATGTCCCCAGAGAATCCAGACGTTTTCCCAGAGCCTCTTCCATAGATTCCATCTGGTCCCCAAAGGACTCCACACTTTCTTCCAGCGAATCCACACGGTCCCCAAGGGACTGATCCAGATTCCCCAGGGACTGGTTGACATTTCCCAGAGCCTGGTTCATATTCCCCAGAGCCTGATCCAGAGCCTCCGCTCTTCCCGCCGTGGACCGGCCCGACTCATTGGCCTGCTGTACCAGAAAGACCTCCAGACGGTCCATCCGGTCTGTGAGGGTTCCCCCCACCACGTCCATGCGGCCCCCCAGAGCTTTGTCCAGGGCATCCAGGCGCTCCTCCAGGGAACGGCCTGCCGTCTCCACCTTCCAGGCCAGCTTCGCCTGAACCTGGGATATCTCCTGCTTCAGGGCCTGAATCCCGTTGATGTTCTCTGTCATCAGACGGTCAATCTCATCGCTGCGCTCCTGTGTGCCCGCCAGACGTCCGGCGGCATCGTCTATCAGTTTCTGCAGCCTTGCCAGGCATTCATTATATTCTGCAATCTGGTTCTTCAGCTTGTTCAGCTCTTCTATATCCGCGGCCGTATTGGCCTTGATGATTTCCTGCGCTGTCAGCTTCTGTGCCAGCTTGTCCATAAACATATCCATTTGTCTTCCTCCCGGGGTTCTGGGCCTGTTTGTACCTGCACAGACATTTTACCACTTTTCTCAATGTATTACAACAACAACTCTCCCCCACTGTTTTTGTGCAGATTGCATAGCATGGCACTCAGCCAGGAAACTTTTTAGCACAATTCACCAAGTTTTTACATTGTATTCATATCTTATTCATAATTTGCTGATATACTCTTTTTTAGATGAACGCAGGACGCTGGCTCTTCGGAGAAGACTGCAGGTTCAGACTAGATGGTTTTTTCATAATAGCCCGGGTGCCGAAAGGCGCCTGGGCACTCCTCATTTCAGGCATTTCGACCCCTTACCTCTAAAGCAAACCATAAGACAGAAAAAAAGACAGGAAACGCACAGCGGACAGGAGAACCCCCCTATCCGCTGTGCTCCAGGCTGATGGCCAGGAGTTCTTCATTCAGCTTCAGCATCCTGACATCCAGGTCAGACACCATCTTGGCACATTCCACCAGTTCCGTGCGGATATGTCCCGGCACATCCCCCTCGAATTTATAGTGAATCTTGTGCTCCAGGCTGGCCCAGAAATCCATGGCCACAGTCCTGATCTGAATCTCCACTTTCGTATCCACAGTCCGGTCCGACAGGTACACCGGCACAGTCACAATCATGTGGTAGCTCTTATAGCCGCTGGCCTTAGGAAAGGTAATATAATCTTTCACGGCCACCACCTGGATGTCCTTCTGTTCACAGATCATGTCCGCGATCCGGTAGATATCGGAAGTAAAGGAGCAGATAATGCGTATTCCCGCGATATCGTTTATGTACTTTACCATGTTGTCAATTGTTGACTCACGGCCGTCGCGTTTCAGCTTCTTCACAATACTTTCCGGTGTCTTAATGCGCGCCTTGATATGCTCGATGGGATTATAGCAGTGTACATGCTGGAACTCATCGTTGAGTATCTCCATCCTTGTCTCTATCATCTTAAGCGCTGCGTTGTATGTGAGGGTTACTTCTTTCCAGCTGTCAATCCCCTCTCCATTGTCTCCCCTTGGTCCCATATCGACTCCTTCTGCCGGGCCTGTCTTTCTTCTGCCAGGATCCATTGCGCCCTTAAGGGCACTGTCCGGCCGCCTTCCGCCCTGTATAAAATCAGTATACCATAAATACCAGCATAAATGTACATTATTCACAAAAAATTAATCCTTTTTACCCTTTTTTTCCATGTTATTCCTGTTACTGTCCCTCCTCCTCCGGATGCCATACCTTTTATATATATGCACCGGGCAGAATAAATATTCCACTCTTGCATCTGCCGCCGAAATCTATTACCATGGAAGCTGAAACAGAAGGCTCCTCTTTTGGCAATAACAGATCGGCGGTAAAACCCGGGGAAACCAGGCGCAGAAACTGCCGCACAAAATCAGCCCGGCGGGAAAAGCCCGGGCGGAAAGGACAGAAAATGTTTCGATTATGGGCCAGAACTTTTAAAGATAATCATGTCATGGGCGATGCCTGCATCAGTGACAGCAGCGCGGATACCCGAACCCACAAGGTCTTCCACGCGCTGGAAGAGGCCTGCCGCCAGCTGGACCTGGGCGTGCCCATCTGGCTGGATCCGGCAGTCTGTGATTTTAAGCGGCACAAAAAAGCACGCTTTACTCAGGACAGCTTTATCGAGGAGATTGAATTTGATTATTTGGAAATTCAAGTAATTGAGGAAGATTAAGTATTGACTTTTGTGGAATCTGGGTATAATATCATCTTGTCACCAGATGTGGTTTTTATAACTACGTCACACGCGGGCCGGTTGTTTACCGGCAGTTTTGAAAACGCTGCCATCCCTCCCCACAGGATATGGCGGCGCCGAGACAGGAGGTATGATAATGCAGATCACAATAAGAGAACCCGGGAGCGCCATTACACATTTCATAGGCATGATGATGGCCGTATTTGCGGCTGTGCCGCTGCTGCTGAAGGCAGGCGCCACATCGGGCACAGTCAGTCTTGTGGCCATGGCAGTTTTTATGACAAGCATGATCCTGCTCTATGGCGCCAGCGCCGCCTATCACTCCGTAAACCTGAACGAAAAATACCTGCGCATGTTCCGCAAGCTGGACCATATGATGATCTTTGTGCTGATAGCAGGCTCCTATACCCCTGTATGCCTGATTGTACTGGGAGGGGAGATCGGTTATTCCCTGCTGGCCCTGGTATGGGGCATCGCGCTGGCGGGCATGGCGGTGAAAGCCTGCTGGATCACCTGTCCCAAGTGGTTTTCCTCCCTCATCTACATCGCCATGGGCTGGGTGTGCGTGCTGGTGTTCGGCAGACTTTTTGACACCCTTTCCACCGGAGGCTTCCTGTGGCTCCTGGCCGGAGGCATCATCTACACCCTGGGCGGCGTCATCTACGCGCTGAAGCTGCCCCTGTTCAACTCCAGGCACAAGGATTTCGGCTCCCACGAAGTGTTCCACCTGTTTGTGATGGCAGGGAGCATATGCCACTTTATCTTTATGTATACCTATGTGGCCTGATCACATCCAGCCCCCGCCAATGAAACGCATGTTGCGGAACACAGGGGACATACCAGAAAAAAGGACTGCGGCGCAGCCCTTTTTTCTTGCCATTTCAGTCCTCGTACCCATTGGGGTTGTTCTTCTGCCATCTCCAGGAGTCCTCGCACATCTCCCGAATGCCGTTTTGGGCCTCCCATCCCAGCTCTTTCCTGGCCAGGGAAGCGTCGGAATAGCAGGTCGCAATGTCGCCTGCCCTCCTGGGCTTAATGGCATAGGGCACTTTTACCCCTGTGGCCTCCTCAAAGGCCTTTACCAGATCCAGGACGCTGTACCCTACCCCTGTGCCCAGGTTGTATATCTTCAGGCCCGCCTTCTCCTGAATCTTCTTCAGCGCCTTCACATGGCCCATCGCCAAATCCACCACATGGATATAATCTCTTACGCCCGTACCGTCAGGGGTGTCATAGTCATCCCCGAACACTCCCAGCTGGGGCAGCTTTCCCACTGCCACCTGGGTGATATAGGGCATAAGGTTGTTAGGAATGCCGTTGGGATTCTCGCCCATGGTGCCGCTTTTGTGAGCGCCGATGGGATTGAAATAGCGCAGCAGAATCACATTCCACTCCGTATCCGCCTTCTGTATGTCGGCAAGAATCTGCTCCAGCATGGATTTTGTCCAGCCGTAAGGGTTGGTGCACTCTCCCTTGGCGCAGTCCTCCGTGATGGGTACCACAGCCGGGCTTCCGTACACAGTGGCGCTGGAGGAAAAGATAATATTCTTCACCCCGTGCTTTCTCATCACGTCCACCAGGGTGAGGGTTCCGGCAATATTGTTCTCATAGTATTCCCAGGGCTTCTGAACGGATTCGCCCACAGCCTTCAGTCCGGCAAAATGAATCACCGCGTCAATCTGCTCTTTGGAAAACACTTCCTCCAGGGCACCCCTGTCCAGGATATCCGCCTTGTAAAAAGGAACCGTCCTGCCGGTGATGGCCTCCACCCTCTTGAGAGATTTTTCACTGGAATTGCACAGGTTGTCAAGCACCACAACATCATAGCCTGCCTGCTGCAGCTCCACCACCGTATGGCTGCCAATATAGCCCGCTCCGCCCGTGACTAAAATCTTCATAACACCCTCTTTTCTGCGCGGCCCTCGCCGCACTGACTGTCAGTTTATTTGTTCCTGTGCCGGTATAAACCGCCTGCTTTATTCTACAGCACTACTCCGTTTCCTTCCAGCAGCGCCCTGGCACTCTCCACAGAATCAATGCCCGTCTTATTCTTGATGGGGGCAAATTCCTTCTCTCTCACCACCTCAAAGGGCAGACAGCTGGACATTTGATGAATCATATCCAGAACAAGATTTTCAAATTTATAGCCGTTTGGCTCCTCCGGCTTTACAAGCTTTCCTGTCTCGTCCAGATAGGGAATCTTCTTTTCCACCAGATGCAGGGGCAGGTTCTGCTCCAGAATCCGCTCCAGCTCCGCCACGCTGAACAGGTAATTCAGGATAACGCCGAAATTGTAGGCCGGCTCTCCGTTCCCGTCCCTGGCCTCCATCAGCTCCGGGGTCATGTCATAGTATTCCACAATGGACGGGCGTCCATCCTCCAGGCAGACCGCCCCCACCTTCTCGTCAGGGGCATTTTTGCGCACTACCTTTGCCCCGGCCACGCTTTTCTTCAGGATGGTGGCTCCCACAAAGCAGGGGTCTGCGATCCTCTGGAGCACATTGTCCACCGCAAAGACATTGAGCCATTCTATCCTGCTGCTGTGGACCAGATCAAGCAGCCCTGCGTCCTTGAGGGAGATGAACCAGCCGCCGTTGCCGTTGGGAGAGCAGGCCAGTTTTCCCTTTTCTTCCAGGTAGATCTTTCCCTTGTAATCTGTGGCCACCGCCGTCTTCTGTTTGAAAAAATGCACATACTCCGGCTTGTAGCCAAAAAAGCCGTGCTCCTCCAGAAAGCTCACCGTCTTCTCATGGTTCTTGTCGCTGGTCATGATAAACAGATGCAGCCAGCTGTCTGTCTGTCTCACCACATCCATCAGATTGTTCACCAGACATTCAAAAATGTACAGATCCCTGGTAAGCCCTATATTGTACACGCCCTTGGGATCGTCCGATCCCAGGCGGGTCCCCATGCCTCCTGCCAGAAGCACTGCTCCCACTTTTCCCTGGCGTATGGCCTGTATGCCCTCTTTGGTAAACGCCTCCCGCTCTGCCTCAATCTGGGACAGCTGCATGGAGGCCAGAGGTGTGATAACGCCCCTCTCCCCCAGTACCTCCGGGTGGCTGCATGCCTCCAGCATGTCCATGTCCGCCCCCTGGATCTGGGCCAGAAGAGATTCCTGTTCCTCCCCCGACAACTCCTCATAATATCTCAGCAAATGCTCCTGACCGTACTTTTTCAGCTTTTCCTGTGCCTGTTCCAGTGTAAATCCCATCTTAATCTACCCTCTTTCCCGGTTTATCGAAAAATATCCGATGACTTTTCCTCCTGAACACGCCTTTAAGTATACCAGAATTTTCCGGACACTTCAACTTTCACGTTGCATTCTCTGTAAATTATACTGCACGCCGGTTAAATATGCAGTACAACTGGACTGCAGACCGCCAGCCAGGTGCTTTCACGAGTACACCACTGTAAATCCTGGCGGCCTGCAGTATAGATCTGTCGGAATGATTATATCATGCCAAACATTTTGCTTCAAGCTGTGAAGCCGGGATCAGTGAAACTGCCGGTGTTTGGTACCACCAGAGTTTTCTGGTCCATAGCTACATAATACTTCCCCTCTGTCAAAAAGTCCACCACAATCCGCATTTCACTGCAAAAATATGTCTGACCGGGCCGCATGCTGCTTGAATTTCCGGCTGGATCCATCAGTAGAACTAAACATATTTCACACACCGGCTGTTTTCAATAAGACATCTAAAGCTTTGTGTGGTATACTTATGAAAATGAAACTGACCTGTCCAAAGGAGGAGCCTATGAAACTGCTGTACGCCGAGGATGAACGGCCGCTTTCCGAAGCTGTGGTGGACATCCTGACTTATCACAAATATCTTGTGGATGCCGTGTACAATGGCAAGGACGCTTATGACTACGCTGTATCCGGCAGCTATGACGGGATTATTCTTGACATCATGATGCCCGGACGAGACGGCATAGATGTTCTTGCCGCCCTGCGAAAAAAAGGATGCAAAACGCCCATCCTACTCCTCACAGCAAAGACTCAAATTGACGACCGCATCCGGGGGCTGGACGCCGGTGCGGACGACTATTTGCCCAAGCCCTTTGATATGGGGGAACTGCTGGCTCGTGTCCGTGCCATGCTGCGGCGCCGTGAGGAATTCCACCCCGATTTGCTTTCCTTTGGAGATTTGACACTGAATATCCAGTCCGCCACTCTGTCCTGCGGCGACACAGAATTTATACTGCCCAAGCAGGAATATCGCCTGATGGAGCAGTTAATGGCAAATTACAATATCTTTCTGTCCTCGGAGGACTTGCTGGTCAAGGCCTGGGGATATGATGCGGAGACGGATATCAACAGTGTCTGGCTCTATATTTCCTACCTTCGTAAGAGACTTGCCGCTATGAACTCTAATGTTGAAATTATATCAAAGCGAAATATCGGCTACCGTTTGGAGATGCATCTATGAAAAAAACACTGCGCAGAAAATTTATTCTCTTTGCCATGTCCGCAGTCACCCTTCTGCTGATGGTACTGATCGGTGCAATAACCGGATTCAGCTGGATCGTCCTGGACAGCCAGTCAAGTTCCATTTTGCACGCTCTTGCCGGCGGGGAAGGAAAATTCTTTCAGATGGAATTTCCTAATCCAAGGCCCTTTGCACCGCCCCTGAATATGGACACGATCAAATCCGCCCGTTTCTTTACTGTCCGCACCGACAGGGAAGGAAATGTACTGGATGTCAACATTGATCAAATCTCTTCCGTCAGCACAGAGCAGGCAGTGCAGTATGCCAGGCAGATCACCGATACCACCGGAAAAATCGAAAGTTATAAATATGAGGTAAAACAGCTGGGGGCGGACCACCTGATCTTTTTTATGGACACCTCCAGACAGCTGGGAACATTTGTAATGGTACTCAGCATTTCATCCGCCATCGCTTTTTTCTGCTGGCTTGCGACCTTACTGTTTGTGATTCTGCTTTCCGGCCGGGCAGTTCGCCCCATCCTTGCAGGTATGGAAAAGCAGAAACAGTTCATTACAAACGCCGGACACGAATTGAAAACGCCTCTGGCCATCATTCAATCCAACAACGATGCCTCCGCGCTGATCCACGGGGAGACAAAATACAGCAGAAACATCCGGGCGCAGACCCAGCGGCTGAATGTCCTGATGTCAAATCTTCTGACCCTTGCCAAGCTGGACGAGGAGACTAAGCTGCCTACAAATACAGTAGACCTCAGCGAGCTGATTTGCGGAATGCTCTCCGGCTACGATGATATGGCATGTGAAAAACAAATCACACTGTCCGCTGAAATTCAGCCCAGGGTTTTGATGCAGGTACACAGAGATACCTTTGCCCAGATGATTTCCGTTTTACTTGACAACGCGGTCAAATACACCCCGGAAGGCGGAACAATTCTATTCTCCATAAAAAGCGAAGCCGGCCACGTTTGGATCCTGGAAGAGAACGACTGTGAGCTCCCCCATAATCCTGATCCGGAACGGCTCTTTGACCGCTTTTACCGCTCAGACAGCGCCCGAACCCAGAGCAGCCCATCCTCCGGGTATGGGATCGGCCTTTCTGCCGCCCGTGCCATTGCAGAAACCTTTGGAGGAAAACTCCGCGCAGAATATTCAAAACCCGGAAAGATCCGTTTTACTGCACAGTTTTGATACAATTTCACATAATCTTCACAGACCTTCCCTTAAGTGTTCACAAATGGGAAGGTTTTTCTAATGTTGGTCACAGGTTCACTTTTTATAATTCGTGCATGGAAAGGAGGAATGCTGTATGCAATTCAGACACGAGGTAAAGCATGAGATCAGCAACCTGGATAAGCTGATTTTGCGGCAAAGGCTGAGTACGGTTATGACACCGGACAGCCACGCCAAAAACGGCCATTACGAAATCCGCAGTCTGTATTTTGACAATCCGGATGACAAGGCACTGCGAGAAAAGCTGGACGGTGTGAGCATCCGGGAAAAATATCGGATCCGCCTGTATAACAACGATCCAGATATACTTCATTTAGAGCGGAAATTCAAGTGCGGAGGGCTCGGCAACAAGGAGTCAACCCCTCTTACGCCAAATCAGGCACAGTCCATTGCCAACGGCGATATCCGCTGGATGGCGGCCAGCGCCGACGAAATCGTCCGAAGGTTTTATACCCGCATCTGCAGCGACAGACTGGCGGCAAAAGTGATTGTTGACTATACCAGAGAACCATTTGTATTTGGCCCGGGCAATGTCCGAGTGACACTGGATTACAACATCCGCACCGCGCTTCGCTGTACCGACTTCTTAAATCCCCATTGCACCACCATCCCTGTTCCGGATTCTCCCTGTATTCTGGAAGTGAAATGGGATAATTTCCTGCCAGATGTGATCCGTGACATTGTGCAGCTTGGAGACAGACACAGCACAGCATATTCCAAATATGCAGCCTGTCGAATGTATGATTAAAGAATAAAATAGGAGAAAACCAACCATGAATTTTAACGACATTTTCAAATCCAGTTTTCTGGAAAATATTTCTTCCATCACCGTCCTGGACATGATCCTGACCATTGTGCTGTCCTTTGGCATTGGCCTGTTTATCTTTCTCGTTTACAAGAAAACATACCGCGGAGTCATGTATTCTGCAGGCTTTGGCACCACGCTGATCGCCCTGACCATGATTACAGCAATTGTTATTCTTGCTGTAACTTCCAATGTGGTGCTGTCCCTGGGCATGGTGGGCGCTCTGTCCATTGTCCGTTTCCGCACCGCCATCAAAGACCCTCTGGATATAGCATTCCTGTTCTGGTCTATCGGCGCAGGCATTATTCTGGCGGCGGGCATGATCCCTCTGGCCGTCATTGGCAGCGTCTGTATTGGCGTGATTCTGCTGGTATTTGTGAATAAAACATCCAATACCCACCCCTACATAGTGGTTCTGAACTGCACAAACCATGAAGCAGAGATCAAGGCGAAAGAATTCCTTGCAAAAAATGTCACCCGGACCACCGTCAAGAGCAAATCCGCTGTCAAAGGAGCCATTGAGCTGAATATTGAAGTGCGGCTGAAAGAAGATAATACTGATTTTATCAACATTCTCTCCGAAATGCCCGGTGTCAGCAGTGCGGTGGCCGTCTCTTACAACGGCGATTATATGAGGTAAACTATGTCAGGAAGCAGATTTTTTGATCGAATTGCATGGAGCGTCACTGCATTGACGCTGGTTCTTACCGTTTTATTTATGAACGGCACTGCCCTGGGCATGGAAGTGATGGCCCGCTCCATGGGATACGAGAACCGATTATTTGACCACACTAAAGTACATACCATTGATATTATCATGGATGAATGGGACGATTTCATTGCCAATGCCACCAGCGAAGAATACTATTCTGCCAATGTGGTAATCGACGGGGAAGCCTACAAAAATATAGGGATTCGCGCAAAGGGAAACACTTCTCTTTCTACAGTGGCCTCCCTGGGCAGCAGGCGCTACAGTTTTAAGATTGAATTTGACCACTATGACAGTTCCAAGTCTTATCACGGGCTGGATAAGCTGAGTCTGAACAATCTGATCCAGGATTCCACTATGATGAAGGACTATCTGACCTACATTATGATGAATGCATTTGGAGTGAACTCCTCTCTGTGCAGCTATGTCTATATCACCGTTAATGGCGAGGACTGGGGACTGTATTTGGCTGTGGAGGGCGTGGAGGAAGCCTTTCTGGAGCGCAATTACGGTTCTAACTATGGGGAACTCTATAAGCCCGACAGCTTAAGCTTTGGCGGCGGCCGCGGTAATGGTAAGGCCTTTGAACCGCCTGCTGAGTTTGACGGCAGCGATGGCAGAAAAGGCGGTTTCAACCTGGGCGGTGGGTTTGGAATGGGGTCTTCCGATGTAAAGCTGCAATACACTGACGATGATCTTGACAGCTACTCCAACATATGGAACAATGCCAAGACAGATATTACAGAAGCGGACCAGTATCGCCTGATTGAATCTCTGAAAAAACTCTCCGCCGGCGAGGAAATTGAGTCCGTTGTAGATATTGAGCAGGTGATCCGCTATTTTGTCGTGCACAATTATATCTGTAATGACGACAGCTATACTGGCATGATGGTTCACAACTATTATCTCTATGAAAAGGATGGGCAGCTTGCCATGATCCCATGGGACTATAATCTGGGGTTTGGCACCTTCACCAGTGGAGATGCCACAGACACGGTAAACACTCCCATTGACAATCCGGTGTCCGGCGGTTCCTCCGACCGTCCCATGCTGAACTGGATTTTTGAAAACGAAGCATATACCGGCTTATACCATGAATATTTCTCTGCATTTATTCACACCGTTGATATTGAAGGCATTATAGAGGAGGCGTATCATTTGATTCAATCCTATGTAGAAAAAGATCCTACCGCCTTTTACACCTATGAGGAATTTGAAACAGGCCTGGAAACCCTTCGCCGATTCTGCAGTCTGCGCAGTGAAAGCATTTCCATGCAGCTTGAGAGCGGAGAAACCTCCGAAAACATGAACTATGCAGATGCCTCTGCCATTACCCTTGCCGATATGGGTTCCATGGAAGGCGGCATGGGAGGCTTTAGGGGCAGTATGTCCGGCAGGCCATCGGAGAATACGCCTATAGAGGCTATGTCCGGCGGACCCTCAGAAACTATGCCTATAGAGGCTATGTCCGGCGGACCCTCAGAAACTATGTCCTCAGAAACTATGCCCTCAGAGAATATGCCCCCAAATATGCCGGACAAGTTTACAGAGACCATGCAGATGCCAAGGGAAAATTTCACTTTTGACATGAATGGAGCGAACGCTCCCAGTTCTAACCTTACCGGATGGATATGGATAGCCTTTTCGGCAGTTATTCTCGCCGCAGGCCTGATCGTGGCCAGGAAGTACAAGAGCTGACCTTGTCGCCGGAATCAAATTCCACCATGTACTCCCGGAAGCGCAGGGGGAGCATATTTCTCTGGAGTTTCCAGTTCTTCCTCTGGTCAATGGTTATGGAACGACAGAGCTGACGGAACAGTTCCTGGTACTCCCCCTCCTCCTGGGACAGCTGCAGTCGTATGGGTCCCTCCACGCCCTCCCCCTGAAGCAGGTACCACTGACCGCCTGCGGGATGAATTCCAAAAAGACTGTGCTTCTCATCGTGGACCGCAAAATTCACAATGGGAAGACGGTCCGCAAAATGGGGCATGATAAACGCCATAACATTGTTCTTGGGCCCTATCCTGGCGTACATAAGCCCGCTCTCCAGCTCCTGGAACCGCAGGAACTGTTTCTGGCGCTCCGCCTCCCTGGACACACCCCGGGCCAGGGCAAAGGCCCTGTGTACATAGTCATTGGCCAGGCTGTCAAACAAATGCCCTCTGGGACATTTCCTACCCAGACCATCCACCACAGTGCGATAGACAGCCTGGGCCCTGTCCTCCTGATCCGACGCCAGAGCCATGCACAGATGAACATAATCGTCTTCCCCAAACCGCCGCACAAGCGTATTCACCACCTTCTGCGCTTTCTCCGGATCCGGCTTGACGGGAACGTCTTCCGCAAATAGAACAGGATCATCCGTAAGACTCACGAATGTCTCCTCATGGTTTCTCTTCTCCTGGTAAGCCCGGTAGACAGCCGTAAATACACTTTCCGCCGAGTCCGTGCATCTGTATACGATCATACCCTTCCCCTCCTCTTCAAAACATGGTAGAAGCCGGCCGGTCAGAACATTGCTTTCCGGCAACTCCTAAAGCTGCCCCACCGCTGCCTGAAGCTGCTCTTCCACGGTGACAGAACGGGTGAACTCCCCATCGTCAAACAGAGAAAGCTGCCTGTAGCTCATACCGTCGCTGCCAAACTGCACCCGGTCTTTTTCGCTGGTAAGGTTCCGCACAATATAGTCCTCTTCCATCTTCACAGGGTACATCATCCTGCCGCTGCAGGTGATAAAATACAGGGCGCGCTTTAAAACCACTCCAATCTTTTTCAGATCCCGGAAGGAGAGACTGGCGCTCCGCCGGGCGGCTACAATCCTCTGGGCGCTCTTCACCCCCACGCCCGGAACCCGCAGAAGCACCTCCAAAGGCGCACGGTTGATCTCCACAGGAAACTGATCCAAATGCCGCAGGGCCCAGTCCTCCTTGGGGTCGAGCATGATGTTAAAAAACGGATGCTTTTCATCCAGAAGCTCCTCCGCCCGGAACCCGTAAAAGCGCAGCAGCCAGTCCGCCTGGTACAGCCTGTGTTCCCGCAGAAGAGGCGGGCCCCCGGGCAGAGCCGGAAGACTCTTGTCCCCGGTGACATTCACAAAAGCGGAATAGAATACCCTCTTTAATCCAAATTTCTGATACAGTCCCTCCGCCACATTGATAATCTGGTAATCGCTCTCCGGCGTGGCCCCCACGATCACCTGGGTGGACTGTCCCCCTGCCACAAATCTGGGGGCGTGCCGGTAGAGCGCCAGATCGTTTCTGTTGGCCTGGATGCCGTTCTGTATCTGCCTCATGGGGGTGAGGATGCTTCTGCGGTGCTTGTTGGGCGCCAGGGTGCGGAGTCCTTCCGCCGTGGGCAGCTCCAGGTTCACGCTCATTCTGTCCGCCAGATAGCCTGTCCGTTCAATGACTTCCGGATCCGCACCTGGGATGGCCTTCACATGCACATAGCCGTTAAACCTGTATTTATTCCTCAGCAGCGCCAGCGTCCGGCAGAGCAGCTCCATGGTAAATGTGGGATCCCGGATAATGCCCGAGCTCAAAAACAAGCCCTCTATATAATTCCTGCGGTAAAATTCCATTGTCAGGGTGCAGATTTCCTCAGGCGTAAAAGCGGCCCTGGGAATATCGTTGGAACGACGGTTGCGGCAGTATTTGCAGTCAAAAATGCACTCATTGGTGAGAAGTATTTTCAAAAGGGAGATGCACCTTCCGTCCCCGGAAAAACTGTGGCAGATGCCCGCAGCCACACAGTTCCCAATGCTCTTCCCGTTCCCCTTCCGCTCCACACCGCTGGAAGTACAAGCCACATCATATTTAGCTGCGTCCGTGAGCACCTGCAGCTTTTCCGCCAGGGACTCCTTCCCGCCCGCCACAAGATATTCCATCTTCAATCCCCCTCCTGCCACATGTCAGTGTCAGTTTTACAAGCCAGATCCTCTTTTTATGAACATCTGTTCTTTATATTGTAGCACATACGTTCTGTATATGCAAGCTTTTTTAAAAAAGTTATTGCAAAAAATGGAAAAAAGCTGTTTAATAATATAGGATCGGCTCCGGCTGAATAGATTGAAATGTATTTGCAGAAGTTCACATTTTCTTAAGGAAGGAAAACCATATGCCAAGCATTGTAATACCTGAGAATTACGAATCTGCCCTGAATCTCTATGACACCCAGGTTGCCATCAAGATGGTCAAGGATTTTTTTCAGACACTTCTGGCCGAGCGCCTGCATCTTCTGAGAGTTTCCGCCCCGTTGATGGTGACTCCTGAATCTGGCCTGAACGACAATCTCAACGGGGTGGAACGTCCTGTGTCTTTTGACATCAAGCATCAGGACGGAAGGGAGGCGGAGATTGTCCACTCTCTGGCCAAGTGGAAACGGTTCGCCCTAAAAAAATACGGTTTCTCTACAGGTGAAGGACTTTATACCGATATGAGCGCCATCCGCAGGGATGAGCAGGTGGACAATATTCACTCCATCTATGTGGATCAGTGGGACTGGGAAAAAGTTATCTCCAGGGAAGATCGCTGCCTGGACACACTCAAGGATACCGTCCGCACCGTGTACAAGGTGCTGCGGAAGACGGAAAAATATATGTCCATCCGCTATGATTATATAGAAGAGATTCTGCCCCAGGATATTTTCTTTATCACCACAGGGGAGCTGGAAGAAATGTACCCCGATTCCACCCCCAAGGAACGGGAATACCTGATTGCAAAGGAAAAAGGAGCCCTGTGCCTGATGCAGATCGGAGACGTATTGGGGAATGGAAAACCCCATGACGGCCGGGCGCCGGACTATGACGATTGGGCCCTTAACGCTGATATCATTGTCTACTATCCTGTCCTTGACATTGCCCTGGAACTCTCCAGCATGGGCATCCGGGTGGACAGAGAAGCCCTGCTGAGCCAGCTGGAGAAGGCCGGCTGTCAGGACCGCGCTCAACTGCCCTTCCACAGAGCTGTCCTCCAGGAGGAACTTCCCTACACCATCGGAGGAGGCATTGGTCAGTCCCGCATCTGCATGTTTTTCCTGCGCAAAGCCCACATTGGGGAAGTACAGTGCTCCCTATGGCCCGACCAGCTTCTGTCCGAAGCCGAAAAAAAAGGCCTGCAGCTATTATAAATACTATAGCTGCGGGCCCTGAGCCCATTTCCTGATCTTTTCCATCTGTTCCCGGAAGCCTACGCCGGAACATATCCTGCCCTGATTCCATGCAAAATCCGGCGCTAAAAGCCGAACCGGAATGTAAACCCCAGGCCGGCAGATTGGTAGGCCGAACTGTGAAAAAACGCAATCCACCGTTGGCAGACTCAGCGGTAAAGGGCAAATTTTTCATTGCGGAAGGCCTGTGTATAGCCCTGCTCTTCCATGAATCCCAGGAACAGCAGCCATTTTTCACTCTTTTCTACATTCTCACAGTCCTTCTGGGACAATCCTGCCGCCTCCATGGCTTCCAGGCCCCCTTCCTCATACAGAGCAAACTTATTTTCCAAAATAATCACAGGTTTCTTCTCCTGCTTTTTTGTAATCCTGCTCTTCAGCTCCGCCAGATCCTTCTCCATGACCTCCGGCACATAAGAGTCCAGCTCGCTCCAGGGATTCATTGCATAGGGCATCTGCAGATAATAAGACACCGCTGGAATCCACCCGTACAGCAGCACCTCCCTGCCCTCCAGATTATTTTCGTTCACATATGCGCTGAGCTCCCTCATCCACCGGGCCTTTCTGCCCTCCATTTTTATATTCCTCAGCACAGCATTGTTCTCCACCATCTCAGCGGCATCCTGCACCCCCGTGGATTCCGCAAAGACAAATTTTGCGCCAAAACAGCCAAACTGGAACAGGCATAAAATCAGGAAGGCTCCCAGCACTCCTTTCACCGGAAACCAGGAGAGAACCCATCCCCCTTTCAGCCCAAGATCCCCCCTCTGAAAAAATTTCCAGCACTGCCACAGAGTATAAGGCCCGGCCAGAAACAGATTGTTCAGACTGGGAAGGACACCGTTGTTGCTGCCTATGGAGGTGAGCATAATGATAAGTATCATCATGCCGCTGACCAGTTTTTCCTCCCTGGAACTGCCCTTATGCAAGATACAAACAACCGCGGACAGCAGTGCCAGCATCAGAAAAATAGGCCCTGGCCGCCAGATTGAATCATAGCTGTAAAAATAGAAGGAACAGAACTCCCTGGCATAAAGCCACACCAGCATGGCGGCGCAGACTCCCACCCACAGAATCCTCACCCCTGCATGAATCCCTCTCTGGCAGATTGCAGAGCCGCTGTTCTGCTCTTTCCTGTCCGCCGCAGCCTGCCCCTGCTTATCCACATTCCCTCTGATCCGTTTCAGGCACAGCTTTTCCAGCCGCTCTGCGGCGGCAAACAGTGCCACCCCGCAAAGCGCAATGAACCCTATACGGAAAACCCAGTAGAGATTTTCCCCATAGATCTTAAAGATCCCCTTGACCATGGAGAGCGCCTGATAGTCGGAGGCATTTTCCGTCATGGCAAACAGCCTCCGGATTCCCTCTGTGTACTCCCCCATTCCATAACGAATCTCAATGCCAAGAAACAGCATCAGGACAGCTGCCGCATACCCTGCCAGACACCACAGTGTATGCCGTCCCATCAGATTCAGAAGACTTTTTCCGGACTTTTCCTGCCCTGCAGGGGTGCACGCCTTCTCCTCCCGCCACAGAATCAGATCATAGGCCCAAACCGCCAGAATCATAGCCGCCTCAGGGAGATTGGAAAAACGCACCAGCACATTTGCGCCCAGAAAAACCCCCGCCAGAAAAAGGCAGACCTTCTTCTCCCCCGTCAGCCCCAGATACAGCAGAATGGAAGACAGCAGAAAGAACAGATAAGTCAAATAATTGTACAATAGTGCCGTGGGACACCAGCACAGACTCACCGCCGCCATCTCCCCTGCAAAAGCCAGGAATTTCGGCATCTTCAGCTTTCGGGTGCAGAAAAAATATCCAATCAGGGCCATTAGACTCACTGTCAGGCCCGTGTACAGATTCATCCCCATAAGCGTGTCCCCGCTGGGAAGTTTCGTCAGAAAATTTCCTGTCACATTGGCGAGATATGTGGAAAAAAACCACATGGAATCCATATTTCCAGTGCCCATATACTGAAAATTCGCATAGTTATACCCCGTATCCCACAAATCCAGTCCAACCCCAATGTGGCGCAGAGGATAAAATGCCAAAATCACTATAAACAGATTTTCCAACAGGTTGCTTATCTTCTTTTTATCCATTCTTCCCTCCAGAATTCGTCCCAAACACCCTGTCCGCCGACTCAATCCATGAGATCCCCCTGCGGTACAGGCCTATCCTCATAAGGCCCCTGTGCAGCAGGTCAAATATGACCTTCCTCACCATATCCACCAGAATCCCGCACACAAACACCCCTGCCGCCGCCAGGACCGTCCACAAAAGCAGGCTTCCCACCGCCCCAAAAACTTCTGCCGCCTGGCTTCCTCCAGCGGCATACCGGGAGACCAGAAACTCCGACCTAAACCACTTCTGCCAGGCATACCGCAGGCCCAGATTCTCATGGAGCAGGTAAACCCCCAGAGCATGGGGCGCCGCCCGCCTGACCGCCGCTGCCGCCTTTCCTCCCAGATGGATGCGATAAAAAATTCCAAACAATCCCACCGCCGCTGCAAAGGGCAGCACATGATTATATTCCAGACACATTTTCAGCATTCTCTCCAGGCTGCCCGTGTGCAGGTATACCTGGCGCAGCGCCATGGTTCCCCCAAAGACAAGCAGACAGCCGCCAACGTACAGCGCCAGACTGCGCCCTCTCTTCTCCAGAAACCCCGCTCCAAAACGGCGCAGGTATGCCGCCGCCACAAACACACACAGATACCACAGGCAGTCATATCCCTGGGCATCGGTCTCCAGCCGGAGAGGCAGGATACTCTTCCACAGACAGAACACCAAAAACAAAAGCCCCAGGGACAGCTGCAGCTGCTGTTTTGTCATTTTTCTCATCGCTACCCCCACAAAGGGCAGCAGTAGATACAAAAAAATATACGCTGTCATAAACCAGTAATGCTCCATGGTGACGGGAAACACCAGCGTGAGCAGGTAATGGGTGTCAAATGCCGTGTCCCCAAGCCATCCTGCCGCTGCCCCTGCCAGGCCAAAGGCCACCGAGTACACCCATACCTGCAGCCAGAGCTGGATAAGACGGCTTGGCTTAAATTGGGACATACAGAGAAAGTAACCACTGAGAAACATATACACATTCACCGCCACTATACAGAAGCTCTCCAAAAGCCAGGCGGCCGTGCCCATGCTCCCAAGCTGTCCCTCTGTCAGATCTCCCAGCAGGTCTCCCTTTCCCAGATAGTGCAGAACCACCACCATCATCATAGCCACACAGCGCAGTAACTCCAGATTTGCCATCCGTTCCCCGTCCCCGGGTGTCTTTACCTTTATCGTCCCCTCTTTCATATACCCATGCCCTCCCTGTCAAAACAGACCGCCCTGTCCATGGGCCTGTTTCACATGTAAACCATCCATAAATTTGACCTCTTCATGATAAGATATCCACACCGGAATGTCAATCCGGCCTGTTTTTCAAATACATTTTAATTTGTTCTGCGGCAAGATTTTTTATGTCTTGCAAACATACTGCAACTCTGATATCCTTAAGTCGTTGTCGTTATTGATTTACCGCCGGTCAAATTCGGCATACGACCATTGGAAAGGTGATTTTATTACTATGATTTGGAGCATACTAATCGTCATACTCATTGTTTTCTGGTTTATCCGGCTTGGATATCAAATGGGATACGGCGGCGCTGCCGCTTCTGTCCCACATAGCGGCAAAAAGCCCTTGCTGCTCCGCCATATATTCCAGGAACAGGTTTCCTACCCCCATGAAAAAGCATCGCCCAGGGAAATCTTAGCTGTCATTGTCATGGCTCTTTTACTGCGGCTTGCAGTCTACCTGGTGGGTCTGATTTTTACCCTGATCCATTCTGACGCCGCAGCTTTCTCACTGGACGACTTCTTATACACCTGGAATAAATGGGATGCCCCCCATTATATTACGATTGCCCGCGATGGATATGCTGGTTATATGGAAAACGGAGAACATCTTTTTTTAGTTTTCTTTCCTCTGTATCCCTGGATCTTAAAATTTGTCCATATTTTTATCCCAAACTGGGAACTTGCCTGCCTGACACTTTCCACCGTTTCTTTTGCTGTGGGCTGCAGCTTTTTCTATGCTGTTTTGTCAGAGGAATACGGCAGATCCATTGCACGCAAAACCCTTGTACTCCTCAGTGTATTTCCTTTTTCATTTTTCTTTGGAGCCATGATGACAGAAAGCCTGTTTTTCTGCACTATGGCCATTGGTTTTTATTTTATCAAAAAACATGACTGGCTTTCCGTGGGTTTAACCGGTATTTTTTGTTCGTTAAGCCGTGTTCAGGGAATTCTCTTACTGGGAGTGGCCGGTGTAGAATTTTTCACAACATACCCGTTTTTTACAATGTACAGGGAAAAACGGCTAAAAGAATTCTTTAAACATGTGTTCACCGAAGGAATTTTCATCCTTTTAGCGCCCATTGGAAACTTAATCTACTTTTACCTTAATTATCGAGTAGAGGGAAACCCGTTTCAATTTACCATTTATCAAAGCGAACACTGGTTTCACGATACTACCTACTTTACCAGCTGCCTGGAAGAAATCATTGGATATTTGACGAATCCAGGAACATCCAATACCTTAATTATGTGTATATGGCTTCCTGAATTGATTTTGTTTGTAATAACCATTGTCCTGCTTGCCTATGGCCTCACACGGCATCCCCTCAAGTACACCGCCTTCCTTCTGGTATATACTCTGGTCAATTACTCAGTGACATTTTTGATCAGCGGCGGACGGTACATGTCCTGTGCCTTCCCACTCTTTATTATAGGAGGAGAGTACCTGGATCGCCATCCCAGGCTATACCATGGTGTGGTTATTATTTCTGCCATGACCATGGCGATGTATTTAACAGGCTATCTGAGCGGAAAACAAATTATGTAAACACATTTTTTCACGTCCAAACCATAAAAGGAGCGCACAAATGTATGGTACTTTATCAGGCAATATTGCCGCAATTATCTATTATTTATACTTTCAGCTTATAGGCCTTACCGTCATATCTCTTTTCTTTCAGCGGGAAAAGCCTCTGTCCAGACTGCTCATGGGAAGCACAGCCGGTTCTCTCCTTCTGACATGGCTTCCAATTTTATTTGCTTTTTTCTTTGGCTTTACCCTGCCAGCCCATCTGGCAGCGCTTTTTGTTACCCTTCCGTTCCTCTTTTTTGGCATATTCAGAATGCGCAGCCAATTAAAAGTCACTCATTTTCAAAGTTTTTTTGCTGAACTGGCAGACCATGGGTGGTATTTATGCATCCTGGCACTGTTTTTAATATTCTGGATATATCTCCTCCATACCCATACACTGCTCCCTGGCCAGAACGGAGCCATCTATACAGGCCAATCTACTTACGGGGATATGAGCATGCACCTGGGCTTTATTACGAGCCTTGCACGACAAGGAGCCTTTCCCCCTGATTACTCTATCCTGCCAGGAACAAAACTATCCTACCCTTTCCTGTCAGACAGCATCTCCTCCAGCCTTTACCTGTTGGGAGCCTCCCTCCGGCTTTCCTACATACTGCCCATGATCTTTGCGGCAGCACAGATTTTCACCGCCGTTTATCTGTTGGGAACCACCGTGTTTGCTTATTTTAAGCGCCCCCGTTCCCACGCTGTCCTGCTCACTCTACTGCTTTTTTTCTGTAATGGCGGACTGGGCTTCGCCTATTTTTTACACTGGCCAAAAGAACAGAAATATCACTTTTCCGATATTTTTACAGGTTTTTATACCACTCCCACCAATCTGGTTGAACAAAATATCAGGTGGGTAAATATCATTGCAGACATGCTGCTTCCTCAGCGGGCCACTTTATTTGGATATGCGGTTCTTTTTCCCGCACTGTGGATGCTGTACCGGGCAGTGTTTCATCATTGCCGGGAATTATATATACCGGCAGGGCTGTTTGTGGCCGCCCTTCCCATGATCCACACTCATTCCTTTTTGAGTGCCGGCATCATAAGTGCTGTGTGGCTGCTCCTGTGGCTGTACCACCAGAACAATCCAGAAGAAAAAAATTTAGTTTTCCGACACCCAGGAGCATGGGGCCTTGCCGTTTTTACAGCGGTCATGTGCCTGCTGCAGTACCAAAACACCCATAACGCCATCGCTCCTGAGGCGCTTATGGTCATCGGTATCCTTCCCTTTGCTGCTGCTGTTCTCTATGGGATATTTCAGCTGTGCAAATATATCCAGAAATTTGGATGGAGAGAGCTGCTGTCCTGCTGGGGGATTTTTCTTGCCATAGTTTTGATCCTGGCCCTGCCACAGCTGCTTTTCTGGACCTTTGGCCAAGTAGCCCAGGGCAGTTTTTTGAGAGGACATTTTAACTGGGGAAACCAGGGAGACTTTTACCCATGGTTTTACCTGAAAAATATTGGCGCTCCCCTGATTCTCATCATTGGAGCAGTTTTTTCCTGTGACAGAAAAAGAAGTTCTGTCTTACTCCCTGCCTTCTTTATATGGTGGCTGGGAGAGCTGATCGTTTTCACGCCAAATACATATGACAACAACAAGCTGCTATATGTGGCTTATCTGCTGCTCTGTATGGGCGCTGCAGATTATGGAACAGATCTGTATTTCAGAATCAAGTCCCCTGCCTCACAGAGGTCTGTTCTGCCTGGCGGCAGTCCCTCCTCCAATCCCAGGCTGGGTCGGTGGAAATGCAGGTTCTTATGTATTGCTTTTTTGTTTTTAGCATCCTTTTCCGGCCTGCTGACCTTGGGAAGAGAAACCCTGTCCCGATATCAGCTCTACAGCACCGCCCAGACAGCCCTGGCAGAATATGCTGAAAAAAGCACCCTCCCCAATGCTGTATTTATGACAGGAACAAGGCACAACAATGAAATTACCTCTCTGTCCGGGCGCAGCATAGTATGTGGTGCAGATACTTTTCTCTATTTTCACGGGTTGGATACCACAGAACGGAAAGCGGACCTGCGCCTTATGTATGAATCGCCTTTGGATCACATGGACTTATTTCAGAAATATAATGTTTCTTATGTGGTAATTTCTAATTATGAGTGCAGCAGTTATACTGTGAATGAAGAAGCTTTTCAAAATACATTCACGCCAGTTTTCTTCTACGACGATATTGTATTGTATAGGATAAACAATTAACTCTCCCAGGGCAGGATTTACTCCTGCCCTGTCCTTTTATACAGTTTCACAGGTATTTTTCGGGATAAACATATCCTGCCCTCTCTCACTGCAGCTCCCAAACCACCGTCACCGTATCTGTGGTCTCCACCTCATCAGGTTCAATGTCCATGTTGTAGGCTGCCGGTTCCGGGGCGTCATCCATGCTGCAGCCTCTGAGCAGCCCTGCGGATTTAGACACAAGTTCCACCTCTCCCCAGGAATAGTCAATCTGCCTCACGGGCCCCAGTGCGGCTCCCGCTGCGCCTGCCAGTATCTCGGCCTTGGCCCTGGAATCCGCCATGGCATTTTCCAAAAGCTTGTTCTTCACAGCCTCTCCGTCCTTCACCGTATACTGAATGCGGAACTCCGGATGCGCCTGGCAGCGGGACAATGCGTGAATAATCCTGCCCAGCACCTGGTCAGCCACCGGGAACTCCAGCTTCAGGGAATGGGTAAATTTATATCCCGCCTGCCTACGCTTCCAGACCTGGCCCTCCTGGTAGTTTTCATATTCTGCGCTGACGCGGAATGACAGCGTCTTTAAATCCTCAGGCGCGAAACCTGCCCCTGCAAGACTGTCCTTCATCTCCCCGGTCTGCCGCAGGGACAGTTCCACTGCCCCGTCATAAGTGTCTGCCATTTCCTCCAGATTCAGCAGCAGCCTGACCATATCCGGTTTTACGCTTATCTTTCCCCTGCCCGTCACCTTAATTGTGTTCTCCATAGCTTGTACTATCCTCCTGTTATTTATTACTTTCTTCCTATCATTATAACCTTCTTGTCCCCATAACGCCATACCCAAATCTTTTTCCAGCAAAAAGAAGCCCCCAAGCCTGCTGCCTGGGAACTTCCTTTTCTGAGCCTTCCGACTCCATTTGAACTGTTGTACTGCATATTTAACCGGTGTGCAGTATAAATGCAACTGCCGGGTCCTACTCTGCCGAAACAGAGATATCACCGGAACCGCTCTTGGCCGACACCCTGCAGGAACCATCCCCATAGGTGTAAACCCCGTTCCTAAGATCCTGCCTTCTCTCACCGCCGAAAGTCACGTCCGCATCTCCCCCAAAGGTTGAGACGCTCACTTCCATGCCCGGTATACCGTTCAGATCAATTGAAATGTCCCCGCTTCCGGTGGCCACGACAACTTTCCTAGTCCCCTCCCCTGCGTTGACAGAGATGTCGCCGCTTCCCGCTGCGCAATCATATTCTTCCGCACTGGCCTCAACGGTAATGTCGCCGCTTCCCGCCTTGCACTCCGCAATCTTGAAGCAGCCTCTCTCCACGTCTATATCGCCGCTGCCCGTGTGTATGTTTACAAACTGTATTTTTGTGCCGTTCAGGGTGATATCACCGCTGCCTGCGGAGAGAGTGCCTCTCTCAAACACTGTCCGGTCAATCTCCATGTCACCGCTGGCTGTGGAAATCTTCGCGTCCCTGATCCCCCCTTCCGACAGAGCCATGTCGCCGCTGGTACTGCTGGCTTTCAGATAGCCAAGCTCCACAGACTCCACCTGCAGATCCCCGCTGGCGGTTGACGCTTCCAGATGCTCTGTGTGAATTTCTCTCACCCGGAGATCTCCGCTGGTAGTCTTAGCCTCGATCCTGGGCATCCCTGCAGGCGCCTTCACTATCAGCACAATTTCTGCATCGCCAAATTCGCATACCTTGCCATAGGATACAATGGTCTGGCCAAACAGCGTAACTTTAAACCGCTCTTTGTCACCGCCGCCTGTATTGTTCCTGTGCTTTACTCCCGCATAGAAAACTCCATCCTTGTCATACTGATAGTACTCATACATGGCACGCCTGGATGGATTTCCATTGTTCCGGTATTCCACATGGATCTGTTCATCCTCAGAGGGCAGCAGGAAAATATCCGCCTCCCGTGCATCCAGAACAATCCCCTTATACTCTCCCGGATAATCATAGTATTCCGCCCCATCCAATTCCCTGGACTTCTGCTCAAATCCCAGCTGCACTTCGGGCATCTTCTGAATGAACTTTCTGAGAGAATCCTTGAACTCGCTCCCGGCCTCGGGCACAGACTGGACAATCTTCTCAAAACCGTCCTTCATCTCCTGCTTCCATCCCGGATTCCCTGAGATCTCTTCCTCCGGCAGCTCCCGGATCATCTCCTCAATGTTTCCCAGTTCCTGGATAATTTCCTCCTCGGATTTCCCCTGCATCTCCCCCTCGGTAAAATGCTGCCTGTAATCCTCCATAATCTCTTCCTGCAGTTCCTGTCCGAAGCTCTCCAGCCTTTCCTGCAGCTTTTCCATATATTCCGCCTTTGTCATGGCCCTTAACCTCCTATTCCTCAATCAACTGGTTCACTGCACTGGTAAATTCATTCCACTCCTGCCTTACCGTCAGCTGATATTCCTTCCCTTTTTCAGACAGCTGATAATACTTCCTGGCAGGGCCTGATTCCGATTCCACCAGGTAGGTGGTCACATAGTCATCCTCCTTCAGCTTTCTCAAAATGGGATAAAGTGTGCCGCTGGCAATGGACATTTTGCCCGATATCTTCTCCGTCAGTTCGTATCCATATTTATCTCCCTGGACAAGCTGTGAAAGTACGCACAATTCCAATGCGCCTTTCTTAAACTGAGTATTCATAAACGTCCTCCTTCCTTTCCAATGCTTAGTACTCCTCTTTGACAGAAACATTGTATCATATGCTACTATATATTGCAATATACTAATTTAAAAAAATCAGATAAAAAGACAGAGCCGACCTGACCTGTCCCATATCCAGTATAACCCCCACCAACTAACAATATGTTCCACAGATTAACCCTTCGCAAAACACAGTGGCAATCGGTGCGGGCCATACTGGCTTTCCCGTCAAACGCTTTCTGCGCTCTTATATCCCAAGTTCCGCAATCTCCCGCTGGAGATTCCGGCGCACATCCCCCACCAGAAGTTCCTGGTTATATTGAAAATAGGCATCGCTGCCCCACATTTCAATAAAGTGCATACTGTCTGCATTTGCCGTCAACTCTGTCACAAACAGGATCATCTCCTGCCCCTGTCCCCAGACCCTCTCCATAAAGCTGAAGACATTCTCCAGAGCTTGCTTCGCCTCCTGTACCTGGCCATGATGCTTTTTCACCACCGCATCAAATTTCTTCTTCACCCCTCGGAACAGTTTTCCCGCCTCCCCGTCCCTGTCGCATTCCTCCATATATTGGTCCAGAAGCGCCAGAACCTCCCTGTACTCTTTCCTGAGACGGGGACTCAGGCTTCCCGCCGCCTCTCTGTCGTCCCTCTCCTCCCGCACCTCCAGGCAGTGCTGCCTCAGGCTCAGAGCCAGGCTCACCTTCTGATCCCCCAGCCGGGCTCCCTCGCCCTGTTCCATGGCCGCGGCCACCTTCTTCAGCTGCCTCAAAATCTTCACCACCCGCTCCAACACCGCTTCCCTGCTCACCGTCCCCGCAAACTTCCGGTTTAGATTCTCCAATATCAGCCCCAGCAGCGACACTCTCTCGTCAAACCCGGCGCCGGCTGCCCGCTTCTGCAGCTCCTGACCGGAAATCCCCTTGAGAATGTCTTCCACCTGATAGGACGACTGATACTTCTGAAACAGATCATAATATATGCTGAACTTGGCGGCCACCTCACTGTTGGTGATGTACTGCTGAACCAGCCTTTTGTCCACTTTAAACTTCTTTTTCTCATAGACAGAGATAATGCGGGACAAATCCTCCCATCCTCTGGCCGTCACATACTGGGTTCCCTCCACCGTTGTCCTTATGGCGTAAAACCAGTCCGGATTAATCTCCAGGAAAGTGACCACCGCGGCATGGATTCCGTTCTGATAGGCGTAGGATTTCCAGACTCCAAAGTCCTCTTCCACTGTCAGGCATTTCAGACGGTCCAGGGTTGCCACGTCAAACTCTTTTACGGATTTATTGTACTGGGGCGGATTTCCGGCTGTGACCACCACCCACCCCTCAGGAAGCTTTCTGTTTCCGAATATCTTATACTGTAAAAACAGAAGCATTGCCGGGGCAAGAGTCTCCGAGACACAGTTGATCTCGTCAAGAAACAGTATTCCCTCCTTCTTGCCGGACTCTTCCATCACTTTATAGACCGAGGCAATAATCTCGCTCATGGTATACTCCGACACCATGGCCTTCTCCCCGCCAAACTGTCTCTCTTCAATAAATGGCAGGCCCAGGGCACTCTGCCTGGTGTGATGGGTCATAGAATAGGACACCAGAGCAATGTCCAGCTCCGAGGCGATCTGCTCCATTACTGCTGTCTTACCAATCCCCGGGGCCCCCACCATAAAGATCGGCCTCTGTTTTACAGTGGGAATCTGATACTCCCCATCTTCATTTTTTTCCAGGTAGACTTCCACAGAACGCGTAATTTCCTCCTTTGCCTCCCTGATGTTCATGACTATACCTCCTATCTATAATTCAGTCTCTTCCAGGTACACTTTCATGGCCCATGGAGGAACTTTCACATCCTCCGCTCTGTCTAAAAAGACAAACGCCGTCCTGTACCACGGGGGTCTGACAGGAAAGCTTCCATACCCGTCCGTGAAATACAGCAGCCCCTCCACTCTCCCAAGCTCCCCCGTCTCCAGCAGGTTGTCCACATATTTAAAAACCGGCCTGAAATCCGTACCGCCAAATCCTTTTAATTCCAGATGAGAAATATATTCCTCCAACTGTCCCTGGGATTCTATCTTCACGTCCTCCTGAACTTCTGCATCGCACTGGATGATATGAATATTTACTTTCAGAGCAAAGGTTTCCGTCTGCCGCAGAATATTGCAGGTCTTTACCAGAAATCTCTCCACCAGCTCCCCGGCGCAGGAACCGGAAGTGTCAATGGCTATCACAAACTCACGGATCACCTGGACTTCTTTGTATTCCAAAGGCTCTATCAAGGGGACTTTCCTGAAAAGGTTCAATCCATAGGTATAAAATATATAGTCGAATTCGTCCTGATCTGTCCCCATTCTTTCCTCTCTCCTCAGGGCAAATTTCTGGAGAAATACAGAATAGTCATAATTTTCCCTTGTCACCGCTCCCAGGCTCCGGATCACTGTGCCCGCCTGATCCCCTTTTGCGGACTTTGAAAACGCCTGCAGCTCCACCATCACCTGTTGGGCCGTATGCTTCCAGACCTGCCCAAGTTTCACAGCTTCCGCCCTCTCTCTTCCTGTCTCCGTTCCCCCTCTCCCTGTCTCTGTTTCCTCGCTGCCTGCCTCTGTTTCCTCTCTCCCTGCCTCTGTTTTCCCTCTGCCTGTCTTCTTTTTTTCTCTGCCCTCCTCTGTTTCTTTTCTGTTTGCCTCCTTCCTCTCCTTTTCGTCTCCCCCTGTTTCCTCTCTGTCCTCTCCTGCTCCCTCTTGATCCTCTGCCCCTTGCTCCTCTTCTATTTCCTCTCTTTCCGTCCCCTGTTTCTCTCTGCCTGTTCTTCTTTCCTCTCTTTCCGTCTCCTCTTTCCTCCCCGTCCCGGGTTCTTCAGAATACCACATTGCATGTTCATCCTGCCGGAACAGGCTGCACAATTCTGAAAAGCCCATCCCGCAGATTCTCCCTTTGCCCAGAAAATGATTCTCCAGATAATGAGATATCTTTTTGGCAGACATGGCTCCAAGCTCTGCTTCAAGTGTTTTAATCACCTCTCTCCTCTGTTGTTGTGCTTCCTGCTCTTGCTCATCCTGAAGGATCTCCTCTGACAGGCTTTCCGCCGCAATGTCAGCCGCCAGATCCCAGTAAACTCTCCTAGATGGAGCCAAAAAGGGATGCTGATACAGACAGTGCATCACTGTGTGCAGATAACCTCTGACCACCTGACCGGGATCCTGCATATATTGTCTCAGAACATATCTTTCATCATAATAGAAATACTCACCATCGCTTCCGAAAGTAATACCCCTGACCGCTTTCCATTTTAAGCGGAATAACGCCTGCTCCAAAAAACGATGCGCAAAAAACAGCTGGTTCCTGGAAGCCTCAAGCACCCGAAGCGCAAGCCTCCCCTCTCCTTTCCCCATACATATCCACCCTTCTTCAGTCCTTCTGTCCTCTATGTCCGCCTCACTATAAGACCAGCTTTCTCTGTCCCGGAATTCCTTTTCCGGCCTTTGTATCCCTTGGTCTCTTCTCGTTCTGATATTTCAGAATATAAGCGGAATATGTGGTCAGCCCGGCTTTATTTGTCATCTTCAGCAGTTTTGCAAGAGCGGCCTCAGAGAGATACCTTTCCTCCAAAAATGCCAGGAACTCTTCCTCTTTTCTCCCCTCCACCAGGCTGGAAGCTATTTTCAGGGCGGAGTGCTTCATATAAGTAGTGTAAGGCGTGTCTTCCTCCCCCTTCAGCCGCAGAATGCCCTGCCGGGCAAATTCCAGCCGTTCCTCAGGATCGGTGATCTCACGAAAGCAGGCATCATACTCCTCATAGTCAATGCCCCCGCCGTTCCATGCCATCTCCAGATGGCATGCGGCACTGCGCCTGAGACTCCCGGGAATCAGGAACAGCTCCGTCCTCTCCCCCCGCCTGTACCGGGCCCGGACCATGCATCGCCCCCACTCCATCTTTCCTCTCTTCTCTGTACAAAACGGATGCACCGCATTGACTGCGGACACCAGGCCTTTTGCCGTTCCAATGCATGCTTCCACCCTCTGTACATAGTATAAAGCCCCTCTTCCCAGCCGTTCCAGAGAAGAAGGCAGCACAACCTCCTGAAAGTTCTCTGCCAGAAAGGCATACTCCCCCACCTGTCTCAGCCCCTCGTTTAAAACGATCTCTCTCAGACCGCTGCCGCAGAAAGCATAGCTTCCCAGATACCGTAATTTCTCCGGCAGAGCGATCTCTTTCAGAGAGACGCACTGCTCAAAAACCCCCGTCCCCTGATACGCACAGGCGTCCGGGATCTCCCGCAGTCCCCTGGAAAGCCTTACCCTGTCCAGCGCCCTGCACTGGTAAAATGCTCCCGTGCCCACCGCCTTTACGCTGTCCGGCATAAAGACTCCCTTCAGATACCCCTGGCCGCAGAAAGCCCACTGAGCCAGCTTCACCACTCCCTCCGGTATAGCATAATTTTTCTCCTGTCTCCCGGCAGGATAGTACAGAAGGCACCTGCCATCCCTTGAAAAGACAACGCCGTCCTGAGACTTGTATTTTTTATGTCCCTCCGCCACATGGAGCGCCTGAAGCCCCTCTATCCTCCGCACTGCCTCGAAATCCACCCTCATCCGTGTGGACGACAGGGTCACTTCCAGACAGCCCCATCCGGAGCCCCGGCCTCCCAGTTTATCCAGGATTCCTCTGGAAGGCATGATGGAAGTCACCAGATGCCTGGGAACCGCTTTGTCAAAAGCACTCTCATGAAACCTTCTGATTCCCTGGGGAACCACCAGTTTCTCCATGGCATAATTCAGCCGGAAGAACATATTCCCCACAAGTACGTATGCCCTGTCCTGTTCTATCCACTCCGACTCCGCAAAGGCATCCCGGGCGGCAGTGACATCCTGATTCTCAAATCTGATCCTCTGGCAGCGGGAATGCCTGAAAGCCCCGTCTGCAATCTTCTTCACCTTCCCGGGCACCACCGCCTCCTCCTGATTTCCCTCCGCAAAGCTGTACAGAAGCACCTCCCCGTCCTCCGTATAGAGCATCTTTCCGTCAGTGGAAAAATCCCCATGTCCCTGCTGCACTTCCACCTTCTTAAGACCCGGGAGCAGACCATTATCTATGGCAATACAGGTAATTCCCCGGGGAATGTACAGGCTCTCAACGCCCGAAAGCCCTGCCCCGTGCTTCCCTGCCCCCGCCTTCCAGTGAGTCACAGGACTCCCCTGGTAAAATTCCGGCAGCTCCAGCCTGGCCGCCCCATTCACAATGCCCGTCACCGCATACCAGCTCTTCGTCGTATACCAGCCGGCCTGCCTTTCCAGTATAAAACGGCTCCCACGATACTCATATAAAACCTCTCCGCTGTCACCCACTGCTGCCACCTCCCGTATTTCCATACATACTTATTTCCAGACAATGATACGAAACCTTATCCGTTTTTACGGATTATATCCCAATAAAGCGTATTTGTCAAGTGGTGAAACTCTCACTGCCGGGGCAGAATTCTTCCACTGGAAATGCTATCCCGGAAAGAGCAGACTGATTTTCTCATTATACTGCAGACCGCCAGGATTTACAGTGATGTACTCGTGAAAGCACCTGGCTGGCGATCTGCAGTCCAGTTGTACTGCATATTTAACCGGTGTGCAGTATAAAAAAACAACCTGACCAATACGATCAAGTTGTCTCTTTAAAAGTTTTATTTCACCTTTGCACTATATTATCCGCATCTTCAGTCACAGTCTGTCCAGATAAGGTGTTTCCCACAGTGCAGACAGCGGAACAGGTATCCCTGCATACTTCCTCCATTGACCACATGCTTCAGCAATTTCTCCTGCTCCATTCCCTCTTCCCCCCGCACAGGGCAGTCCGGATCCTCCAGAACCTCTTCCACAATTCCCATCTGCTTCAGTTCCCGGTATCCCACATACCCTATAAAGGCACAGTAATCTCCACAGTGGGAACGCCAGTATTCCTGCTGCCAGCCCTGGTAGCCGGGAGTCCGATGGATAAGCTCGTCCAGCTTTTCCAGGCTGTCCACCCCCTCATCCAGGGAACACTCGTCCTGAAATTCGCCGTCAAATTTCTCCGCCGCCAAGCCGCTGGAAATACACTCCGGACAGAGGGCCTCAACTTCCTCCACTGAATAAAAAGGACCCTCATAATAGATTTTGACAGACTTACCGCAGCAGTCACAGACCACAGGCGAATCCCCCTGGATAAAGGCCTTCGTCTCCAGAGGATTTGGGTGGTATTTAAAAAAAGGCAGGTATGCATCCATGATCAGACTTTCCCCCTATACATTCTCTCCAGGCCGCAGCCTGCCTGATAGGCTCTGCGCAGGCTTTCTTCCCTGCTGCCATGACATGTCAGCTCCAGCACAAGAGGCCCCCTGTAGGCAGATCCTGCAAGCAGATCCGCCACTGCCGCCCACTGAATATTCCCTTCCCCGGGTATCAGATGGGAGTCATTTTTTCCATCGTTGTCATGGAGATGCACCGCGTACAGGCGGTTCCCATAAGCTTTCACCACATCCGTGGCCAGTTCTCCCCATATCATATTGGCGTGTCCGCTGTCATAGCACAGCCCCAGAAATTCAGCGGGATACTCCGAAAACAGAATATCCCAGGCCTCCAGCATATATTTTCCCGGGAAATCAAAAAGGTTCTCCAGACAGATCCTCACGCCTTTCTTCAGACAGTACGGCATAAGCTCATCCAAAGACCTGCGGACACAGGCATAAAACCTGTCTTTCTCCCCTGGATCCTGCTGAAAGGACACATGGGGCACATACAGATGCAGAACCACCTCCGAAGTTCCCAGACACACGGCAAGCTCCACACGATTTTGGATCAGCTCCACCCCTGCCTTGCGGTTCCGCTCCCAGTCCGAAGTGTAATCCCTCCGGCAATGCCCACTGCGGACACTCACATCCCTGTCCGATCCTTTGGTGGCGTGAAGACCCTTTGCCTTCAGCCCGAACTCCTCCATCCAGTCCCTGATCTGCAGCATTTCATGGGTGGAATACAGGTACTCCCCGCTCCACTCGTGGCACCAGTGGATATGGGTGAATCCGGCCTCTGCAACCTGCTCCAGCAGCTGCCGGATCTGCTCCAGAGAACCCCCTTCTCCAAACAAATCTGTGTTTACAGCAATTTCCACTCTACTCATTTTCCTCTCTCCGCCGCTTACTGTTCTTCCGGCTGCTGCTCCCTGGAAGACTGGTCTTCCGGCAACTGCTCTTCCGGCAAAGCCGTCCTGTCCACTGTCTGCAGGGCCTCCAGATAGCCGAGCACACGATTCCTGGCCGCCTGGGGCAGCGCATGATAACGCTCCAGCAGAAAATAGTCGCTGCTGGCCTTATCCACCATAACATAATTAATCTCACGGCTGGCGCCGCTCTCCGTACCTGACAGCAATTCATAGGGTGAAACCTGCAGTGCGTCACAGATCACCATAAGTTTGTCAGCCGCTGGATTGGTCTTTTTTCGTTTCCAATCACAGATTGTGCTCTGGGCAATCCCTGTGAGTTTGGAAAACTCCCTCTGGGTCATGCCTTTTTCCCTCAGTAACTCAAATATCCGCTCACTAATGATCATATTCTGCAAGCCACCCTTTTCTGCCGTTTTACTATTGTCGCTAAAAGCACCTTTTTCCTATTTTATTCCCTGCCTGACACTTTTTCAAGAGGCATTTCCTTAATTTTGACAATTTTTACACCCTTCTACCTGCCGATCAGAACCTCTTTTCCCTCGAAAGCAAATCCGTATTTCCGTATCCTTTCTGCCGGAATCCCCCTGGCTCTCAGCTGTGCCTCATACTGTTTTTTCTCTATCTGCTCCAGGGCTCCCTGCACCGCACTCTCCAGCGTCTCGCCACGCCTGGAACGGACGGATTTAAACTCAATAATTATGGCATCCGCACCTGCCTCCCGGGGCTCCAGCATCACATCATACCTGCCGTATCCACTCTCTCTGTTGGAGGATATCACATATTTTTCCTGCAGTTCCACCATCATTCCCAGTACAAAACCATGATAGAATTTCTCGGGCTGAGCTCTGCCGGAAAAACCGCCTCCCGTGTCAAAAAAGCTGAATATCTCACTGGTAATATCGTTCATATACTCATTCATTCCCTCCAGATCCCCTGCAAACATAGCCTGGAGAAATGCATTATTCACCGGGCGGCAGGCTCCAAACCAGTCCCTGATTATCTGCCGGAACATAATGCGGACTTCCATATTGGTGAGCTTCAAATCATATTCTGTCTCACCGGTATCCAGATTGAGCTCCGTCTGTTCTGCCCTGAGATATCCGCTGGCAAGAAGCAGGCTCCACACGGCTCCTTCTCCCCCTTTCAGGTTCTCATACGCCACCTGTTCATCAAATACAGTGTGAAAAAATTCCCCCTGCATCAGCCTTTCCATGGTCATCTTCAGCTCAGGACTTCCCTCCTGCACCAGCTTACCCGCCAGGCTGTTGGAACTGGTATTGACCCAGTATGGCGCCGCCTTTTTCTTATCCAGGTAATTGACAATGGACCAGGGATTATACATATCTGCATGTTTTCCAAATACAAATCCATCATACCACTTCTTTACCTCTTCTCTCCTGTCAGAAAGCCCATACTCCCTCAATGCCTCATACACTTCCTCCTGGGTAAAGCCGAAGCTGTCCTGATATTTTTCCGAAGTCGTTGTCACCACCTCAAGATGATTCAAATCCGAGAACATGGACTCCCTGCTGACACGTGTGATGCCTGTCATAATGGCCCGCTCCAGATAAGGATTCGTCTTAAAAGTGGCGTTGAACAGACTGCGGGTAAAAGAGACAAGCTCTTCCCAGTAGCCGTTCACATAGGCTTCCTGCATGGGAGTGTCATATTCATCCAGAAAGATAAGCACTTTTTTCCCGTGATACCGGGACAGATACAGAGAGAGTATTTTCAGGGAAAATGCCGCCGTATGATCTTCCATATCCACAGATATCTTCCGAAATTCTTCTTTCTCATCCGCGCTGAGAAGCTCCCCTTTCAACAGGAAATCGTTCTTGTCATAGAGCAGCTTTATAATACGGCACAGCGCTTTCCGGGCCTGGTCAAAAGAGTTCTCCTTAACATCTGCAAAACTGAGCTGAATCACAGGATATGTCCCCTGAAGCTTCCGATACTTTTCCTCCTTCCAGATGTTCAGTCCCTCAAACAGGTTTTCCCTCCCTGCATATTCCACCGAGAAAAATTTCTCCATCATGCTCATGGTCAGCGTCTTTCCAAAACGCCTGGGGCGGGTGATCAATGTCACCTCATCCCCCTGCTCCCACCACTCTTTTATGAAACGGGTTTTGTCCACATAGAAGCAGTTTCTCTCCCTGATTTTCTCAAAATCCTGGTTTCCAATGCTCACCGTCCTAACCATATTTACTCCTCTTTCAGCTAACTCTGCAAACCCTCTCGCAGCGCCGGAACCCCACATCTCAGAGAAAAGCCATGCATTTGGAATTCCTCCTGCATGGCTTTTCTCCTGCCGTCCTGTTTCTGCCGACGTCAGCTACAGGCTTATTTCCACAGAGCTTTCAAGAGCTCCTCTTTCTCTATACGCCTGATGCGGGTTTTCACCAGACAGCTGCGCTCCTCCCTGCCGCCTGCGCAGTAGGCCAGCAGAAGGGCATCTTCCATAAAATGAATGGCACAGTAACAGTAGCCGCTTTCCTTGTCCCATTCAAAGGCCACCGGATCCGTAAAGGTCTTGCCGTCGTTGCCGCTGGCCGCCACCACCATGGGAGTCCGTCCTCCGGTAAAATATCCCACTTTCTCCCTGCCGTTATACTCTGGAATGGGATTCCAGATCGCGTAAAGTTTTCCGCCATATCCCCGCTTCATGCACAGGGGGCTGTTGGGAGATGTAAACTGAGAAGGCTGGCACACTGTCCAGGTGTCCCCTCCGTCCATGGAAAATGTCTCATACTGCCTGCCCAGTTCAGTTCGAGCCCATCCCCACAGAACCCCTCTGCCCAGCTCCACCACTCCCGGCTCCTGCAGCCCGGAAACACAATGGGAGGCCTGGGGCAGGGAACATTTTCCTGCAGACCTTTTCCAGGTCTTGCCGTCGTCGTCGGAATAGAAAAACAGGAGATCGGAACGGCTGTCAAGCATTCCTCCCCTGGACCTGTGGCTTGCCACGGGAACCACAATCCTGCCGCTTTCCAGACGCACCACCCTGTCATTGTTTATCACATAGAAATCATCCGGCGGCGTGCAGCACACCCTCTCCCCCCAGGTCCTGCCTCCGTCTGCGGAGCGGCGGAGAAATATCTTGGTAATATCATAAGTCACCCTGACCAGATAGAACAGACCCGCATCCCCGTTTTCCATCTTCAGCAGAGAGGGCGACATCATATTAACCCCGTCTTCTTCTTCACAGGTGAGGATAATCTCACCCTCGTCAAAAGTCCTGCCCCCGTCCATGGACCGCATCATACACAGATCCGCATAAGCGTGATCCGCCGGATCCTTTCCCCTGAACCGACTGTAAACAAATATAATTCCGTCATTTTCTGTCTCCAGAAATGTCCCCTCGCTGTTGCGGGGATTTCCAGCCTCCATATCCGGTCCAATATCCCGGACTACTTTTCCCAGCTCCAAATACTCCATAGTCAATCCCTCCTGCCTAAGGAAGTGAAATCTGCTCTGGCCAAACCAGCGCCTGTCATTCAGCTGCCCCCCTATTATACCATAGCCCTGTACATTTTTCCAAAATGTTTTAAAGATTTTCATGATTTTCTATGCAAAAATGCAGTCAAAAGCTTCCGTACAAGGCACAGAAAGTTATATACTTTTTGACAGACTGATGGTATTTTGTGCGATACTGGACTTTGGGCTTGATACCAGAATAAAGTCCAGTCATCCAAAATAGAAATCCAGCCCGGAACATCCTAATGAAAAATTTCATGGACATTTGCAGAAATATGTAATAGAATCATATTAATTTCAGCACTGTCAAAAAGTACACCTTTTGACAGTCAGCACAGTTCTCCCTGGGTCCTCATTTCCCTGAGTCTCCTGTAAAAGGTGGATTCACTCAGCCCGCTCAAATGTATGGCTTCGCGGACAGGAATCTCTCCGCACTCCCATGCAGACACCAGATCCTGAAAATTGTCCGGCACTTCCGCCGTTGGTCTGCCGAATTTCACTCCCCGCACCATGGCCGCCACAATACCCTGCCTCTGCCTTGTCCTAATATTTTCTCTCTCACTCTGAGCCACAAAGGACAGAATCTGCAGAACCAAATCTGCGATAAATGTCCCCATAAGATCCTTTCCATTCCTGGTATCCAGAAGAGGCATATCAATCACGCATATGTCTGCGCCGATATCCTTTGTAAGAATCCTCCACTGATCCTGAATCTCCTCATAGTTCCGCCCCAGCCGGTCTATGCTGGACACATAAAGCAGATCTCCCGCCTGGATCTCCTCCACCATTCTTCGATACTGAGGGCGCTGAAAGTCCTTTCCCGACTGTCTGTCCATGTAAATACATTTCTTGTCCACCTTCTTTTCCTCCATGGCAAGCATCTGTCTGTGCTCATTCTGATCCGCGCTGGAAATCCTCACATACCCATAATTTTTCCCCATGACATTCACCAAACCTTTCTGCTATACGAGTCCGTCTTACGCCTTTATCTTTTGGAAACCTCTAAAGCATCCCAAGAAACATTATATATAAAAAACGCCCTCTATACGCAAAAAAACAGTCTTTTGCAAAGAAAAGACTGTCGGATTATTTTGAGCTGTCTTGAGCTCCAGTATTTTATTCAAATTTGCTTATGCCAAAAAAACATACAGCATTGCTATCAATGCCAAAGCCCTGCGCACGATAAACCACAGGGCTTCCTTGTATATATTCGCATATTTCATCATAGGCCTTATAAATATCAGATATTTTCCCTCTTTAAATATGTCTGACTTTGAATTCCTCCCATAAATTTATCATGCATAGCATACATTAAATCGCCCCCATGCGCAACACCATTTCTATACCTGAGAAAGCTATCTAACGTCTGCTTCAAATTAGGGTGAGGATATGTATACTGTTCCCAATATTCCGGAAATTTTTCCAAGGAAAACTGGCTCAACAGTTTATTTAAAACTGTAAACCCTACATTGCTCTCTGTATCGACTACCTGAAATATGTCATGCCTGTTTTGCAGAAAATGATCTTGAAGCTTCTCATAGAAAGATATTTTCTGTCTGTTTTTTTCAGGGTATTCCTTAAATTGTTTAAATGTCTTATCCATGTGGAAAATTATTATATCATCACTAAACATAGTAAAATCGATATTAAGAGAATTCAGATACTCAATATAGAGTCTGAAAGAATTTTGCACAAATCCCTCCCAATATGAATACAGAATGGAAATGGATTGAACCGACAGCAAAGAAGAATGTTTCCTGCTGAGTCTATATCTTCCTGTAAAGAGTATCCTCTCTATATCCAAAGCGCTGGCCTCATACTGCTCTATCAAAGACATATGTTCATTATTAAAATCCATCATCTGCGCTCCTGCCATTACCGAAAAATCTTATTGGCAACTTTCAGGCGGTTTTTGATCCTGCTCTTACTATTTGATGCAGATCCAGAATATTTTTTAAATTCTCTATCTTCTTTTAATGCCTGTATACGCTCCAAAATCAATTCTGGTCTGGCCTCATATTTTTCAAGATTTTGTGCAATACCAAGTGTAATTCCTTCATAATAAGCAGGAACAAACCCTTTGCGATCATTTCTAAACATGCTGGAATCGCCTGCGTCTCGCAGCATTCTCATAACTTTCACAAACAGTTCCTCATAGTAGCCAACATCAAACTCTTTGTCTTTAACCGCTGTTTCCATGAATTTATCAAGAAATATTTCAGTATTGGCATTAATCTTATCCGCATTGCCCAAAAACGCAACAAATCTGAGAACCAGTTCCTGGTCATACAATTCCTGCTTTTTTTGCCCGCTCAATGAGACAAGCTTTATAAAATCCTCGTTTTTACTGAGTTTCTCTGTCAAAATATTTATTTTGGGGTCTATTCCTCTGTAAATCGCATTGCGGATCTCCTGCGGTGTTAATGTTGAACCTCCTGAATTTAATCTTTTAAACAGTTCATATTTCATCGCTGTATTGCTCTCACCACGAAGTATCTCGACTCTGCAGACTGCCCGTTTTAAGTTTATAACATATTTTTTAGGAAGAGTATCCACATTGAATCCTTCCAGATCTTCTACAAGATTACCGCTCTCCAACTCCCATTTATTCACATAATTCACATTGTCTTCCTGGGAATCCTCCACACATACTGTCAGCAGGCTTTCGTCTAAATCACCAAAAAAGCTGATAATTGTAGAAACTCTCTGCAGCCCATCAACCAATTCCCAGACTCCTTCCATGTCTTCTGCAACAAAAACAGGAGGAATTGGAATTCCTAATAAAATCGATTCTATTAAAGCCGTCTTCTGTGAACCTTTCCACCTGAAAAGTCTTTGATATTCCGGTCTGATCAGCAGTTCACCTGCTTTATACATGTGTATCAGCTCGCCAAAAGAAATGTCCATTCGGTCTGTTGATAGCCGCGCACGCTCATCGCTTATCTGCTGCTCTAATTTTTGAATCCGGACACTCATATCCTCCTCATTAAGACCATTATGCATAACAATCTCCTTCCACTAACCTTCCATCAAACAAGTACCTGTGGTCTTGTACAGAATACTGTCCCTGCCCTGACTCCCCACTGCATTTAAAAAATGGCTGCAGCACCATGCAGCAGTCTCTGCAAGGAACTGTTAAGAAATAATTCTTCTCAATTGACACAGAATACATAGTTATTTCTTAACAGTTCCCAGACTGCAAAAACATACACATAAACCAGTGCCTCAGAACGTCTCCAGTCCCTTCCGGAACGCAATGCCGGTAGGAGTTGCCGCCAGGCCGCCCCTGCCGGTCTCTTTCAGCTCTTCCGGCAATATTCTGCCGATATTTCGCATAGCGTCAAACACCTCATCGGGCGGAATTTTGCTGCGGATGCCCGCCATGGCCAGATCGGCGGATGTGAGGGCATTCACAGCTCCAATCACATTTCTCTTGACACAGGGAACTTCCACCAGACCGGCCACCGGATCGCAGGCCAGTCCCAGGAGATTCTTCATGGCAAGGGCGGCAGCGTGGGCGATGGCTTCGCCGTCACCGCCCAGCAGATATGCCACGCCTCCCGCCGCCATGGCCGAGGCGGCCCCGATCTCTGCCTGGCATCCTCCGGCGGCCCCGGACACGGATGCGCGCTGGGCAATGATGCCGCCGATTCCGGCGCTGGTATAAAGCGCTTTCACCATCTCATCTGCCGGGTATCCTTTTTCCTGCTCCAGTGAAAGGAAAACGGCAGGGAGCACGCCGCAGGAACCGGCTGTGGGCGCGGCCACAATGCGCTTCATGCAGGCGTTGGATTCTCCCATCTTGATGGCTTTTTCCATGACCAGTCCCAGAAAGGATCCGCAGAGCATTTCTCCTTTCCGGCGGGAGAGGGCAACCTTTTCCCCATCCCGGCCCGCCAGGCCGCTGGCGGAAGACTGGTTGGGATCATAGGAGAGATCCGCGCTTTTCATGGCATCATACATATCATGCATTTTCCGGAAGGCGTCTTCCTCGCTGATTTCCATTTCTTTGCAGTCATTGTCCCGGACCAGCTCCCAGAAGCTTTTTCCGGTTTCTTTTTCCAGATGGATGATTTCCTGAAATGATTGGTACATAAGGGTTCCTTTCTGCCCGGAAGCCGGGGCCGGTATTTCCCGAAGGATATGTGGGAGATCTGTCAGTCATTGTCTTTCAGTCCCAGATAAGTCACCTTCAGAATGCCTTCCAGATGGGCGAGCCATCGTATGGCGGTATCAGGCACTTCCTGGTCGCATTCCAGTACGATGACGGCATTTCCGCCTTTGGAAGAGCGGTACAGCTGCATGGTGGCAATGTTAATGGATTTATGACTCAGCATGGACGTAATTTCGGTTACATGTCCCGGCTGGTCCAGATTATTGACCACAAGGGTAGGGTAGTCGCCGGAAAAGTTGGCGGGGAGCCCGTCGACTTCCGTGACGCGAATGGCACCGCCGCCCACGGAGGCAGCCACTACTTCGATTTTTTTCCCATCCGCGCCGCTTAAGAGCAGTTTTACCGAATTGGGATGGACATCCCCCAGGTCGGCGCCGGACATGACAAAGGACATGCCGGCCTCTCCGGCATAGCGGAAACTTTCGGGAATTCTTGGATCATCCACGGAAAATCCAAGAAGCCCGGCGATGAGGGCTTTGTCGGTGCCGTGTCCCCTGCCGGTTGCAAGAAAAGAACCGTGGAAAAAGATGTCCGCATTCTGCACCCGGGTGTTCAGCAGTTTCCGGGCGATGTTTCCGATTTTGACTGCTCCCGCAGTGTGGGAGCTGGAGGGGCCTACCATGACGGGGCCAATGATGTCGAATGAATTCATATATTCACCTCCTGCATTTTTCTGCGGATATATGTTCCGGCCGGGAATTCGGGGAAACAAGTGTAAACTTCCGCCTGATCTGTGGGGTAAAAAGGTGAGCAGGACGATAAGCCGGGTTATGTCGTGAATAATCATCTATCTAGCACGTCTGTCGCCAGACGCGTCCAGCGACCTACCTGAGGGCAGGCCGGGCAAGCCTGTGGCCCTCAATTTGGTCTTGCTTCGGATGGGGTTTACATGGCTCCGCCCGTTACCGGACGGACGGTAGTCTCTTACACTGCCTTTCCACCATTACAGGGCTCTACAGTCCCGCCCTGCTGTCTATTTCTGTTGCACTGGCCTTGGAGTCGCCTCCACCGGACGTTATCCGGCATCCTGCCCTGTGAAGCCCGGACTTTCCTCAGGCCCCCGCTTGCGGGAGCCCGCGATTATTTATCCTACTCACCGCTTCCTATTATAACGGCAGATCCCCGAAATTACAAGAGCAAAATCAGGCGCAGACGCAAAAGCGATTACGAGCGGCCGCGCGCCGTCACACATTAAAGCAGCTCCCTCCCACGAACTCCCTGCAGATGGAGTTCACCGGCAAGCTCTCGCTGGGCACGCAGAGGAAGTAATCCAGGAACTTCAGGAGCCGCTTGGCCTCGTAATACTCCGGCTCCCCCTTGGGAATCTGGAACAGCAAAGGCTCCGCGAAGGTCTTCAGCATGGCCAGCTCATAGATCAGCGCCGAGTTGAACATGGCATCCGCCTCCTCCTGGAAGGGGAAGATGTTCTCCTCCTCCCCCCTGCGCACGGAGGGCCACATCTGGATCGTCCTCTGGGCGCTGGAGCCCCTGGTACGGGCATCCCGGACCATCCTGCGCAGCAGCCTGCCGTCGGTGGTGGGGATGCGGTTGTGGGCATCTATGTTCAGGGTGGTCAGGGCGCTGATGTAGATTTTGTACTTGCTCTCCTCCGGCAGGGCATAGGACATCTTCCCGTTAAGGCCGTGGATCCCCTCGATTACAAGTATGTCATCCTCCCCCAACTGCAGGAAATCTCCCCTGTATTCCCGCTGGCCCACCTTGAAATTGAACGTCGGCAGCTCCACCCGCTCCCCGGCCAGGAGCTTCACCATGTTCTCGTTGAACAGCTTCACGTCTATGGCTTCCAGGCATTCGAAATTGTAGTCCCCCTTCTCGTCCCTGGGGGTGTCCTCCCGGTTCACGAAATAATTGTCCAGGGCGATGGGGTGCGGCACCTTGCCCAGGGTGCGGAGCTGGATGGAAAGCCTGTGGGAGAAGCTGGTCTTGCCCGAGGAGGAGGGGCCCGCGATCATGACGAACTTCACGTTCTCCCTGCCGGCGATGTCCCTTGCGATCTCCCCGATCATCCGCTCCTGCTTCGCCTCCTGGACCAGGATCAGGTCGCTGACAGAGCCGCTGCAGATCTGCTCGTTCAGGTCCCCCACGGTCTCGATGCCCGCCGTCCTGCCCCAGCTCTTAGCGCTCTCCATGGTGTCGAACAGCTTCCTGCTCTCGCTGAAGGGCTCCAGCACCGTAGGGTTGGATTCCGGGGGCAGCACCAGCATGAAGCCCTCCTCGTAGGGAATCACGTCATACCACCTGATGTATCCCGCGTTGGGGAGCATGTATCCGTAATAGTAATCATAATAGCCCTCAATTTCGTATATATTCACCGTGGAGCCCATGCGGAACCGGAACAGCTTCACTTTGTCCTCCATGCCCTTCTCCCCGAACAGCTCCATGGCGTCGTCCAGGGGGTAGGATTTCTTCATGAAAGGTGTCCTCGCCTCCACCAGCTCCCCCATCCTGCGCTTGATGAGCCGGGCGCTCTCCTCCGTGGCGGGCACCTTCCCCAGGGTATTGACGTACAGCCCCCGCCCGATGGAGAACTCCACGCAGCTTTCCCTGGCCGCCCGGGCCCCGAACACATCGCTCATGCTCTTCAGGAACAGCATCTTGGCCGCGCGGATATAGGACTTATGCCCCACGCTGTCCCTCAGGGTGAAGAACTCTATGGTGCAGTCCCTGACCACCTTTTTGAACAGCTCCCTAATCTTGCCGTTGGCGCTCACCAGAGCGATGGTGCCATCGTATTCCTTCTGATACGCAGCCGCGATGGCCTCATATGTGGTTCCCTGTTCTACCTGCTTCTGCTCCCCATGAATCGTGATCGTAACCATATCCAACCTTCCCTTCTGCATTATTATACTGCGCGCCTACCGACATGCCTCCCCGGCGCTATCCGTAGCGGCAGAACGCCTCCTCTATCTGCGCCAGCTCCCGCCGCACCTCCTCCAGCCGGCCGCTGGCCCTGGCGGATCCCGCCGCCTCCAGGTCTGCCCCCAGCCGTCCCAGATAGCTCCTGCGCTGCCGCAGGTAGGCAAAAAGCACCGGATGCCTGCGCTTCAGCAGATGTTCCCCGAACAAGTCGTACAGCTCCCGCGTCCCCACGTCCTCCGCGCCTCCGCCAGCCGCGTCTCGCTCCCCGCCGCGGCCTGCGGGCATCTGCCCGGAATCCCCTGCCCCGGGCCGGGCCTTCATGGCAAAGTAATACTTCCCGTCCTCCCGGATCGCATCCTCCTGCACGATTCCAAAGCCCGCCTCCCGCAGGAACGCCCGAAACTGCGGAATCTCCGACTGGGGCTGCAGAATCACCTCCCGCATCCCCCATGCCAGATCCATGCCCTCCCGCAGGATCCGCTCCATGAGCCTGCCGCCCATACCGGCGCAGACCAGCGCCTCCGCCTCCCCAGCCCGGTATGCCCCCAGGCCGTCCGACAGGCGCAATGTTATGTACTCCCCGAGCCCGTATGCCTCCACATGGCGTTTCGCCGCCGCCAGAGGCCCTTCCCGCACATCCATGGCCAGCACCGTGGGACACGCCCCCTCCTGCACCAGGTAGATGGACAGAAAGCCATGGTCGCAGCCCACGTCCACCAGCCTGCTCCCCGGCGTCACCATATCCGCCAGCATCCGAAGCCGCCCTGACAGCGCCACGCTGCCTCCCGGTCCCTTCCTCTCCATCAGTCCAGATAGTCCTTCAGCTTCCTGCTGCGGCTGGGGTGGCGCAGCTTCCTCAGCGCCTTCGCCTCGATTTGGCGGATGCGCTCACGGGTCACGTTGAATTCCTTTCCCACCTCTTCCAGCGTGCGGGCCCGTCCGTCATCCAGGCCGAACCGCAGGCGCAGCACCTTCTGCTCCCTCTCCGTCAGGGTCCCCAGCACCTCCACCAAAGACTCCTTCAGCAAAGTGAAGGCCGCCGCGTCCGCGGGCACCGGCACCTTGTCGTCCTCGATGAAGTCTCCCAGATGGCTGTCCTCCTCCTCGCCGATGGGCGTCTCCATGGACACCGGCTCCTGGCTGATCTTCAGGATCTCCCGCACACGATCCGCGGGCATGTTCATCTCCTCCGCAATTTCCTCGGGGGCCGGTTCCCGCCCCAGCTCCTGGAGCAATTGGCGGCTCACACGGATCAGCTTGTTGATCGTCTCCACCATGTGCACTGGGATGCGGATGGTCCTGGCCTGATCCGCGATGGCCCTGGTGATGGCCTGCCTGATCCACCATGTGGCGTAGGTGGAGAATTTATAGCCCTTTCGGTAGTCGAACTTCTCCACGGCCTTGATCAGTCCCAGGTTCCCCTCCTGGATCAGGTCCAGGAAGAGCATGCCCCGGCCCACATACCGCTTGGCGATGCTGACCACCAGGCGTAAGTTCGCCTCGGCCAGGCGCTTCTTCGCGTCCTCGTCCCCCAGCTCCATCCGCTTGGCCAGCTCGATCTCCTCCTCCGCGGACAGCAGGGGCACCTTGCCAATCTCCTTCAGGTACATGCGCACGGGATCCTCAAGGCTGATTCCGTCCGGGATAGACAGATCCAGATTCTCCACGTCCACATCGTCCTCGTCCGACAGGATGATCTCCTCCACGTCGGTCTCGTCCTCCGTGATGCGCAGCACGTCCACATTGTTCTGCTCCAGAGCATCCAGAATCTTCTCGAACTGCTCCTCCTCCAGGGGCATGTCCGCAAAAAAGTCGCTGATTTCCTGATACTCCAGCACATTTTTCTTCTTTTTGGCCATATTGAGGAGCTCTTTCACCTTCTCTTCAAACTTTGCCCTTGTGTTTTCATCCATTGTAGTAATTCCATCCTTCCTCGGGAAATCCTTTCCCCTTTTTGTTTTACTGTAGATGCCTTGCGTTCCCACTGCTCGAAGTTACCAATATCTTTACCTTAATCTAAGGAAATATGCGTTCCTGCCAGCTCTTCCAGCGCTTTCTTGCCCGCGATGGCCTGCGCCAGGGCATTCACGTCCGCCCCCATATGGGAGATATGGTACTCGTAGCTGTTCTTTTTCACGGAAAGCAGAATCTCGTGAAAGGCTTTCTCCCGCTCCTGCTTCGAATCCAGCCGGGGCAGCACCGCGCCGAAAAGCGACGCCGCCTCTTTCTGCTCCTCGCTGTCCTGGAACATACTGATGATGCCCGCAGGATTTGCCCGGCCCTCCTCCAGCTCCGCAAAGAGCCGCTCCGCCACCCTGCGGTAAATCTCCACGGTAAAGTCCGCCGCGGAAATGTATCTCCTGATCCTGCCGTAGAGACCCGGCTCGCTGCAGAGCCATGTGATCAGGAGCCTCTGGGACTGCCTGGCGCTCTCCTCGGGCCCCTTTTTCTTCTGTATGCCTGATTTCGGGCGTTCCGGCTGCTTCGCCAGGCCGGTGCTCATGGCGTAGCGCGCCACCAGCCTGCGCAGGTTCTCGATGCCGATATAATATTTCCCGGCCACTGCCTGCAGATAGTTGTCCCGCTCCACATCCTCGGAAAATTCGCACAGCTTCTTCGCGATTTCCCTGTGGAACCTGGTCTTCTCCTCCGGGTCGTCCATGTCGAACTGCCCCTGGAGGATCCGGACTTCGAAGAAGAAGCTGTTCTCCGCCTGGCGAATCCGCTCCTCGAAGGCATCCTTCCCCAGCCCCTTCATGAACTCGTCCGGATCCTTGTAGGGCTGCATGTCGATCACCTTGCCGGTGAGTCCGGCCTCCCGCAGGATGCCGATGGCCCGGAGCGCCGCCTTCACCCCTGCGCCGTCGCTGTCGTAGGCCAGGAGCACCGTCTCCGTATAGCGCTTGAGCAGCGCCGCCTGCTCCGCCGTGAAGGCCGTCCCCAAAGAGGCCACCGCCTGGGTGAACCCGGCCTGGTGCATGGCGATGACATCCATATAGCCCTCGCAGAGTATGATGTTGCCGCTCCTGGCCTTCCTGGCATAGTTCAGGCCGTAGAGGTTGCGCCGCTTGTCGAATATGGGGGTCTCCGGGGAGTTCAGGTACTTGGGCTCCCCGTCCCCCATCACCCGGCCGCCAAAGCCGATGACCCGGTTGTTGATGTCCTGGATCGGATACATGACCCGGTTCCAGAACTGGCTGTTCAGACCGTATTTCTCGGAATGGGTGGCCAGCCCCGCCTCCTGTATGAGCTGATCCTCAAAGCCCTTCTCCCGCAGGTACTGCACCAGATTGGCGCCGTTCTTCCCCGCGAAGCCCAGGCCGAAGCTGCGCATGGTCTCATCGGTGAGCTCCCTTTTCTTCAGGTATTGGTACCCGATCTGCCCGTGAGGGCTGCGAAGCTGATAGTAGAAGAACCTGGCCGCCGCCTTGTTGACCTCCAGGAGCCTGGCCCGCCTGTCCCCGCGCCGCCTGGCCTCCTCCGACCCGTCCTCCTGGGGAAGCGCCACGCCGGCCCGCTCCGCCAGCATCCTCACCGCCTCCGGGAAGGTGTAGTTCTCATAGTTCATCACAAAGGTGTACACGTTTCCGCCCGCTCCGCAGCCGAAGCAGTGGTACACCTGCAGATCTCCGTTCACGGAAAAGGAGGCGGATTTCTCGTTGTGGAAAGGGCAGAGCCCCCAATGGCGGCCGCCCTTTTTCTGCAGCCTCACATATCCCGAGACCACTTCCACGATATCGTTCCTCGACCTGACCTCTTCCACAATCTCGTCCGAATAGTACATCTGTGCCTCCATCTCTCACCGAACCTCAGCCCATCCATGACTTCGGTATATATATGTCGTCATAGACGGCAATGGCGTATCGGTCCGTCATGGCCCCCACATAATCGCACACCACCTGCTCCCTCGGCTCTCCCTGCTCCAACAGCCCCCTGAACTCCTCCGGCAGACTGTCGATATGGTGCAGGAAATGCAGGTAGAGCGTCTCCATCAGCCGCTCCGCCTTGGCCTCCTCGCTCTTTGCCACCGGGTTTTCGTACACATGTTCGAACATAAACGCCCGCATCCTCGTCATGGCCAGATGTGTCTCCTCCGACATGCGGATGTCGTCCCTCCCCATGCTGGCATTCACGATGTCGTGGATGAAATGGTCGAACCTGTCGCTGGGCGTGCTGCCGATCACGTCGCGGATCTCCCTGGGCACGTCGCTCTCCTTCAGGATGCCCGCCCGCACCGCATCGTCCATGTCGTGGTGGATATACGCAATCTTGTCCGAGAGCCGGACGATCTTCCCCTCCAGCGTATGAGGGGTGCCGCTGGTCTGGTGGTTCAGGATGCCGTCCCGCACCTCTTCGGTGAGGTTCAGGCCCTGCCCCTTCTTCTCCAGCCTGTCTACTGTCCGCACGCTCTGGAGGTTATGCTCGAAGCCCAGAGGGCATATGCGGTTCAGCGCCCTCTCCCCCGCGTGCCCGAAGGGCGTATGCCCCAGGTCGTGCCCCAGGGCGATGGCCTCCACCAGCTCCTCGTTGAGCCGCAGTGCCTTTGCGATGGTGCGGGCGTTCTGGGAGACCTCCAGGGTATGGGTCAGACGGGTGCGGTAATGATCCCCCTCCGGGGAGAGGAATACCTGCGTCTTGTCCTTCAGCCTCCGGAACGCCTTGCAGTGTACGATCCGGTCACGGTCGCGCTGAAACACAGGCCGTACATCGCAATGCGGCTCCGGCCTCATCCTCCCCTTTGAATCCGTGCTGTAGGACGCATAGGGGCTTAAATACTGCTTCTCCCACTGTTCTAGATTTTCTCTGATCGTCATGTGCGCTCCTGTCTTCTGACTGCTCTACTATTATTATTCTGCGCCCGGAGCCAAAATCCTTTTTCCTGTAACACATGAGCGGAATCCTTAGCGGCAGACATCGAAGATGAATTCCGCGTTCTTGTCCATGGCCGCCCTGGCCGCCCGGACAGGGGACATCTGGAACACATGCCACATGCCGGGATAGATGTCTATCTTCACGGGCACGTTCTTCTCCACGAAGACCCGGTGGAGCCGCAGGGCATCGCTCAGGAGGATTTCATTCTCCCCCACCTGGATATAGGTGGGCGGGAAGCCCTCGAAATTCCCGAAGAGCGGGGAGATCATCGGATCCGTCAGGTCCAGGCCCCCCGCGTAGGCCTGCACCATCCTGTCGATATAGGCGCAGTTCAGCACCGGATCCACCTCCGCCTTTGTCTGGAAGGACTTGCCCGTGGACGTCAGGTCCGTCCAGGGCGACATGAGCACCAACCCCCTGGGCAGCAGCCGCTTCTGCTCCCTGAGCTTCAGGACCAGCGCCAGGGCCAGGTTCCCTCCCGCGGAATCCCCCGTCACCACCACGTCCCTGGCGCCGTATCCCAGAAGCATCAGGTAATCCCATGCCCGCAGGGCATCCTCCAGGGCGGCGGGATAAGGATGCTCCGGCGCCAGCCGGTAGTCAAAGCACAGCACGTCCATGGAGGTGGACTCCGCCAGCTTGGAGGTCAATGTCCTGGCATACAGGCTGCTGCCGGTGGAATATCCGCCGCCGTGGCAGTGCAGGAGCACATATTTCTTCATATGGGCCCGGTTGACGCCGACCCATTCCCCATACATGCCGTCTATGTCCACCTCCTGGTATTCCACCGTCTTGGTGTTGCTCAGGATCGTACCGATATGGTCCTGGGACTGCCTGTGCTTCTCGATGTCCGCATTCTCCACCATGCCGTGGACACGCCTGATCAGGTTCATCAGCCCCTGGATCCTTCTGTCCGTGCTGTCCGCCTCCTCTATATCCTTCCCCGTCTCAATCTCCGCCTCTACGCCCGCCTGAATCTCAATTTCCCTTCCCGTCTCCATTTCTCTCCCTTTTCCTGTTCCCTGCGTCATTCTCGTATCCTGTCTTCCACTCATTTTCATCAATATGCAATTCTCTTTATTGCCTTACTTTTCGGTATGCCGGTGCGGCCGGCTGCATGGGAGTTTAGAAATGCAGCCTCCTGCGCACCTCGTTCCGCAGCCTCCTGCGGGAGAGCATGGTAATCACCGCGATGTCCAGTATGGTGCAGATCGTCAGCACCACCGCCGACCAGGTCAGGAATATCCGCGCCTCCAGATAATGCCTGATCAGCATCTCCAGCCCCATACACAGCAGCCCCAGAGCCGTGAAGAGATAGAGGGACACCGTCAGGAAAGACCTGGGGAGCTTCCGGATGCACAGAGTCACCAGCTCGGCAATCACAGTCACCAGCACCACAATGGGCAGGCCCAGCCCCGTGAACCACCCGCTGCTGCCGGAGAGGAACGTCAGCATATACAGATAGAGCGTCACCGCCCCGCCGTCCAGCAGCAGGGACACATAGACCGACTGCCTCGTATAGATGACCGCCGGAATCATGAACACCCACAGGATCACGCAGGCGCCGATCACTGCCAGCGACCAGGGCGAGCCGTTG
>OFFE01000163.1_pt1 | contig 59700 bp, 57 predicted proteins | sample 1521371 | NCBI WGS metagenome assembly OFFE01 (sample SAMEA3504131, study PRJEB24116) | mouse gut metagenome | biome: mouse gut; feature: mouse-associated habitat; material: faeces | place: Denmark | collected 2011 | reverse complement strand
TTTTTCTCAACCTTCTTTCTTGGGATTACCATATTTGAATTATACAGGAAGCTCCTTATAAATCTATTTTCTACAATTATAACATGCATTTTTCATTCTTTCAATGCAATGTATATATTTATGTGTACTTTTCACAATCAAAAATACACTTTTTCGTGTACTATTTCCATTTACATAGTACATGTTTTTGTGTGCAATAATCTTATCAAATCAAACAACCCACACCACAAAGCACCTTGATAATTGAATAGACTTTACACTTCTTTATAAAACCGCTATAATTAATGTATCAATTAACAATCACATCAATTAAAAGGCGGTGAAAGGATGGTACAGGAAATGACAGATAAAGAACTAATCACAATTACGATTGATAGGTATGCAGAACTGCAACAAATCAAAAAAGCAAATGGCGATCATGAAAATGAAATGCTTGATTATTCTATCAAGTTAGCCGTTGCAAAGTTATCATCTTTAGGCGTAAATGTTGAAGATATAACGCTTTAAACTTAATCACGTAGCCACTAAAAACAAGAAGTGTAAAGTCTATTGAATTATCAAGGGCTTTGCACTTTTTTATTTAGGAGGTAAAAGAGTATGAGTAAGTCAGTATATGAGATGGTAACAGACAGGATTATCAACCAGTTAGAGCAAGGCGTGATCCCGTGGCAGAAGCCCTGGACAGGTGTACGATCGGGCGCATACAACCGCATAAGCAAAAAGCCGTATTCATTATTAAATCAAATGCTCCTTAAATTCGATGGAGAATACGCCACCTTCAAGCAATGGCAAGACTTAGGCGGTCATGTCCGCAAGGGTGAAAAGTCAGAGATCGTTACATTCTGGAAGATACAGCCCGTAGAAGAAGAACAGGAAGACGGCACAAAAGTTGTAAAACAGATACCTTTACTGAGATACTACAACGTGTTTCATATCTCACAGGTTGACGGCGTGGAACCTTTACCAGAAGAAAAATTACACGATATAGAGCCGATAGAAAAGGCTGATCAGGTTTTAAATGACTACTGGACACGGGAAAATATAACGGTTGAGCATAAAGCAGGGAACCGAGCTTACTACTCACCTACCCTTGACATGATATGTTTACCATTGTTTGAACAGTTCAACGATTCAAGCGAGTATTATTCAACGGCATTTCATGAGTCAGTGCATAGTACGATGAAGGAAGATCGTTGCAACCGCGCAGAAGATCGTAAGGGTAAGATTGTTGCTTTCGGTAGTCAGGAATACAGTAAAGAGGAATTGACGGCAGAGATCGGAAGTGCAACCATTCTAAATATCATCGGAATTGAAACGGCAAACAGTTTTAAGAACTCAACGGCATACATTCAGAACTGGTTGTCTGTGTTACGGAATGATGTAAAGTTCGTTGTATCGGCTTCAAGTAAGGCGGAAAAAGCGGTTAAATATATTATGGGTGAACAATTCACGGAAGCATGATCAGGATTAAGATTTAAGTAAAAAAATAAGGGTGTAACCAATGGAAACGGCTACACCCTGATATCTAAAACCAATGTATCATTTACGAAAAGGAAATCATAGAACTATGAAGAAAACATTTAAAGCTATCGGAATTGTCGCAACTATGGGCATTATGCTTGTATCGGCTTATATGTTAGGCACAACACAAGCGGAAACAATCACAGAAATACAGACAGTGACAGAGACAAGGGAAGTTGTACCAGACGGATATATACCATTCAATGATGATATTGTGGATATGAATACAATCGTTGACTTTACGGCTACTGAATACAGCTTGCAACTGTATTTTAAGGATGGAAGCGGTTACTTTTGGGAACAATAACACATGATAAACAGATAAACAATGATACATAATAAAGGTTATGCGCTTTAATGCTCATAGTCTTTTATTGTGCGGTTTATTTGCTTGTAATTGTATGGTTATCATGCGATTTTAGGCTTATTTTCGGCTTGTAATGGCTTAATTGATACCATTTGAAAAGTGGCTAGAATCGGCGTGTAGCGTGGTTGTTTGGGGTGATTTATTGCTTGCCTTCGGTCTGTATGATGGTATAGGGGCGGTGGATATAAGGGTGTATGCCGGTAGGTTTACATTATATTTTTCGGACTTTAACGTGGAAAAGCGCCTATCTAATCTACGTACATTCCAACTTAATTTTTTAGCCCCGAACCGAACTGTCCACTAAAAATCGCCTTTATTCTTATTATGATAAGGTATGTCACATCAGAGTGTGATATACTTGAAGAAAAAATGGCAAAGTATATCACACTACAATGTGCAGAATCAGCCGTCTTTTTATAATAAGAGACTGTAATAATAAGTAAAGACTACTATCGTAATGAATTATTCGCATACACTTCATAATTCATTACTCTCTTAAAAACTTTTTGATTGTTGATGGTTATGATATCTTTAAGCGTACCCATAGGGAGGGGTATGTATCCGTTCAAAATATAAAATCGTATATATAAGGGTATACCCTACATAAAAAATACGCCCTCTAATATTGCCAATAATCCAATGTATACGTTAGAATTTCAAATTCAACGCTACTCCCCTATCAACTTATCATCTGTAGCTATTCCGTCTGAAATTTAAAGATAGACCATTGATTATAAAGCAAGAATGGGTATCCTCACCAAGGATACCTCATAAGGGATGGGTAGGTTTCCATCTAAAAATTTAAGCACCTACTATAAACGGTAAACCATATAAAATTCGTAAAAATAAGGCATACCAGATTTTTATATCCGATATACCTTATGATCAATCATTCAATAAATTATCTCTTACGTTCCTGCCTCCTATACCACTCCATCTTTTCTTCATGCGCTTTCCTGCGTTCTTCATCTCTCTTTAACATTGCATTTGTTCTGGCAATCATTTCAGTTGCTTCTTTCTTGGAGTTGATCATCCTCTGGATACTATTAAGGAAACTCTGTTCTCTTTCAGCTTCCTTACTCTTTTCTTCTGCCGCTATCCGTTCTGCTTCTTTCTTTTCAAGATAAGAATCCACAAAAGCATTATTCCTGTCAGCGCGCTCCTGCAGTTCTCTCTTCTCTTTCTCTATGCGTTCCTGTCTCCTGATATTTGCCTGTTCGTAATCATCTGCCCTCTGTTGCCTTACCCTTCTGCACGCATCATCTGCCCCAAGAATATCTTCATAAATCTTATAGTCAGGTTTCGCGTAATCCAAAAGATGTCCGTATCTGTTTCTGGCTTCTTCCTCCCGTTTCTGTTTTGTCTGGTAATCCGCATGTGCACCATCTACATACTTATCCAATAAATGGCCATATTTGTTCTGTGTTTCATTATTCTTTTTTGTATTCATAGTTAAAAATCCTCCTAAATTTTAATCATCAATTTCAATTTTCCAATTCATCATTGCTTCATATACCTTATACGGTATAATGTCCTTATACTGTTCTGCCAAATCCTGAATAAAGTCTTCTTTGTATTCCTTATATCTGGTAAAAGCAGCTTCAGCAGTATCAAACCAACCCAATTTAATCGGCTCTCCCATGAATGACATTTCAGCACGGTATTTACCTTTACTCTTATCAAAATGAACGCCTAAAGGCAGATCACCTCTGTTTTTCTTACCATTCAAGAACAATGTATTGATCGCATGAGGTACAAAACAGCATGTCTCAGGACTATACACTTTATTCCCTTTAAACAGAATATCCTTATCCAGATCCAGTGCCATTCCCTTTATCCTATTCTGGTCATACCATACTTTGAAATTACTGTAATTCAGCCATTCCTCACATACAGTACATCCCATATATTGCGGCTGTCTTTTGTGAAATTTCTCATTGTAACAACGATGTATCATATCATGCCATTTAAGATATGATTCTGATGTACAGTCTACATTTTCACTCCCACGATACCCCACACCGCACATAACAGGCTCCATACACTTTCTGCTCCAATCATCCGGTTTATATCTGATATCATTCATGACCTTTAAGATAAATTCCTCTGAATCATCACCTGTCTTATTAAAATGATTTCTTACGATCATGTATTGTTTCTGATTCAATGGATAAAGATTTCTATAATAATGATCCTGCTTATCAGATCCGCTATGCCATATGTAAACATTATTCACTTTATCAGGATTCACAATAAACTCTTCTATTACTGCTTTTGCTGCATATAAAAGAACGCTTCTATATGTCCATTTGCCATCAAAGAATACGTTCTTCTTTAATGAATATCGTAAAGCACCATAATTATCACAGTTCCCTTGTAGCAGATTATATTTACCATCCGAAAATCTGATCACTCTCCCATAATTTGATAACCAAGCATTCTTGTAATCCATCAGCTTCACAAAGATTTCATCTGTTCCTAGTGGAATAATATTTAAACTTGAAATATCCAGTAGTCTTTCAGGCTTAATATCTTTGTAGTGTCTATGTATCAGCATTTCCAGATCATCTGAAAATTCAATCTTATTCTTTTCTTCTAAATATTTACGCTGGTATTTGTATTCACATTCTTTACAGTGTCCTAAATAATATGGATTATTGAACTGTCCTTTTACTAATCTGAATTTCTCTACTGGTAATACTCTACCGCATTTTTTACATATTTTTGTTTGTGTTGCTTCTGTATTCATTGTTCTTTATTTATAAAAATTCCTTTCGATATGATAATAGATAACTAACCACGATTTTGTGATCAGCTAATAATTGAGCATGCCGATTGTATGCTCCGAATCCTGCTCATAATAAAAGAGACAATACGTCCGATTCATACTGTCTCTGCAACTACTATATTCAGTTGTATGTTTTCGTCAAAATTGGTGAACCAGATATTTCATTTGGCAGCAACGTTTCTATTATTTTCTCTCAACGGACACCATACAGGGCTTCCCTCTGGTAACTTAGCAACACCCAACTTCCCCATATCGTCAGTTCTATCTACATAGTCACAATAATAAATCCTATTACCATAGTCATACATTCTCATAAATTCACATTCAGCGCAATTTTGCGTTCTATTATTCAATTTCATATGTACTCAATCCTCACTCTGCATTTCTTCTATCTTTTTAGATAATGTCTTGCTTGGATAAAACTTCATCTTTTTATGTTCTGGTATGATACATTCGCCTCCTAATGGTAATCTGCCCTTTCTGCTTTCTAATGTTTTCATCTCAAATCTTCCAAAGTTATTGAACATCACTTTTTCATTCTCACACATACAATCCATGAGCGTTTCAATAAACAATTCAAGCCCTTCTCTTGCTGCTTTCTTTGTAATACCGCCCGTTTCTGCCATTCTGTCTATAAATTCTTTCTTCAATACTGACATTGTAATTCTCCTTCCTTTTTCTAATTTCTCACTGAAAAACCTTTGCTTTTCAGATATTCAACTGCCAGTTTTAAAAGTTCCCCGTTTTCTATCGTCTCACGCATGGTATCATCCCAAACATGAGGGGTATTGTTTCCCCGGATCGTGCCGCCGTGTGTTCCCTGGTTCGCCCACCTTGCTATCTGTTCACCAGTAGCATCGTAATAATTATTCATTGAATTAGTATCGATATATACAGACGCAACTACTTTATTGCCTACTACTTTCGCTTCTGTCCTTATAGCCGAATGAAGGAAGTCATATGAGCGGCGGTAATATACTGGATCATAACTGTCATAGTATTCTTGCAGAAAGTAATTCAGTGTTTGTTCTACCCTCTCTGCCATTTTGTCAACCATGCCCTTCATTACCGGCTGTAATGCCTTATTAAGTTCTTTCATGTTTTTTACGTGTATTGCCATGTTTATATCCATTCCTTTCGCTTCGCTCAGGCACAAAACGTAATGAAAATGGTTTCCCTGAGCCTATTTTTTCTTTATAATTCTTCTTGTAGGGAACTCGGTATACTACAAATCACGGGGAGGTGAGTGGGCTGTCCGGCTTGCCGGATGACCGTATGTTTATATGTGTAGTCCGCCTTTTCAAGCACAAATAAGTGTGACTTAGAGCACGTAATCTTATCTTTGTATAAACAATCTCGTTTATGGCTTAGGCGTTCAGTCAATGCCGTCTCTCCCTATAATCTTTGTTGAACCTTTAGGTTCTGAAAGGAGTCCCTATGGCTTTAAAAATCGTGTACAAAATCTGCTGTGGCATTGATGTCCACAAGACTTTTGTAGTGGCCTGCATCGCCTCCACTAATGCCAAAGGCGTCACCACTTATGAGAGCCACCGTTTTTCAACCTACACGAAGGGTCTGAGAGATTTGTTACAATGGCTTCTCGCCAGAAATTGCAAGGATGTCTGTATGGAGTCCACCGGTAAATACTGGATTCCTATCTACAACATCTTAGAAAATGATTGTACGATTGTCCTTGCTCATCCCAAATATGTTAAGGCTATCCGTGGAAAGAAAACTGACAAGAAAGATGCCAAATGGATTGCTGACCTGTTTAAGCATGACCTTGTTGCCGGAAGCTTTATGCCGCCCGCTGACATCCGCCAGCTTCGTGACCTTATGCGCTACCGTTTCAAACTGACCTGCTTTAGATCAAGTGAAAAGAATCGTTTGCAGAACTGTCTCACGGTTTCCAATATCCAGTTGGGAAACGTTGTTTCGGACACCTTCGGCAAATCTGCTCAGGCGATACTGGATAAACTTTTGGAAAATCCCGCAGATACTTCCTTTGACCTTGAACCTCTTGTTTTCAAAAGTTTGAAAAAGAAACTCCCTGAACTCCGTGATGCCATTGACGGCTTTATCACACCGGAGCAAGCCGGTAAACTTAAGGTGATCAAAGGCCACTTTGAAGACCTTGAATCCCGGAAGGCAGAGCTTGAAGAACTCATTCTTGCGCTCGCCGCTCCCTATCAGCAGGAACTTGCCATTCTCCAAACCGCTCCTGGTATCAGCAGTGTTTTCACCGCCATCGGAATCATTTCCGAAATCGGTACCAATATGGAGGCTTTTCCTTCGGCGAAACACTTATGCTCATGGGCCGGACTTACGCCGACCAACAATGAAAGTGCAGGGAAGAAAAAATCTGTCCGGGTCTCCAAAGCCGGATGCTATATCAAGCCACTGCTCGTGCAATGTGCCAATGCTGTTGTTACCAGCAAAAAGCATCCTGAGATTCGCAACCGCTATCTCCGTCTCAAAAAGCGTCGCGGTCACAAGAAAGCAATCATTGCCATAGCAAGAATGCTTCTGACTGCATTATACCACATGTTGAAGAATGGAGAAAACTATAATGCGGAACTTTACAGGAAATCCAATCTGCCTCCAGTTGATCGCGAGATTACAGTGGAACAGGCAATCATCATAGCAAGGAATCAAGGTTATAAGATTAAGTCAGCAACTGCATAACCTTAACAATCTCAATATTCAATTTTTAAAGCAGCCACCGAAAGATGGCTTGTTTGTTGTGTGCTTAAGGTAATGGATACCCTCTACTTTTCATTTTCAATCTTCTTCTCCCTTCTGTCGCTTCGATCACTGTGATATTTTTGGCGTTGTAATCGCTTCTATCATTCTGGAATGATTTAAAGGATACATAATAGCCAGAATCAATGTATTCACCCTTTAAATTTGAATGATGGATAAAATATGTGTCGCCTTCATCACCCCTGATAAATCCATACCCTCTGTCATGATAATATTTTGTTACCCGTCCATACAATATGAGCAGTCCTCCTTATCATTTAGTTTGCCAATAAAACGGCGTTTTCAAGTTAATGCTCCACCCGCGATTATATAGTGCCCTCCTGACGCCCTGTGAGGCTCATACAGGCGTTTTAGAATTACTTGTGGAACTTTCTGCGATCCATTGCTAAACCACATAAATAAGCCCTCTAACAATCATATTTCTACAATTGATAGAGGACTTATTTAAATGTCCTAACAATATATTTACTTGTCACGATGTACAGAATTTCTCCTTTCTCCTACGTCCACATTATTTACGTTGTTCCCTCAGAGGTTCCCTCGCTTTTTTCATGCCTTAACAGTCTGCCTTTTATGACAAATAAAAAATACCGCAAACCACATAAACTGAGGTTTCCGGCATCCTTTAGGGTTGGGCTGTTCTAAAACAGTCAACAGCTCGTAGGGGAATCGAACCCCTGTTTCCGCCGTGAGAGGGCGGCGTCTTGACCGCTTGACCAACGAGCCATGTGTTTGGCACTTGCTTATTCTATTATATTCTCAGAGAAAAAGCAAGTGCTTTTTTAAAATTTTTTCAATTTTTTTGTTTTTTTCTGTTTTTTTGTAATCTGAACCCGCAAAAACCCCGTAAATGCGCCCTCCGGATCACCTCTAACTCACGAAGTCAAACAGGCTGATCTGGTTGGATTCCGGCAGGTTCCCCAGGATGCCCAGCGTACTCATCAGATCGATGATCGTCTTGGACGCCTTCGTGCGCTGCCTGAAATCGTCTTTGCTGAGGAACGGGCCGTCCTTGGCCGCCTCCACGATGGCATCCGCCGCCTTCTCTCCCAGACCGTCGATACTGCTTAGGGACGGCATCAGCTTCCCGTCCACGATCTGGAACAGCCGCGACTGCGCCGAGAAAAGATCGATGGGCACGAACTCAAACCCTCTGGCATACATCTCCTGCACGATCTTCATATCCTTATTGGTATCCTGCTCTTTCTTGGACAGGGTGTCGCTCCTGCGCTTATAATCCGCCATCACGTTCTCCAGATGCTGCTGCCCCTGACACATGATCTCATAGGAAAAAGCCGAAGCGCGGATACTGAAATAGGCCGCATAGTACGCCAGCGGGTAATTGATCTTACAGTAGGCGATGCGCCAGGCCATCATGACATAGGCCGCCGCGTGGGCCTTCGGGAACATGTATTTGATCTTCTTGCAGGAACCGATATACCAGTCTGGCACGCCCTTCTCTGTCATCGCCGTAATCCAGTCGTCTTTCAGGCCCTTACCCTTACGGACGCTCTCCATGATCGTGAAGGACAAAGACGGATCCACCCCTTTCTGCATCAAATAGATCATAATATCGTCACGACAGCAGATGGCCGTGGAAATCGTAGCCTTGCCCTCCTCGATCAGCGTCTGGGCATTCCCCAGCCACACATCCGTGCCGTGGGACAGGCCGGAAATCCGCACCAGATCCGTAAAGCACCTGGGCTTCGCATCAATAACCATCTGGATAACGAACTCCGTACCGAACTCCGGCACGCCCAGACACCCCAGCTTACAGCCGCCGATCTGCTCCGGCGTGATCCCCAGCGCCTCCGTTGACTGGAAAAGCGACATCACGCCCGGATCGTCCAGCGGGATCGTCACAGGGTCTATCCCCGTCAAATCCTGCAGCATACGGATCATGGTCGGATCATCGTGTCCCAGAATATCCAGCTTCAACAGATTGTGGTCGATGGAATGGTAGTCAAAATGGGTGGTAACGATGTCCGTTGTCATATCGTTGGCCGGATGCTGTACCGGTGTAAAAGAGTTGATATCCTCCCCCACCGGCAGCACCACGATACCGCCCGGATGCTGGCCGGTGCTCCTGCGGATTCCCGTGCATCCCGTCACAATGCGGTTGATCTCACAGACACGCTTATGCCTGCCCCGCTCCTCATAATAGTTCCGCACATAACCGAAAGCCGTCTTGTCCGCCAGCGTACCGATGGTCCCGGCCCGGTAAGTCTGGCCGCTGCCAAAGATCACCTCCGTGTATTTGTGCGCCTTACTCTGATATTCGCCGGAAAAGTTCAAGTCAATATCCGGCTCCTTATCCCCCTTAAAGCCGAGGAAGGTCTCGAAAGGGATATCAAATCCTTCCTTGTCAAGGGGTGTGCCGCACTGGGGACAGTTCTTATCCGGCATATCGCATCCCGCGCCGCCGCCGTAAGCCCTCACTTCCTCGGACTCAAAATCATAATAATGGCATTTAGGGCACAGGTAATGAGGGCTCAGGGAATTTACTTCCGTGATCCCCGCCATATTGGCCACAAAAGAGCTTCCCACAGAACCGCGGGAGCCCACCAGATAACCGTCCTCCACCGATTTCCACACCAGCTTCTGGGCGATGATGTACATCACCGCAAACCCGTTGGAGATGATGGAATGCAGCTCCTTCTCCAGCCTGTCCTCCACGATCTTCGGCAGCGTCTCCCCGTACAGCTCATGTGCCCTGTTGTAGCAGATCTCCGTCAGCTGCCTGTCACTGTCCTCGATCACCGGCGGGCACTTGTCCGGCCGTACCGGTGACATGGTCTCGATCATATCCGCGATCAGGTTGGTGTTGGTGATGACCACCTCCTCGGCCTTATCGCTTCCCAGATAGGCGAATTCCAGAAGCATCTCCTCAGTCGTCCGAAAATACAGCGGCGCCTGGTTATCCGCATCCGGGAATCCCTGTCCCGCCATGATGATGCGGCGGTAGATCTCATCCTCCGGATTCAGGAAATGCACGTCACAGGTAGCCGCCACCGGCTTGTGAAACTGTTCCCCCAGCCGCACGATCTTCCGGTTGATCTCCATGATATCTTCCATGGAATTTACATTCTGCACCCGCTCGGACTCGATCATGAACTTGTTGTTGCCAAGCGGCTGAATCTCCAGATAATCATAGAAATCCACAAGTCTGGCGATCTCCGCGTCCGGCTTCCGCTCCAGAAGCGCACGGTAAAGCTCTCCCGCCTCGCAGGCGCTGCCCACGATCAGCCCTTCCCGGTACTGATTCAGAAGGCTCTTCGGAATCCGCGGCCTTCTGGCAAAATAAGTCAGATGGGACAGGGAGATCAGCCGATACAGGTTCATCCGTCCCACATTGTTCTTGGCCAGAATGATGCCGTGATAGGTGGGCAGTTTCTTTATAATGCCGGGACTTAAATTTCCCTTTTCATTGATCTGCGCCAGCGTGGTGATGCCGTCCTTTGCCATCATCGGAATCAGCTTGACGAAGATCTGCGCCGTAGCCTCCGCGTCATCCACCGCCCGGTGATGATTCTCCAGCGAAACACCCAGCGTCTTGGCCACCGCGTCCAGCGTATGTTTGGCCTGCGCTGGCAGCATCACTCTCGCCATCCCCACCGTGTCCACATAGGTGAAATCATGGGCAATTCCCTGCCTGTCGCAATTTTCCATGATAAAACTCATGTCGAACCCGGCATTGTGGGCTACCAGCATACACCCCTCGCAGAAGCTGAGAAACTGCGGCAGCACGCTCTCGATCTTCTCCGCGTCGATCACCATATCGTCCTTGATGCCCGTCAGCTTCTCGATCTCGAAAGGGATCGGCACCTCCGGATTGACGAACACCGAAAAGCGGTCTACGATCTTACCGCCGCAGACCTTCACCGCGCCGATCTCTATGATTCTGTTTTCCACTGGGGAAAAGCCCGTGGTCTCGATATCGAACACCACGAAATCCTGGCTGAAATCCTGCCCCTTGTCATTGGTGGCGATCTCATGCAGATCGTCCACCAGATAGGCTTCCACCCCGTAGATCACCTTGAAAAAGTCCTGCTTGTCCGGGTCCGGATCTCCCGCCTCTTTGCGCTTGTTCTTCTCCGCTTTCCACAGATCTTCCCAGACATGGTTGGCGTCCGGAAAAGACTGCACCACGCCGTGATCCGTGATGGCGATCGCCGGATGTCCCCACTGATAAGCCCTCTTGACAATATCCTTGGCCTCGGACACGCCGTCCATATCGCTCATCTTCGTATGACAGTGCAGCTCCACCCGCTTACGCACACTGGTATCCAGGCGCGATGTGGTAAAATCCGGTATCTTCTTGATCCCCGTTAAAGAACCGATGGTCAGCTCATGGTCAAACTTGTCCATCATCGTCATGCCCTTGATCTTCACGAAAGCGCCCGGCTTCACATCCCCGGTCAGCTCCGCCACCTGATCGTTGTGCAGAAACATCTTGATCGTCATCGTATCAGAGAAGTCCGTCACATCAAAGATCAGGATCGTCCGCTCGTTCTTGATCTCCCGCTTGTCCATATTGAGGATCTTGCCGCGGATGACCACCTCGCCCATCTCGCCGATGATATCGTTGATCGGCATGGACTCCTCGTCAAAATCCCGGCCGTACAGCACGTCCGGATTGTCGGAACGTTTCAGCGCCCGCCGGAAATCGCTCTTCTTTCCGTCTTCGCCCTTTCTGCCGCCCTTGAACGACGACTTTGCGCCATAGCGGCCTGCCTGTCCCGCTCCCGGCAGAAGCTGTCCCGCCGGCTTCTGCCCGCCGGCCATGCTGCCAGCTCCGGACTGCGCCTGTAAAACGCCCCCGCTCCCGGCCTGTCCCTGCATGGAGCCGCCTGCCCCGTTCTGCCCGGGCGCAGAGCCACCGAAACCACCCGCTGCACCCTGCCCCTCTGCCATCGGCTGACCGGGCACCAGGTCTCCGGCTGCTCCCTGCATATACGGTGCAAATTCGTCCTGATACACACCCGATGCCGCTCCCTGACTGTAGCCGGACTCAGAATTATGTAAACCTTCCATGCCGGCCCCTGTGTCAGTCCCTGCCTCTGCACCGTCCATATACCCATCCGGCCGGCCGCCGCCATAGCCCGCTCTGGCCGAAATCTCCGCCACCTGCATGGCCAGTCTGTGCTCGTCCTCCTTCTTATACTTCCCCGTTATATGTTCCTTATAAGAAATCTGCACCGACACCGCGAAACCACAGCGCTCGTTATAGATCTTTTCCAGAATCCTGGTCAGCTCTTCCGCCTTGCTTTTGCCAAGCACCGTATCCTCCACGGTCAGCTGCAGCGTATTCTCCTCCGCAAAAGCGATATCCGCCTTCTTGAACAGATTGTACTCCACCGGAGAATACTCCCGCAGCTCCAACAGGATGCTGTCCCGGTAAATCTCCGTCAGCTTCTTCGGGTCATACTGGGAGGACAGATGAAAACGCTCATAGAACTTGATCACCATCGGCACATTCGGAAAAAACTGCTTCTTGATCTCTCCTTCCGCCCGGAATACATCCTCCTTCTGGATCAGCCTGTCCGAAGAAATATAGACGCGCAGAAAATCTTTTCGCTTTGTAGCCGAAACCTTCTCCACCGTAACCTGCTCATACAGATCCCGCAATCCCGTATCCAGTTTTAAAGAAGGAAACACTTCAAAAAATTTCTTGCCCATCTATACTAAATATTCCTTTCCCAAATATACAATATACCCATTCGTACTCTGCTGCTTCATCCCTGTCACCATATCTCACAGAAAGTACACGCTCCATGCATTCCTATAAACATACACCTGGCAATCCATAGATGGCGTTCTATGACATCTTTGTACAGCTTCATGCCTGCCCCCAGTTCAGGAGTTCCTCCCGCAAAGTGGCAAGCAGCTGGTCCTCCGGCACCTTCTTCACGATCTCACCTTTCTTGATCAGCAGGCCCTCTCCCACACCGCCGGCAATGCCGATATCCGCTTCCTTCGCCTCGCCGGGACCGTTGACCGCACAGCCCATCACGGCTACCTTGATATCTAATGGAATATCTTCCACCATCTTTTCCACCTGATTGGCCAGCCCGATCAGGTCGATGCGGGTTCTGCCGCAGGTGGGACAGGATACCACTTCGATACCGCCCTTCCGCAGTCCCAGCGTGCGCAGGATCAGTCTGGCGGACTTGATCTCCTCCACCGGATCGCCGGTCAGAGAGACCCGGATCGTGTCGCCGATTCCCTGATGCAGGATAAGCCCCAGCCCGATGGCCGACTTGATATTGCCGCTTGTCACCGTTCCGGCCTCCGTGATGCCTACATGCAGCGGATAATGCGTCTTCTGCGCCAGCAGCTCATGCGCCGCAACGCACATCATCACATCCGAAGACTTGATGCTGATCACCAGATTATCATACCCCAGATCCTCGATGATCCCCACCTTATCCAGAGCGCTCTCCACGATGCCCTCCGCCGTCACGCCATGATATTTCTCCACCAGCTCCTTTTCCAGAGAACCGCTGTTGACACCCACACGAATGGGAATATTCCGCTCTTTCGCCACCGCCACCACTGCGGCAACCTTGTCACGGCTTCCGATATTGCCCGGATTGATGCGGATCTTGTCCGCCCCGTTCTCCATGGCCGCGATCGCCATCTTATAGTCAAAATGAATATCCGCCACCAACGGAATGTGTATCTGCTTCTTAATCTCCTTCACCGCCGCTGCCGCCTCCAAAGTCGGCACCGTACAGCGGATGATCTCACATCCGGCCTGCTCCAGCCGCAGAATCTGCTTCACCGTCGCCTCCACATCTTCTGTCTTCGTGTTCGTCATGGACTGGATCATGATCGGATTCCCGCCTCCGATCACTCTATCTCCAATTTTCATTACCCTCGTATTTTCCCGATGCATATTATCTTCCTTTCTGTGCTGCTTTTCAACTAATCCGTTAACAAATCGGAAAGTTCTCTTTCAATCCTGCAAAAGTTTTCATATATGACTTTGACAGGAATCAAAAGCAATACCCTCTCCCTTCTTTATCTTGTCTCTACCTTAATAATTCAATAGACTTTACATTCTGTCATGCAACATACTTGTACTTTCATGACCATACCGTATGTACCATTTTATCCGCCCTATGTTTCTCCAAAAAACCATGCACACGTCCGACTTCATCCAGTATCATTTCATCCATCTCCTTCAATTCCGTTACAGACTTCACAACCTGCCGTCTCAGTGAATTGACATCCTTTTTGACACCCTTTATTTCATTCTTCATATCCTGTATTTCATCTTTCATGCCCTGCACATCTTCTTTGATATTCTGTATTTCATCTTTCATGCCCTGCACATCTTCTTTGATATCCTGCATTTCATCTTTCATGCCCCGCACATCTTTTTTGATATCCTGCATTCCATCTTTCATGCCCCGCACATCTTCTTTGACATCCTGCATTTCATCTTTCATGCCCTGCACATCTTCTTTGATATCCTGTATTTCATCTTTCATGCCCCGCACATCTTCTTTGATATCCTGTATCTCATCTTTCATGCCCCGCACATCTTTTTTGATATCCTGTATCTCATCTTTCATGTCCTGCATATTAATTATGAGCAGATCAAGTTTCTCATTCTCCGTCATAGTATCACCACCTTTATCAAAATAACGTATTATTGATACTGATATAACTATATCACATTTCTAATGTAAAGTCTATTCAGTTATCACGATTCACCTCATAGATTCATGATAAATCTGATCTTCCATTTTCCTCCATTCCGAAGCATCACATATTCCAACTGAACCTGTTCAGTTTGTTGAACTAAATTGCCCATCAGAGAATTTATTCAACCTTTCCTTTCTGCTTCCCTGCCAATGTCCAGTACGCTACTCCTCCTTACTGTCACTCCAGCCGCGTAAGCCAAACCCGCTTCTCTACTGCCCTTATAAAAGATCGCTTCAGTCTTTTAGAAGAATGTTCCCCGCATTTGTACATATCTTTTCTGATCTCCTGTACCATCTGGTACCGTTCTGCCGGATCTTCCCTGATACATCTGCGAATGATCTGTTCCAGCCAGTCTCCCACAAAATATTGATGATCTTTGATCTCCAGCAGTGTGTATGGCGGCCTTGCCGGATCCGTACCGGTCACCACAAAGTACAATAACATGCCCAACGCATAAATGTCACTTCTTTCATCTGCATAAATTCCCTTACCGACACGTCCAAACTGCTCCGGTGCACCGTATCCCGGAGTAGCCGCCATCCTCATCGCGCGCGCTCCGAAATTTCGCCAATGTGCTGCCCCAAAATCAATCAGCCTCAACTTATCATCCGAACAGACCATGACATTCTGTGGTTTCAGATCCCGATAAATAACAGGTGGTTTTCTTGTATGCAGATAGCACATCACATCCAACAACTGTTCCGCCCATGCATACACCCGTTGTTCTGCGACACAACCATTTTTCTCTATATATTCCTGCAGCGTCACACCCTGTATATATTCCATCACCATATACCATATGTCATCCTCCCACAACAGATCATAAATGACAGGCAGCATAGGGTGCTTAAGTTGTCTGAGAATATCCGCTTCCTGCAGAATCCTCCTGTTTCTGCCAATCTTTTCTGTACTGCATCCCGCTTCTTTTTCTTCCTTCCCGCACCCCGCTTCCCTTATCATTTCCTCCTTCACAGCATCTTCTACACCATCGTCTTCCTCATCTCGCTGTTTATCCTGCCATTTATACACCCGTTTGATCGCCACCTTCCTGTGCAGATCTGCATCCTGTGCCAAATATACGTCTCCTTCCGCTCCCTTCCCAATAAGCCCGATCATTCTATATTTTCCTACTGTCTTTCTTTTCTCCATATCCTTCATCCAAACAATTACCCTCTCTTCCTGATCCATAAATTAATCAAAATACCGCACCGTAAAAGTTTCCATTATCACAGCATCACCTGCCCTCCGCCTTCACATAGACAGCCGACAGATTATCCCTCTCCCCACGTCGCATGCATGCCTCCCCAATCTCCCGAAGCCTTCTTGCAATCTGCTCTTCTTCCAGAAGCCGGTCCGGATTCATGACCTCTGCCATTTCCTGCTGTGTAACACAATGATAAAAACCATCACTGCATAACAATACAGCCTGTCCGCTTCTCATATTTCCTGTTTTAAAATCCGGTTTCTCATATCCGAAACTGCCAACACATTTGGTCAACATATTCCTTCCTTTTACATGATCTTCCGTCATACATACTGCCTTTATCCGTTTATGGCCGACAGAGAACTGATACGCTCTGCTGTCCCCCAAATGCCAGACAAAATAAGTTTTCTCGACTATAGTCAGAACCGTCATGGTTGTCCCCAGGCTGATATTTTGCTGCAAACTATACTGCCGAATTTTTTCCTGCATATCATACACCAGTCGTTCCATGGATCGTCGTATCATCCAACAGGGTTTTCTTTTCTGAACGGCCCGCAGCAAAAATTCATAGAACCACTCCTGAAGACGTTTCGTCACATAGCCGCTGGCCCATTCCCCCTGTTCCAAACCTCCCATGCCATCGCAGACTGCTGCCATCAATACTCTGCCACGAGCAGTCAATACCTGATGCAGTGTAATCGAGTCCTGGTTATCCATCGCCACACTCCCTCGATGCCAATATATACCTGTCAAGAACCTCATGTTTTTCCTTTCCTGATACTTTCTGTTTGTATGAATCGTTGCGGGATACCCGCCTGAATTACCTGCTGCCTGCAGATAATAGAAGAATTCATCTCTGTATTATGAATTAATGCTTTTTATATTATACCACATGCATAGTTGAAGTCAAGACTTATCTATTTCCGATCCAGGATATACGCATAAGCGCATAAATATATTTCCTGATCAAAACAATGCACTAAAGAACGAAGCAGCAGGCGGATGATTGCCTGTCATTCTGACAAACCATATCTTTTACCGCCTGCCGTATTATCTGGTGAATGATGCGTTTTATTTTTTCACACTTATACCGCTCAATCTTCCCGCACCAGGATATCAGAAATTAATTATTCGTTGTACTATATCATCGTACTGTCCCGGAACTATTTCACTCCCCATTTTCCATATAGGATAATGTTTCCGTAACAGCCTTTCGGAATGGACGTTACCTGATCCGTATATTCTCCTGTAACGGCATTATACTTTCTGTACCAGCCTTCAAATACAAACCCATACCTTGCAGGTTTTTTCAATTTCACTGCTCTGGACGCATTGTAAGTATAAGACTCCGGATTCTTCACTTTCACACCTGTCAGTTCTTCCTCTGACGCCTCCGGATCTATGTGCCTGTACGTAATCGTATATGTCCTGGGCTTCCAGATCGCATAGAGATTGACCGTACCTTTGTTCTTCTTTCCAAGACCTGCCAGTTCGACAAGCATTCCATCACTGTCCGCCGTGCAGTCCGCCGCAATTCCCTTTCCATTTGCCTTTGTGTTCCAGCCGACCAACTCATAGTACTCCGGAATCTCATTCAGCACATCCGTGCTCTTAAAAGAATGCTGTTGGCCGTTAGCCTCAGTATCATATTCATATGCTATTCCGGTTCCCTGCGTATCTCCGTAAACAATCTGCGCATCTGTCTTGAAAGACACACCTTTGTCCTTAACGTTGAGATTAAGTTTGACAGCATACGTAATCGGCATCCAGTTCGCTGTCAGGACTACATCCTCTGCCGTGCCTGCCTTAATCCGTTTCCTGGTATGGTCAAAATAATCCTTTCCGGAAGGCTCCGTCCAGCCGGCAAAGATATAACCGGTCCTGACAGGAGATTTAACAGGTATATTCTTTTTCGTATTGTACACATAGCTCGTAACTGCCGAATGCCTGACTCCGTCATCCGCACTGCAGTTTTCATATGTTATCTTATAGACTGCCGGCCCCCATACAGCATATAAATCTATTTTTCCCCTGCCATCCGGATCGTCAAAATTAAATGCGCTCAGCTTCGAAAAATGCTTTCCTGCCGCAAATGATTTTCCCCTGCCATTCGGCTGCGTCGTCCAGGCCGATATGCTTACCTTATCATTAATCTCTTCTTTCAAGGCAAACTCCTTAGCCGGTGCAAAGGTATCTACAAGCTCCGAATACCTGTAGGTTTTCGTTACCGGATCTGTCACAGAAGTATACTTCTCATCGGCACCATGATACGTGACCTGATACGAGTTCTCACGCCATACTGCACGAAGTTTTATATTGCGGAAAAACTCATTTGGAATTGTTTCAATCCCGGTGGCCGTATCCGGATTCTCTTCCTCAGCGTCTACCCATTTCACGAAGATACTGCCAACCTTTGTCGACTGCCGAAGCATTCTCTGCTCCGTTGTACTTGCCGCCGTATAACTCTTCGGATTCCCGGCAGCATTCTTCCCGCCCTGCAGATCATACGTAATCTTATAGGTGATCGGTCTGCTCCACTGCGCGTATAAGGTGATCGTTTCTCCCGGTTTCGCCAGATTCTTCGCGTTCAGGGCATATTTCTTCCCTTTGCCGTCTGCCTTTGTGTTCCAGGATGACAATGTATAACCGTTTCTTATGATCTTCGCCGTCTCGCTTTTAGAAGACAGTAATTCACCGGTATTCACCGATATGTTCTGTGCCGGTTCTGTCTCGATGCCTCCGTCATTCCTGTACAGCTTGACCGTATACGGCACCGCTTTCCACTGCGCATACAAAACAACCGCAGCATTTGTATCTTTCGCATACACAGTCTCTAAAGCCGTACCGATCACTGCGGCCCCACTGACCGTTCCATCCGCTTCTTTCTGCTGGCCAAATGTTAATCCTCTGCCATCCGCTCTGGTAGCCCAGCCTGTAAACTCATAACCGTTTATTTTGAAAGCGTTCATTGCGGTTTTGTTCGTCTCCGAATAAAAGGTCATCACTGTATTTGCCGTTTTCCCTTTTGCCGTCAGACCCAGGCTGGAAGCGTTACTGTCATATTTCACCGTATAGGTCGTAGGTATCCACTGCGCATACAGGATACAACTTCCACTTGTAACCAGATTTTTCACGGCGGCACCGGCGTTATATGCAACTCCACTTCCGTCAGCTGCTGTATTCCACCCCTTAAACTTATATTTGTACAAAGCTGCCGTGTTTGCCGCAAGCCTGACTGACGCATTGTACTTCACCGTCACATCATTGATCGATCCCTCCTTCTTGATCACTGCACCTTCCGGCACATTCATGTTATAGATCAGCGTATACTCATTCGTCTTCCATTTTGCATAGAGATTCAGAGCACCGGTCAGAGAAGACGTATTAAAAGTTCCTCCTTCCGGTCCCGTCACCCGTGTACGGAAGGACTTATCTGCAAACCAGCCTTCGAAGGTGTTTCCTGCCTTCACGGGTGCCGCAAAGGTCAATATATCTCCCGGCTCATATGAAACAGGATTCCCGGGAGCATTCGTCCCACCATTCAAATAATACGTTACTTTCTTCAAGGCATAATCCGTCTTTGAGATTGGATGGCTGTCCGTAAATTCCTTCTCACTGTAGATCGGCAGCTGATCTCCGGGATTAAATCCGGAACTGCCCTTCATAAATTTATTTACGTTCGTGCAGTCTACATAATACCAAAGTCCCCTGTACTCCACGATATTCCAGGCATGACTGCCTTTCCTGCCCCAATAGTCGTCTTTCACCACGCGGGCCTGGATGCCCATCTCCCGACATAGTCTGACAAAAGTCAGGGAAAAACTTTCACAGCTGCCCTTTCGTAATAGTATGGCACTGTATACCGTGTAATTCAAAGGATTCTCTGTTCCATCGACCCACATAATTCCAGTGGTATAGTCAAAAGCTGCCCGAATCTTTTTCAATGGATTATCCGAAATACGAGCTTCATAAAGCGCTCCACCTTCTGCCAGCAGTTTCTCGATCGCTGCGTCCAGTTCCTTCTCCTGTTCTGCCGTTGTATAATATTCGGCCGACCATTTAAAACTATGATAGTATGTTCCGTTCACAAGGATCTGGTCGCCGCTGAACATACAATTCCTGATGCAATCCTGCAGATTATCACCGGCCCAGGGTTCCATCCACTCTTTTTCCGCATACTTTGTAAACAACCATGTATCGACGATCTTATCGTCGGCCAGAGATACATAATCTTCATGCATGCTTCCGTTCCACTCGGTAAACCTACGGTAGCCATATTCATCTAAAAAGGCATTATACGCGCTTTCTCCCAACAGAAGAATAAATTCCTTTTCCCGATCATGAATCTTCCGTCTCGCTGTCTGCCACAGAGCTTCTCCCGAATCACATATGGTGGATGAATCCAGATCCTCATAGATCTCGCCTTCCTCAGCCTCTTCGATCACAACCGGAACAAAAAACTCAAAACACATTGCATTCTTCGGTTCAAAAAAAATCGAACCATATTCAGGCGGCAATGAATTATTCAACGCCACAGCCAGATATCCTGTTCCCTGTGTCGTGTTCTCCGCTTTAAATCCCAACTGATCCGGAACAGTGTTCCCTGCATATTTGATCAAAGAAGAAATACAAGATTCCGTACCGAAAACATGATCCGCCCGTGAAAGCCGCTCTGCTATAAACCATGTAAAACCATATGTTTCCGCATAAGATGCAAATTTATAATTTCCTGCAATCGCTTCATGTGATTTCTCATAGGCAGCGATCGCATCTCTGATCTTACAGTAAGATACCCTGGATCCGTCTTCACATACTGCCCACAGAGTCAGTCCGTCAATACTTTCTCCCTCGTGCAGCCGGATCGGATTTGCCTCATTATACTCCTCCCCCTCTTTATTTCCCAGATAGAACCTGACATAGTCCCCACTTCCAGGCAGCTTATACGCTTTTCGTTTACTGTTGATATATGGCAGACTGTCTACATACATGCCATTGGCTGATACCGGTTCCGAGAAGGGACTTTTCTCCCCCTGTTCGGAAGGCAGCGACTGGTCGGCACTCTGTCGACGGACGGCTTTGACCCGGTAACTGTAATATTGCTTCTCTACCGGATAATGATTAAATTCGTGCTCAGGATTTAATACTTCATTTTCAGACAGATTGCTTTTATATGTATTCTCCTCTGTGGTTCCAAGAAGCTTATAGGCATCTGTTCCTAAATTTCCCGTTAATGCAGGATCCACAGCATAATACACTTCATAGATGTCAGCTCCCTCCACTGCATCCCAGGTCAAAACTATACTGAAAATGTCTGCGTTATCCAGCTGTAAATTGTTCGGTGCTTTCAATTCCGCCGATATCAGGGCTTTCTCATCTGACAAAACTTTGTTTGTCAGTTCGTCCTCATCCACCTCTGTCTCCGGATTCTTCTCCTCATCATCTTCGGAATCCTTCCCAGTCTCCTCCTCCGGATTCTCCTCTACATCATCTTCGGGACCTTTCCCAGTCTCCTCCTCCGGATTCTTCTCCTCATCATCTTCCGGATCCTTCCCAGTCTCCTCCTCCGGATTCTCCTCCTCATCATCTTCCGGATCCTTCCCAGTCTCCTCCTCCGGATTCTCCTCTACATCATCTTCGGGACCCTTCCCGGATTCCTCCTCCGGCTCCTTCTCCTCATCATCTTCCGGATCCTTTCCAGACTCTTCCCCCAAATTCTTCTCCGCATCGTCTTCCGAATCCTTCTCGGCCTCCTCCGGGTCCGTCTCCACATCCTTCTCTGGACTCTTTTCCGAATCATCTTCCAGACCGGCATCCGAATTCTCTTTTTCTGATTGAGAATGATCCTTTATGCTTATCTCCTGTCCAATATTGACAGTCGGATTGAAATCGATCGTTTCTGCACAGACACTCATCCCCGGCGTACTCAACAACAATACTGCCATTAAAAACGCTGTCGCTCTAAAATAATGCTTCCTCCTCCTCATTTCCAGTTCCCTCCTCCATCCTGCATAAAAAATTTGTACCGTGTCATATATAAAGTTAATGCCTGACAATTCCAAAGTACCAGAAAAATTCCCAACTTATCGATCATCAGGCAATATTCATGGACAGGCTGCACAGTTTCCCTAATGCACCAATCTCATAATATCATTATACATAATAAATACCATCAATATCATCAATACCACAAGCCCGGCAAAATGAACTATGCCTTCTTTCTCCGGCGATACAGGTTTCCCCCGTATCACTTCCACAAGCATGAACAGAAGCCTTCCGCCATCCAATGCCGGCAATGGAAGTAGATTCAAGATCCCCAGATTGACAGACAAAAGCACTATGATCTCCAACATTGTCAAGATCGCCGAGGAAGTTCCGTAATTCTCTTCCGCCTGATCATAACTTTCTCCCACAAACTGTGCAATACCGATCGGGCCCGATACATCATCCTTCGTGACCTTCCCCCGTAACAACTGGCCCAGGCTCTTATACGTAACCCTTACATAATATTCTACCTCATAGAATCCATACTGAAATACCTGCAGAGGATTACACTTCAAATACTCTCCGGCTCCTGTAAATCCCATATAATAGCGGCCTGACTGCGCATCATACCGAGGCTGTACGGTGACGACTTCTTTCTTTCCATCCCGCTCAAAGTGAACCTCCAGCTCCTCTCCTTGATTAAGTGCCGAGATTACCGCAACTTCCCGATAGAAATGAATCTTCTCGCGATCAATCTGCGTAATCCGGTCTCCTGCCTGCAGACCGGCTTCCTCAGCCGCGGAATTCTCAGATACCTGTCCGATCACCGGCAGATCGGCCCCCGAAAATGCCGTCAGCACAACCGCCACCACAAAAGCCAGAATGAAATTGAAAAATGGCCCTGCAAACACAGTGGCAATGCGCCTCCACACGCCTGCTTCCGGAAAAGAAACGCCCCCCTGCTCCAGGTCGATCGCAAAGTCCTGCTCCCTGCCATTTTCCGAAGGCAGCGGCAAATCAGGTTCCACACCTGCTCTGCGATATAACCCGCCTGGCTTTCCTTCTTCTCCGCCCATGCCGTCCTCACCGTCAAACATACATGCCCCGCCTATAGGCAGAAGCTTCAGGGAATATTTGACACCTCCTTTGACAAAAGAAAACAGTGTAGGCCCCATACCCACCGAGAACTCTACAACCCGGATACCGTTTCTCCTGCCGATAAGAAAGTGGCCCAGCTCATGAGAGATCACCACAATACTGAAAATAATGATAAATAAAATAATTGTCCTGATCAAGTTCCTATTCTCCAAACTTATTTTTTGTTAATTCAGATATATATTCGTAAGTGGATGCCTCCGCTTCCAGAATCTGATCCACCGTCGGATCGCCGATCACGTTATGCTGCTCCATAGACCTCTCGATCAGCTCCGGTATCTGCAAAAATGTAATCTTCTTTTGTAAGAACAGGGCTACTGCCTTCTCATTGGCGGCATTAAACACCGTCGGCATCGTCCCTCCCGCTTCCGCCGCCTGATATGCCAGCGCCAGCCCTCGGAAAGTCTCTGTATCCGGCGCTTCGAACGTAAGCTGCCCCAACTGAAAGAAGTCCACTCTTCCATTATCCATAGGACGCCTGTCAGGATAAAAAAGTGCATATTGGATCGGCAGTTTCATATCCGGTACACCCAGTTGTGCCATAATGCCTCCATCCACATATTCCACCGCCGAATGGATGATACTCTGCGGATGTACTACCACCTGAATCTGCTCTAATTCCACATCAAACAGCCATTTCGCTTCCATCACTTCCAATCCCTTATTGACAAGAGAAGCCGAATCGATCGTAACCTTCTTTCCCATAGACCAATTCGGGTGCTTCAACGCATCCTCCACCGTCATTGTACTCAACTGCTCCCTGGTCTTTCCGCGAAAAGGACCGCCTGACGCCGTCAACAAAATCTTACTCACACGTTCTCTGTTCTCACCGTGCAGAGACTGGAATATAGCGCTGTGTTCACTGTCAACCGGCAGAATCGATACCCCGTTTCGTGCCGCCAGCGGCATAATGATATGACCCGCAGTCACCAGAGTCTCTTTATTGGCAAGCGCAATCGTCTTATGATGTTCTATGGCGGCGATTGTCGGCCTGATACCGATCATTCCCACTATTGCCGTCACCAATACTTCCGATTCCTCACAAACTGCCGTTTCCAGCAGACCTTCCATACCATGTACTACCCGCACAGACAGATCTGCCAATCTTACACGCAGATCACGTGCCGCTTCCTCAGACCACATCGCCGCCAACACCGGACGAAATTCCCGCACCTGCTTCTCCATCAAATCAACATTCGTTCCGGCCGCCAGCGCAACCACCTGTAAATCAGGTTCTTTCCTTACAATCTCCAGCGTCTGCGTACCAATTGACCCCGTAGAGCCCAATATCGCAATCCTTTTCATATGTTTCCTCTCTTCTCATGTACCAGTTTCGACTTTATTCTCCCTGTCATGTGTATCTGTTTACCCCGCAGCCGTTTATCCTACATAAACATCAACCCAATAAAAATAAGCGGTGCCGCAATGATCACACTGTCAAATCGATCCATAATTCCGCCATGTCCGGGGATCAGCTTACCATAGTCCTTGATATCATGATCTCTCTTGATCGCAGACGCCGCCAGATCTCCTACCATAGACACCAGCGCTCCTGCTGCTCCAAGCCCGGCCACCAGCAAAAGCTGAAGATACGTCTCTGAATATGCGTTGATCACAAACTGCGTATAAAGCACAAATAAAAGTGCCGCACCGACCACACCGCCAACCGCACCCTCCACCGACTTCTTCGGACTTAATTTCGGTGTCATCTTATGCTTACCAATAAGCACTCCTACTGCATAGGCACAGGTGTCACTCCCCCAGGAACAAAGGAAGACAAACCAGACCAAATATTTTCCCTGATCAAATCCCTCTCTGATCAAATAGATGAAAGACAACATGACCGGCGCATACAGATAGGCAAACACGGCCGACATAATCCGCGATGCATGATAACGCGGAAAAGTAAACACATACATAAACAACATAACAATCAGGGTAACCACCACTGCAATCATGATGACCGGATATACCGCCACTAACCCCTCTCCGTTTTCCCTGCCGTACCAGAGACTGCAATAGAGGAGAATATAATATAATATTGTCATGAACATTCCGATATATTCCGGTGCATGCAGACCGCCATGTACAAACCAAAAGGACGTGTGCCCTGCTGTTATCTGCTTCTCACGAAAATCTTCATTTACTTCATGCGTACCACACGCTTTTACCAGTTCGCCGTAGGCAATCAGAGAGATCAGGCACAAAACTACAGCCAATATACCATTTCCCGCCATGATCGTCGCCAGTGCAATGATCACCAGCAGGATACCACTTAACAATCTAGTGCGAAACATATTCCCGCTCCTTCCTATACCTCCTTAACCAAACCATACCGTCTGTCTCTGCTATTATATGCAGTGATCGCCTTCTCCAATTCTTCCTTTGAAAAATCCGGCCACGCTACCGGCGTAAAATACAATTCCGTATAGGCCAGTTGCCACAACAGAAAATTCGAAATACGCTGCTCATTGCACGTACGTATTAACAGATCCGGCTCCGGTATCCCGCATGTATCCAACGCGGCAGTTATCTTTTCCTCCGTGATATCATCAACAGTCATCCTGCCTTCGACAACTTCCTCCGTCAGCCGGCGTACCGCCCGGACAATCTCATCCCTGCCGCCATAATTGATCGCAATCTGAAAATGCAGTCCCGTATTATTTCTTGTCGCCTCCTCCAGCTGCTCCATACGCTTTCTGATATCATCATCCAGCCTGGATTTCTCTCCGATGATCCGCACACACATATTGTTTTTGGCTGCCGTCTTCAGACACGTCTTCATATAATTCCGCAGTAATCCCATCAAAGCATCTACCTCATCGCGGGGCCTGTTCCAGTTCTCCGTACTGAACGCATATACCGTCAAATACTGAATTCCCATCTTATATGCTTCTTCACAGATTACCTCTACGGCCTTAGCGCCCTGCACATGCCCATAGTTCCGCGGCATACCTTTCTGCTTTGCCCATCTGCCATTTCCATCCAAAATAATCGCTACATGGTTCGGAATCTCCCTGTTCATAGCCATGCCTCCTTCTCATTCTGTGAGTTTGCAGCCGTAAAAACACAAACCTGCATCCCCATCAGCTCAGATTCATCGTAACGGTTCAGATACCTTCCTTCGGCAGTACATCCACCTGTTCCGGATCACTGCTGCCTGACAACACTGTACAAATTGGAAAAGGGACAACAGAATATCGATTCTGTAAGCCCCTCTCTATACGTTTCTTTCATGAAACACTCGTTATTTATCTAATGAACGAATGTCAGTACCAAACAAAACACACTACACCGTAAGAATCTCTTTGGATTTCTCTTCCACAAGCTTATCGATATTCTTGATAAACTTATCCGTCATCTTCTGCAGCTTTTCCTCCAGCTCCTTGACCTCATCCTCAGAAACCTCCGCCTTGGCCAGCTTCTTAAGCGCATCATTACCGTCACGCCGTGTATTCCGGATTGCTACTTTTCCTTCCTCACCACGCTTCTTAACATCCTTGACCAGATCACGACGGCGTTCCTCCGTCAATTCCGGAAATACAAGCCGGATTACCGCTCCATCATTCGTCGGGTTAATCCCTATATCTGATGTCATAATTGCTTTCTCGATGGCTTTGATCAGCGTCTTCTCCCAGGGTGCAATCTGTATGATCCTCGGTTCCGGTACCGTAACATTCCCTACCTGCTGGATCGGTGTAGGTGTTCCGTAATAATCCACCCTCAGCTTATCAAGAACATGCGGATTAGCACGTCCCGCCCGGATTGTTGCCAGATCGCCTTCCAGATAATCATAAGACTTCTGCATCTTCTCCTCATAGGGTTTTAATCTCTCGTCCATAGTGAACCTCCCATATTATAATCATTTACAGGTCCATAACCCTTCGATTATCTTCCTGTCACACGGTTACCTTCGTCCCGTTAAATTCACCTCTAACGGTGTTTACAATGCTGTTATCTTCATTCAGCGCAAAAACCCACATCGGCATCCTGTTATCTCTGGCCATAATAGATGCTGTCATATCCACTACCTGTAAGTTCTTCTCAATCACTTCTTCTATGGATACCTCAGCATACTTCTTCGCTTCCGGATTACATCTCGGGTCACTGTCGTAAACGCCGTCAACCGCTTTCGCCAGCAGAATCACGTCGGCATCCACCTCCACCGCCCTCAATACAACCCCGGTATCTGTTGAAAAATATGGATGCCCGGTGCCTCCTGCAAAAAAGACTACCATGTTCTTGGAAAAATATTTGTTAGCCCTGTCCTTTGAAAACAGTTTCGTAAAAGAACCGCACTCAAAAGGTGTCAGCACATTCGTCATCATACCTTCCGAACGGAAGATCTCCGAAACATAGATGCAGTTCATGATCGTTGCCAACATGCCGATCTGATCCGCCTTTGTCCTGTCAATACTGTCACTGGAACGCCCCCGCCAAAAATTGCCGCCGCCGATCACAATACCAACCTGAATCCCACTTTCGACCAGCTCTCTGACCTGTACGGCTACTCCACGCACGGTATCCTCATCAAAGCCTGTCTTCTTATCCCCGGCCAAAGCCTCACCACTTAATTTCAACAGTATACGCTGCATATGCTATTTCTCCCGTTTTGCTATCCCTCTTTATCCCGTCATTCCTACAGCTATCAACTTATTTCTGTTTCTTAAACTCCTCGAAGAAAGTGGATGGGCTGATATCCGCATAGCACTGAGAACATAAGCCTTCAATTACGGCGCCGTTATTGATCTGTACAGATTTAGACTTAATATTACCCATAACAATGGCCGTGGTATCTAAAATAACCGGGCCATGCACGTCTATATCACCCTTTACGGCACCTGCGATCACTGCGCTGGTAGCTGTAATATTACCGATGATAACAGAACTCTGTCCAATCTTTACACTGCCGTCACTGTTCACTTCACCAACGATCTTTGCTCCTTCCGCATAGATCTCTGCCGCCTTGGAATTTCCCTGCACCCTGCCTGTAATATTGAGTTTACCGTAAATATCAAGATTACCGTTTACCGTACCGATCAATTCCATCGATCCTTCGGACACAATATCACCCGTGATCGTCATCCCTTCCGTTACCACTGCTGTCTCATCCACCGCAACACGATTAGTCTGCATATCCATAGTCTTCTCTTCCTCCTCACTCGGCTGAGATAATGTATTATCGATTTCGCTCTCTTCTTCCATCACTGCTTCCGGAAGCAGTTCTTCCTCCAGGTCCTCCGTCTCCGTCTCTTCCAATACTTCCTCCTGGCTCTCCAGCTCCGTCTCTTCCGGTACTTCCACCGTCTCCTCCAGCTCCACAGTCTCTGTCACATCCTGCGCTTCTGTCCATGACAGACCATCTTCGTCGTTCTCTGAAACATCCGCTGTACTCTCCGGCTCCTCTAAAGTATCTTCTGCCGTCATATCCGCCTCATCCAATTTGTCCAGCATACTGCTGATATCAAAAGAATTTACCGTATCCGGCATTTCTTCCATCGTTGATGTCTCCTGAGCATACTGCTCATCGGATAACACACTCTCCATCTCTGTGCTGTCTGACGGCGTAGTATCCACTGCCTCCTCCGGCATCAATTCATTTACCGCCTGAGATAAATCTTCCTTTAAATCTGAAAAAAACCCCATTCCCACATCCTCCATTCTTTAGTCATTACTTATATGATGAATCGCTTCCGTATCATCAGAGATCGGAACGATCTTCGTACCCTCCATCGCCTGGATTGTCTCGATCAGTGCAGGCAGCGCCTCCACGGTGGTCGATTTCTCGTATGCATCGTGCATCAATATTATAGACTCATCATACTCCTGCAGCTTCGCCGTACAGTTACGTATGATGCTCGCCGGACTGATCGATGCACTGGATGCATCACCCGACGAAACATTCCAGTCAAAATAAGAAATATCCTGTTCATCAAGATATTCGATCAGTTCATGCATGTCCACTCTGCTTACCGTATTACTGCTGCCTCCGGGAAATCTGCAGTACCTGCACCAGACACCCGTAATATCATACAAAAACTCCTGTAATTTTTTCAGATCAGCACTATAGCTCTCCACGCTCTGATATATCTCGTTATATTTATGACTGTAAGAGTGCATCGCCAACGTATGCCCTTCTTCTACAATCCTTTGATATAACGCGCGATATTCTTCTTCCTCTCTTCCAACAACAAAAAAAGTGGCCTTCACATCATAATCAGACAGTATATCCAGAATCCGGTCTGTATTACTGCTTGGTCCATCATCAAATGTCAAATAGACCTTATGCACGGCATCCTCCGCTTCCTGCATCGGCACAGCATCAGGATCAGCTGTTCTTCTCCCTGACTCGTCCACTCCAGAAACCGTATATAACGCTTCTTCTGCAGCGTCTTCCGGCCTGCCCCCTGTATCTGTCTGCTTCATGACGGATATTGTTTCCAGTCTTGTCAGTGCATCCCGCAGCTCCCCTTTAACCATATGAAGCCTTACAGACAGAAATATACATGCGGCCAGTAAGATCAATATCACAGAAAACGGAACAAGGATGATCACTTTCTTCAATCGGCGGACACGTCCGTTCTTCCCTGACTGCTGTTTCTGTCCGGCATCCGTCTGCACCATTTTCATCTGCCCCTTATTCCACATTCCATTATACTATATCATATATAATGAATTACGAAAAGAAATTTTATGAAAAAGGCGAAGAAAAATTTTCCGACCGAAAAATTCCCACACTCGATATCGTATTGCTCCGAACCATTTTTGCCGCTGAAAATTTATGCTTCCTGATACCATTTTGTCTGTTCTGTCCAAATATTATGAAAACAGCCCTGTAACTGCATCAATTCCTCAAAGGTCCCCATTTCCGCTATCCTGCCACTGTCCATCACAATAATCCTGTCTGCATTGCGCACCGCACCAAGCCTGTGCGTGACAAGAATGACTGTTTTTTCTTCCGCCAGCTCATGCAGTTTTCCACAAAGTTCCATTTCCTCCAGCGGATCGATCGCCGCAGTGGGCTCGTCAAAAAGCAGTACCCCGCGTTTCCTGTAACAGCTCCTTGCAAGGGCGATCCTTTGCCACTGACCGCCTGACAACTCTCTTCCTCCAAATTCCTTTCCCAGAATCATTTGATCCGGCTTCGTGTCAAACAGAAGATCCGCCCATGCAAGCGCCTGGCCGATCCTCTCCGGATCCGGCTCCTTCAAGTCATGGTCCTGCCCCATCGTGTCACTCAGATACACATTCTCCGCCAGGGTCAGTTTGTACCGTCCATAATCCTGATATACGGCGCTGATCTGGTCAAAGATACTTCTCTCCCGCAGCATCATACGGTCTGTACCGCCCACTTCCATGGTTCCTTCTGCGGGCAGCAGGAATCCTGATAACAACTTCGCCAGCGTCGTCTTTCCGGCGCCGTTTTCTCCGACAATGGCTACCCGCTCCCCTTTCTTTACCGTCAGGGAAATATCCTGTAACGCCGTCTTTGTGCTGTTCGGATATCTGTAGGAAACATGGGTTAGCCTTACATATTCGCCGCTGTCTTGCGGTTCCCTGTCCCCATCTCTGATCTCGAACTCCATCAATTCAAAAAAAGCTGCGGACATGATACCCGTCTGCATGATCTCACCTGCGTGATCAAACAGCTGCGTAAAGATACTCGTCAGGGATGCGAAACTTGTAAGGAGTACGGAGAAGCCGCCGATCGTGAGCTTCCCTCTTACCAGCAGAAAAGCCATCAAAAACAGGGCCGCACAGTGAAACAGGGCTTTTCCTCCCGCAAAAGCCAGCCCGCGTTTGCCAAGCTGCCGGATATGCTTCCTTTCTTTCCCGTCCAGTTCTCTGCACGCCGATAAATATTTATCCGCAATATAATCCCCCGCCCCATAATGCTGGATCTCCTTCTTCTGGTCACTGGCACAAAGCAGCCCGAACGCATACTTCTTTCTTCTGGCCGGCTGTACGGTATCCTGCACAAAAGCCGCCTGATATTTTGCCGCCTGCAGCTTCTCCAGAACAACCGGAATGCTCACAAACACCACAAAAAGATACAGCACCGGATTCAGGCTGGTAAGGTATGTGCCCACCGATAAAAGATTTAAGACCAGAATCACCAACAGCACAGCCAGATTTGCCGTAAATACCAGAAACATGGAGGCATTTTTCGCATTTTGTACAATAGAATAATACCCGGCATTATCATAATACTCCAGAGAAATCTCCGCGCTCTTTCTATGGATCCGCTCATCCAGTCCAAGGAAAACATCCCGAAAATACCCGAATTCCATATATTGTCTTGAAACCAGTTCAAACAGTTTCATGATCATATAGATCCCGATCATCATAAGGACCGGTCTTATATAGTAGCCCGGCGGATGCCCACTGTCATAAAACGCTGCGCGGTCCACAGCCGTCTTTTGCAGGGACAGCATAAAAGCCGGCAAAACAGCCCCCGGCAGGGACAGCAGCAAATAGAACGCCATTCCAAAAGGCGCAATCGGAAGAACCAGTTTTAATGCCTTTGTAATATTGCCAACCTTCTTCATGCATACATCCCTTTCTGTGCCTCAAACATACGCCTGTACAGGCCGTCTTTCTTCTGCATCAGCTGTACATGACTACCCTGCTCCACAAAATGTCCGTCTGCCAGAACACAGATCTCATCTGCACTGACACAGGCTCCCAGACGATGGGTGATAAAAATATTGGTCAGACTGCCTGCGCGTTTCTTCAGAAAAGCCGTGTATAGCCTTGATTCCGCCAGCGGATCCATCGCCGCAGTGGGTTCATCCCATATGTATATGCCGGCCTTCCGGTAAAGCATCCGCGCAATGGCCAGACGCTGCCACTGGCCTCCCGAGAGGTTTACGCCGCCCTCCGTGAGATTCCCCAGCGTGGTGTCATATGCATCCGGCAGGGATGCCGTCCATTCATCCAGCCCCGCCTCTTTCGCCGCCCGTTCCATTTGAGATTTTGCGGCGCCGTCCAAAGCGGACATTACGATATTCTCCCTGATCGTGTAATCATACCGGTTAAAATCCTGAAATACCGCGGCATAATAACGCTGCAGCTGTGAAAACGTCATCTCCTGAATATCCCTGCCGTCAATCGTGATTCTGCCGCTCTCCGGTTTATAAAAGCCCATCAGCAGCTTCACAAAAGTTGATTTGCCACATCCGTTTTCTCCCACCAGTGCATAATTTCTGCCTGCCTTAAATGTAAAATGCAGACCGTTCAAAACCGGTCTGTCACTCCCGGCATAACGGAAAACGATATTTTCTCCCCTGATCTCATGAAAAGTCACCGGTGGCTGCTTCGCCTGATCACCTTCCGTCTCATATTTTTCATTTACTGTATGACTGTAAAACTGCTCCTCCAGTGCTTCCAATGCTGTGATATCCTTAAGACATGCCCGGTATTCCTGATAAGTCGGCAGATACTCACTGCCCACCGCCACAAAGAAGGCTCCAAGCCTTGTCAGGGCAGGAATGACCGCTATGTATAACCCGATATTGATCTCCCCTCTGCTCAGTGGCAGCAGAAAAACCAGATAGGCAGAAGCGGAAAAAAGAAACGTGATAGTATCATAGAACCAGATGACCAGATTAGAAGCAAAAATTCTGCCCAGAAGTTTTCTGTTGGAGCGAATATTTTCTTCCTTATATATCTTCTGAATATAAGACGTATATCCAAACAGCTTTTTCTCCTGAGCAAGCCTTCTGTCAAACAAAATGCCCGACAAATAGTCTCCCCGCCTTCCAATCTCCTGTCTGGCATGATACAGCTTCACCCTGTTCTGGCCGATTATTCTGAAAACGATCACCATCAACCCCAAAAGCACCAGGATCACCACCAGAAAGTAAGGCACGCTTCCTGCAAGCAAAAACAGCACTCCCGCTGTCTGTATCACCCCGCCCACAATTTCCATAATCGCATACAGTCCGTTTGCACAGCGCTTTTCCGGCGCATCCTGCAGCCGGCCAAGAAGTGCCTGATGCTCTGCATTTTCCAGGGATACCAGCGAAATGCGCTCCGCCTTTCTGATGATCAGATGTTCCAATGATGCACGCAGCTGCAGCGCAATACTGCCCTTTAGCCATTCCAAAAGAGGCACCCGGAAATACCGGAACGCATACATTCCCGCCAAAGCCGCAACATACCACAGCGACCGCCCCGGCTGAAAGAATGCACTTGAAAATCCGTCCAGAAAGCGCTGCAGAACGATCACTTCCAGCACCGTAAAAGCAGCCTGCAGCAGCACCAAAATGCCGGCCGCAAGCGCTGCACATACTGCACTCTTTTTTTGAATAAGCAGGCTCCAGAGATTCTTTGAACAGTTCATTTCTACTCATATCATCCAATCCTGTCAGAATGTGATCGGATTTTCCTTTCTCCCGGGTTTCTTTGTTATTTCTGATCTTTTTCCTACTACAATGTATTTACTGATATTATAAGGGATTCCATGCAGTTGAGCAATCTGTATTCTCCCTGCGATGCCTGAGGGTCCACTGAGGGTAACAAAACCCCTGTAAATGGCGTATCCATACCACTTACAAGGGGCTCATTCTTTTATCTATTCGCCTGTTTTCGTTTATCTCCTAAATCTGAAAATTTTCATTTACATTCTCGTTTTCTGTGAGCCTCTCTTTATTTGTTAATTGCTTTATCTGTTAATTGCTTCATCTGTTAATTGTTTCATCTGTTAATTGTTTCATCTCTTTCTTACCATCAAAGTATAGAATAATCTGCTCATCAAACTGCTCATCTCCGGACAAAGTAACTTCCGCATGGTCCTCATGCCATGTAACCTCCCATATACTACTGCGTATGCTTCTGCCATCATCAAACAATTCAAAGTCCGCTTGAGATATTCTGCTTTTACCCTCATAAAGAACCAATCTGCCTGAAGCCGGGCCAAACGGGAAATCAGCCTCTCCGACAGCCTGCAAAATCAGTTCATAAGTTCCATCCGGTGAAACGGACGTGTCTGCCTTTGTTATTTTGTAATTTGACACATAGAAAAAACTCCCCCAAAGCACAGCGATCATAATAAAAACAGCAGCCACAAAGCCTGATACAAATTTCATTATTTTTTTCATTGCTCCATATCCCTTCTTCTTGCAGCGTTATGCGATACCCATAATTACCCTCTGACAATCCTGAATTGACATTCTGGTATATTTAAAATCCCGTCATCCAGAATTTTATTTCCCAAATACTGAAAGCCGCCATCGCTTGTTTGGCATATTCGTTTTTCATATTTTTCCTGTTATTGTTACTGGCGCATAACAAAACACTGCACATCACCACTCTATTGTGCCAAAATCCAGATCTTCAATCAGCGTATATTCATCTTCTTTCTGGAAAACATCTATTACAAGAGCTGTGACGATTCCATCCTCTTTTTTTATCTTACTGCGGGGGATGAAACAACACATAACAGCATAGAAACCAGTAAAATACATTTCTTCTTCCACATTCCAATCCCCCTCCTTTTATCCTCTTTCTTTTCTCCACTGTTTCTAATTCTTATGTCTGTAAGATTTATTTCAAATATTACAATAGTAAGATTTAAAAGTCAAGTAGATTATACGCTGTTTATGATAATCTCACCGCCTCCATAATCAATAGCTGATTCCATTTCTTTTTTATCTATCCATAATTTACGATAAGTTATGAACCTCTCCCAAGAGCGCAAAAACCCCTGAAAATGCCCATTCTATGGGATTTTCAGGGGTCATAAATCATTTCTTCTCAGAAGTTTACTGATCATCTGTTTTGCGAACTTTCCCTTTTTCATGTTCCAGTCATATATCCCCGGAACTATATATTTTACTGGATTACCAGTAATTTTTAACTGACCTGTATCTATACCTTTTCAACTGCATCCCCCAAATTATATTTTGAGGGAAAACTCATTTTGCTTTCTAAAATTTCCGATTTCTGAATTTTCAAATTTGGGGGATAAAATTCTTCCCCCAATATTTCTAAGCTTTTTTCTTACGATTTCTTTGCACAACCGCACTCTTAAACGCCTTCATCATGGCTGGCGACAACTCCCCGCAATCCTCATCAAAGTTAATTGGGCTTTTTTTCGCCTCTTCAACCTCTTTTAATTGTTCTTCCGTAGGTTTTTGTCCACTTTCAATAATTAATGTTCTGGTCATAATAAAGCTCCTTTTCTGCATTAGTTACAAGCCTGGCTGAAATTAATCGAATCGTTTCCTTTCGTTCTGTAAATACTACAAACAGTACATCGCCGACTTTCCCTATCGCAATATATCTATCCTCATCAACACTATGCTCAAAATCAAACATTTCAATGTAATAAGGATCATCAAAAACATATGCTGCCGTTTCAAAAGAAATTTTATGTTTTTCCTTATTAATAATATTTTTTTCTTCGTCCCACTCAAATTTCATTTTTGGCCATTCCTCTTAGATTATTCTATGTTAACAGTATACCATTAAATAACCAATCCATCAATTACATTATCCCTAATCTCTTCTCAAGTCTTAATTAGGAAATACCAAAAACCCCTGCAAATGGCATTCCCACACCATTCACAAGGGTTTCTTCATTCAAAATAACCAGGCAAACTTCGCCTTAAGCATTCATCTGAGCAGCAACTTCTGCCGCGAAATCTTCCTGCTTCTTCTCCAGGCCTTCCCCTGTCTCAAAACGGACAAATCTCTTTATGGACAGGTCTGCGGCATTCTCCTTTGCAACCTGTGCCACATACTGAGCAACAGTCTGCTTGCCGTCCTCTGCCTTCACATACACCTGCTCAAGGAGGCATACTTCCTTCAGCTCCTTGTTCAGACGTCCAGCCACAGCGCCCTCAATTACCTTCTCAGGCTTTCCTGCCATCTTAGGATCCTGTGCAATCTGAGCCGCAATAATCTCCTTTTCATGGGCCTTGTACTCCTCGGACACATCACTGGTGGCCACATACTTGGGATTCAAAGCCGCAATCTGCATGGCAATGTTGGTCAGGGCTTCCTTCACCGCGTCATTAACCACATTGGTGCAGCCTTCCACGATAACGCCGATACGGCCGCCGCCGTGTACATAGGTAGCAACACAGCCTGCCTCCGCCTCCACTCGCTCAAACCTGCGAATGTTCAGCTTCTCTCCGATAACAGCAATCTTGTCAACCAAAGCCTCCTTCACGGTCTTAGAAGCATCCTCGATCCACTTCTCCTCCAGGAACGCTTCAACATCGGTTGCGGAAGAAGCCACAACCTGCTGTGCCACAGCCTCAACATACTGCTGGAAGGTTTCATTCTTTGCCACGAAATCTGTCTCAGAATTCACCTCTACCACAGCAGCCTTGGTGTCTCCCTGGCGGGCAATGCGGCAAATACCCTCCGCAGCAATCCTGCCTTCCTTCTTTACAGCTTTGGCCTGGCCGCTCTTGCGCAGAATCTCCACAGCCTCATCCATATTTCCATTGGCCTCATTCAAAGCCTTCTTACAATCCATCATTCCGGCGCCGGTCAGCTCACGGAGCTCCTTTACCATTGACGCAGTAATCTCTGCCATCTATATCTCCTCCTGTCCTACGGAACTGTTAAGAAATAATCCTTCCCATTCCCGATCTATTTATTCCTGGTTCGCTACTTCTTCAATATCCTGGGCCTCACCCTGAAGGGCTTCCTCTGTGTAGACAGCTTCGCCCTGATTAGCCTCAATTACAGCGTCCGCCATCTTGGCAACAATCAGCTTCACGGCCCTGATGGCATCATCGTTTCCAGGAATTACATAGTCCAGTTCCTCAGGATCACAGTTGGTGTCGCCGATACCGATAAGGGTAATGCCAAGGGCATGAGCCTCCTGAACACAGATCTTCTCCTTCTTGGGATCCACCACGAAAATAGCATCCGGAACCCTGGTCATGGTCTTAATGCCGCCCAGGTTCTTCTCAAGCTTCTCCCACTCCTTCTTCAGCTTGATGACCTCCTTCTTGGGAAGCACATCAAAAGTTCCGTCCTCGGACATCTTCTCAATGGCATAAAGCCTGGTGACGCGGGACTGGATAGTCCTGAAGTTAGTGAGCATACCGCCCAGCCATCTCTCATTTACATAGTACATACCGCAGCGCTCTGCCTCAGTTTTAACCGCATCCTGAGCCTGCTTCTTGGTACCCACGAAAAGGATCGTGCCGCCCTGTGCAGCGATCTCGGATACTGCCCTGTAAGCCTCATCCACCTTGCCCACAGATTTCTGCAGGTCAATAATATGGATTCCGTTCCTCTCGGTGAAAATGTACGGAGCCATCTTAGGGTTCCATCTTCTGGTCTGATGTCCGAAATGGACGCCCGCCTCAAGCAGCTGTTTCATAGAAATAACGCTCATGTTCTTACCTCCATTGGTTGAATTCTTCCGCATGACCTTACAGAGACATATCCTGCTCCCTGTGCCGGATCCGCGTCATGATCCCGCATTCCGGCAGCTACCCTTGACAAGCCCTTTTCCCTGAAAACCCTCTCCCCGCAGGAAGCCCGTCCCAGGCCAGATCCCATCAGGCACCACCGCCGAATCGGCATGCGTGATTTTTAGTCACAACTTTTGTATTATAACACACCACCCACTCCCTTGCAAGAGAAGTGTGAGAAAAAATCCCAAATCTTACGCCTTTCCACAGCCCGCGGCCAGTATACCTTCCAGGCACTTACAGCCCGTGCGCATATTCTCCATGGGACTTCCCCACGGATGGTCATCCTGCTCCACCACAAGCCAGGCAGCGCCGCACTCCACAGCAGTTCTGACAATGCCAGCCACATCCTGCTCTCCCGTTCCCAGAGCCGCCAGCTGCACGCCGTCCTGACCTCTGCGGAAATCTTTCATATGCACCACCGGACAGCGGCCCTGGTATTTCTGCAGCCAGGCAGCCGGATCCTCCCCCGCCACCTTTGCCCAGCAGGTGTCCAGTTCTGTCTGCAGTTCCTCCGCTCCCAGAGACTGATAAATCTCTTCCAGCACAAATGTCCCCGACGGGGTTTTCTCAAACTCAAAGGTATGATTGTGATACAGCAGAATCATGCCTTTTTCCCTGCAGCTATGGGAAATCTCCCGCATCAGCGAGCAGGTCTCCTCATACAGACTGCCACCGGGAAGCCGCTCCCCGGGCAGATAAGGAATTCCGATATAACGGCATCCTATGGTACGATAAGCCGCCACCGTTCCATCCAAATCCTGCTGGAACAAATCCAGCCCCACATGGGCGCTCACGGGTACAAGCTCCTGTTCCTGAAGCCAGTCCCTGATTTCCTCCGGACTGTGTCCGTAAAGCCCCGCCAGCTCCACTCCCTCATATCCGCACTCTTTCAGCGCTTTCATCGTTCCGGGAAAATCCTTCTCCGCTTCTCCCCGCACAGAATATACCTGCGCCGCAATTTTTACTTCCGCCATGTTACAGTCTCTCCTTTACCACTTCCCCTGTCCGGGCAGACCTGTCAATTGCCTCCATCAGCTTCATTACCCTCGTCACTTCCGGCAGCCGGATCCTGCTTTCCTCCCTGCCCTCCAGAACCGCCATCACATTCAGGTAAAACTCCCTCACGTCGCTTTCCACCTTGGGAAGCGGCTCCGTGAAAATGCTGTCATCTCTTCTGGGCGCCATGGTCTTGGTGAGCCCGGCCGCCGTGATCACCGGGGTCACATCTTTCTCGTCCACCCCGGAAGCCCTCACAATACGCCCGCTCAGATCCCAGTCCTCAATGACTGCCGTTCCATCCGCCCCCATCACATACCATCTGGGCAGAGAGACAAAATTGCTCGTCCCCACCTCCACCAGGGCGCTGACGCCGTTGGCAAACATAAGCTCCGCCCGGAAACCGTCATCCACCAGCTGATTGGTCACGTGGGTCTCGGTGGCATGGACGCTCTCCACCGATACTCCTTCAAACAGAAGCAGCAGCTGGTCCAGCAGATGTACTCCCCAGTCCAGTAGCATTCCGCCCCCATGCTCCCTCTCCTGCCGCCAGTCACCGGGAATTCCTCTGGAGCCGTGAACCCTGGACTCCAGACGGAAAAGCTCTCCAAGCTTCCCCTCCTCCAGAATCTTTTTCACTGTCAGATAATCTTCATCCCACCGTCTGTTCTGGTGTACTGTCAAAAACCGTCCTGTCTTCCCGGCTGTCTCTTCCATCTCCTGCAGATCTCCGGAATTCAATGTGATGGGTTTTTCACAGATCACATTTTTGCCAGCCTCCATAGCAGCCACGGCGACAGGTTTGTGGACATCGTTGGGTGCCGCCACCAGCACCAGATCTGTGCCGGCATCTGCGAGAAGTTCTTCCATGTCCCCATACACATGCAGCCCCAGTTCCCGGGCATATGTCCTTCTCTCCTCACGGATATCCCAGATACCCGCTATCTCCAGTCCTTCTATGGTCTGGATCTCCTGGTAATGCCATTCTGCCATTCCGCCAAATCCCACAATGGCCATTTTATGTCTCATGTTCACACCTCTCTGTCTGCCACACGGCATCTATTTCTCTGTAAAATGTTCCCCCGTTTTTGAGTTCATTTCTCCTTTGTAATAATCTTAACTAGCTCTTCTACGCTCATCCCTGGTGCTATCTCAAAAGTGCCGGCGCGGATCTTGGTGGAATAGCCGTTACTGCACAAATATGTGTCAATGACAGAAAAATCCTCCACCAGTCCGGCCTCCTCCAGCTGTCTGCACACACTGCTGGAAGTCGCACCCGGTTCTATGACAAATGTCACCGTCCCGTCCTGCCCTCCAGTTCCCTGCGAACCCTCCACATCTACTCCGCTTCCACCAGTCCCGGCTCCGCTTCCCGACGCGCCTTCCGCACCTGTTCCAGTTCCGCCAGCTCCACCTCCGCTTCCTGAAGTGTCTTCTCCACCTGTTCCATTTCCGCCAGCCCCGGCTCCGCTTCCTGACGCGCCTTCCCCATCTGTTCCGCTTCCACCAGCTCCGCTTCCTGACGCGCCTTCCGCACCGGCTCCGCTTCCTGACGCGCCTTCCCCATCCGCTTCACTTCCACCAGCTCCAGCTCCGCTTCCTGACGCACCTTCCCCATCCCCATCACTTCCGCCAGCTCCGCTTTCTGCCATGCTCTCCGGTTCTCCGCCGTCCACAGGCTCCGCCGTCCCTTCCGGAGCCATACCGGAGCCCTCATCCCCCTGCTCCGGCTGCCTGTCCTTGGCATCCGTCCCCAGGTCACTGAGCCTCAGAGAATCACTCTCCACCATCCCCAGTTCCAGAGCCTTTGCCCGGATTTCCGCATCGCTCAAAGGGAGGCCTTCCTTCGTAGCCACCCCCATCAGCAAAGCCGTCACCACCATACCTATTCCCAGTCCCCGCATCTGATATCTCAGTTTCACTTATTCCCTCTGCTCTTTGGGCTGCAGAAAACTCCGCCCAATTTAAAAATTCCCCTCTGCCACCAGCAGCCAGAAATGCCGCCTGTGACAGAAGAGACCATACATATACTACAAAGTCACCTTATACAATACCGCTCACAGCTTCTCCCCGGTTACGGCCCGCTGCTGCCCCCGGAACAAGTCAATCACAAGCTTTACTTCCCCAACACCACGGCCCAGATTCCGGGCGATTTCCACTGCCGGCATCCCCTGCTTATAGAGCTCCAGTATTCTGTCATTGCCGTTTTCGTCCTGTTTCTCCTCCCCGCTGTCATGCAGAGAATTCTCCGCCAGGCCAGATTCCTCCTGAATGTCTTCAGCCTCCGCTCCCGCCGCAGCCGGAGCACTCTCCCTAACCTCCTGCAGGACAGCCTGGGGCGCAGGGTGCCAGGCTCCGGATGCGGACACAGACTGTTCCTTTACAACAGCAAGCTCCTCCACCGTTTTCTCAAGATCCCCAAGGGTCCCCCTGGCCTCTTTTAAGGCGCGATCCACTTCCGCCACAGTGCCCTTCAGACTTACATGCTTGCTGTTGAGCATGTCATATAAAAACACTGTCTCCTCATGATTTTTATGGATCTGCCCCAGCACGGTATCTGAATACTCGCTCACCGCCATAATCTTCTCATTAGAAAGCTTTTCCAGGGAGCGCTCTGTCCGTTCCATCAAATCTTCCACCTGGCTTTTTATGGACTCCATCTCACTGCTCACCAGTTTTGCCAGCTCATCCTTGGCCAGAGCCCCCCCATTCACCGTGTCCGCTTTCCGGTCCGGAATAAAAAAACTCAATATAAAAACAGTGCCTCCCGCCATCAGCAGGATAATCTCCATTATATCCATTGTCGTCCGCCCCCGGGCTGCCTCCCAGATCAAGTTTTCAGATCATATTTTCATGTCAAAGCCGCCTCCGCCGCTGCCTTTTACAACCACACGGTCCTGGGGCTGTTTGCCCTTGCGCCTGCGTCCGCCGTCACCGGTATATTTCCCATTTCCCTTTTCCTTGGCATCGGGCCTGTTCTCATGCCACCGGGTCTCATCGCTGCCCCGGACCTCACGCATATTCTGGTCCACAGTCTTCTGCACCTGTGCGCTGAAATTGCCCTGGTCCACCATGCCCTTGTTATCTTCATTTTGTTTGATGGAAGAATAATCCTGCGCCCTGGAGATGGTGGTAAACTCAATTGATCCAAACGCCATGCCCACACCTTCTTTCTAAGCCGGCCCGGACAATCTGCCCAGGCCGGAAACCCGCAAAACACTCTGCCGGCACACCTGCAGCGCACCCAGTATATGGACTGTACTGCCCTCCGGCATCCTACAGAGGAACCATCCGCACCTCTCCGTCCTCCCGGATAAATTTACAATAGTGGCAGGCACTCATAATGGGCTTGGAGGCGTCTCCCACAATAATGGTGGTGTTGGGATGCACCTGGCCTGACACAACGATTTCCGCCTTCTTCTGCACCTCCATCATGGCCTTAAGCCTCTCCAGACGCACGCTAAGCTGCTGTGCCTCCGCCGCCTTCTCCTTCACAAGAGTGTTGACACTGCGGATGTACCGCACCTGGCGCTCGTTGAACTGAACCCCCTTCTTCTGCTTCTCTTTGAAGTTATCCACCACCACCTGGGCAGCTTTACTGGTCTTCTCGTTCTCCTCCAGGGCCTTCTGAATCCGCTCATACTGGGACTTGATCAAGGGTTTTACCCCCACTTCCACCGTTGTCAGAGCCCCCATGCTGGCACCGATGACCTTGGCAGTCACCGTGTTGGCGGCCTGGACATAACCGCCCACGATCATCCCCCTCTTGCCGTCCGCCCTCACGTCACTGCCCGCCGACACCGTGCAGTGGAGGATAGCGTCCGTCTCCAGATAACCTCCCGTGACCACGCGCACATTCTCCAAAAACTTCACCACAATATCGCCGCCGGCTCTCAGATAGCCGTTGCCCATGCCGTTCATACCCTTGGCAATGATAATGTTGCCCCCGGCAATGATCCTGGCCGCCTCCACATAACCGTTTACCACCACATTTCCGCCGGCCTTCACCTCAAAGTTTGCGGCCACATTTCCCGAGATCTCAATACTTCCCTCAAAGTCAATGTTCCCCGTGGAGGTATCCACGTCCTTCACCGAATATACATTGGCAACCGTGACCTTCCCGTTGGCCAGGGACACATGCCCCTCCACCAGAGAAGTCAATGTCATCTTATCCTCTGACAGCTCCGTATTCTTGCCGAATTTGATGGTCTCCTTTTTCACGTCCTTAGGCTTAACCAGCTTGCCATAGACATCCATTCCCGCCTCTCCCGGCTGTTCCGGAATGATCTTGGCAAGCACATCCCCCTTGTGGCAGAAAGTGATGGTGGCGAGGTTGAAATAATCCACTCTTCCATCTTCCTTGTGGACAGGGCGCTTGTGCATCTCCGTGTTGAAGCCATACTCAATCTGAGCATCCTTGCCCTGGATCACTTCCTTGCCCCTGGCCACAACGAAATCCGTACAGAACATGCCCGAACTGTTAAAATGCGCCTGCACGTTCTGGGTATCCAGGCCATAAGTAATCTGCTTTGCTGCCAGGGCATCCAGAAAATCATCCATGGTGAGCCTTTTGCCGCCCTCGGAAGGGGCAATAAAACGCACGGTGGCGAGCAGGTTGTCCTCACTCACATCCACATAAAAGGTTTCGTCACAGACAGGGCACTCTCCGTTGCCCAAATGGCAGATCACGTCCACCCCCATGACAGCTTCCACCTCCAGCCGCTTTTTGTCATGGGGAATCTTCAGGTCACTGAGATACTTAAAAAGTTCCTCCATCCTGATCTCTTCCCCGCAGCCTGTGGGCTGGATCAATGACACGCCAAACCCGGTGGCATCCTTTACCAATCGAAAATAACCATTCTGCATACCTGCACCTCCCTGTCCGCCTCCGGCGGATACAGCCCCCTCTTCCAAATAACAAACCTAATTGTCCGTCAAAATACCCATATAGTTTCCCATCTTTACCTTCATTTTCTTTAAAGCCCTTGTGTGAAGCTGCGATACCCTTGACTCCGAAACCTCCAGAATGCTGCTGATCTCCTTCAGCGTCAACTCCTCATAATAATACAGAGTGATCACTTTCTGTTCCTTCTCAGTCAAAAGCTGCAGCGCCTCACCCAATACCTTGGCCAGCTCTTCCTTCTCGATTCGCTCCTCAGGAGCCTCAAATCTGGAAGCGATATGACCGCTGTGATCCTGAGACACGTCACTTCCCTGTTCCATATACTCATTCAGGGAAACCAGGCCTGTTATCTTCATTTGAGACTGCCAATCCACATACTCCTCATCCGATATGCCCAGCCCCTGGGCAATCTCCTCGTCCGTGGCCACATGTCCTGCCCTCTGCTCAACCTCCCTGGCAACCGCCTCAATCTTCTTCTGCTTCTGCCTGATAGTCCTGGGAATCCAGTCCATCTTCCGGATCTGGTCCAGAATAGCTCCGCGGATACGCAGGCTGGCATAAGTTTCAAATTTAACATCCTTCAGATAGTCAAACTTATCTATGGCATCAATCAGCCCGAAAATACCATAGCTCACCAGATCCTCATACTCCACATTATACCCCAGGTACATGCTGAGCCTGCCTGCCACCACCTTCACCAAAGGAGCGTATTCCAAAATAATCTTCTCTCTGGTTTCCGGCGATTTCGTTCTTGCATATTCCTCCAACAGCTTCTTTCTGCCCGTTTCGTCCATGAAACCCACGCTCCTTTCCCATCAGATTTCAGGCGCTCTCTCCTTCCGCGCCCTCCGATTCCAGTTCCTCTTCCAGCTCCTTCTCGATCACCTCCCCCTCCGCCTTCAGCTTCTCCTCGTTCTGCCTGTCAAAATAATCCAGTGTCCATTTCAGCACATTCCCCAGCATCAAAAAGATCACCAGCACCACCAGCAGGGAGACCAGTTTCTCAAACACGGTGTAGTGCTCCAGAAAAGTAATGATACATGTTACCACCCCCGCCGAAAGCATCAGCAACAGCGGCATATTCTTTCTGTTCATAGTCTTTACCCTCGTCAGATGATTTTTTCAGGCTTGCCCACGGCACGAATATGAAATGCGCCTGTCTCAGGGTAAAAAATCACTGTCCTTCCATAGTTTGCGCCTGTGTCCTGGGCCAGAATCGGAATCCTCAGCTGTGCCAGTTTTGCCTTCACAGCCTCCGTGTTCCTTTCTCCCACCTGCCCCACAGAACCGGCGCCCTGGAAATTAAACATGGTGGCACCCCCGGCAATCTTCGCAACCATACGGGCGCGCCTTGCCCCCAGCCTCTCAATCTGCTTCACCAGCTCCTCAATCCCCGTATCAGCAAACTTGGCGATATTATGCTGTCCTCCACTGATAGCCTTACTGTCCGGCAGCATAATATGTACCAGACCGCCGATCTTGATGGCAGGATCCCTGATGGCAATACCCACGCAGGAACCAAGTCCCAGAGTCATGACCCCGTCCGGGGCCTTGCAGGTCTTGAGGTCTGCTATTCCTACTTTCATCATCTCGCTCATGTGCCACTTCCTTATATTATTTAGAACTCCTTCCTGCACCCGGGCCGGTCAGCAGGAAGGCCTCAAGCCAACCCAAGTGCCTTCAAGATCTTGTCATATGACTCCAAATCCGGAATCAGGATAAAATATCCGTCCAGCTGCACCTCATCATAAAACTGTGACTGGATCAGAAGAATTTTGTCACCGTATATGCCGAACTGGATGGCAGGAACACTCAAAATGGCGCCCGCCATATCCACCGTCACCGCCGGCGGAGAGGGAAATATCTTCATATTGGTCATGCTGGAGAGGGAATTTAAGTAAGCTCCCGTAATGATGTTGCCCACTTCCTGCATGGCCGAAAGCCCCATCTCCTCAAATTCAGTCCCCTCCGGAAGCATACCCCCGGTAATCTTTTGAATCAAATGCCTGGCGCTGGCGTCCTCCACCATAAACATCATGCTTCCGGTTATGTCCCCTTCCACACCCAGGAACACTCCGGCCATGATCTGCTCCTCGCCCCCCATGATCTCACCCACTTCACCAAATTCCAGAAGCTTTACCTGGGGAACCTTCATATCAACCTTGCACTGGAGCATCTGGGACAGGGCAGTCATGGCATTGCCCGCCCCGATATTCCCCAGCTCTTTCAAAACATCATAATAATTTTCAGTAACCTGCTCCAAATTCACGTCACTCATAAGCAGTCTCTCCTCATCTTACATATTGCCGCAGTAATCCCAGTGGGGAAAAACTATTCTTTGCTGAATTTCTTTTTCAGCCTGTTCTTCCGCTCCTCTTCAAAGATATATTTGATGATCTCTTCCCGGGTATCCGGATCCATGTCATAATACTGCACCCTGTGCTCATAGGTCCCAGGGTGTTTTTCAACCTCCACAGTGCTCAGAACTTTACAGACAATCTCATATTTCTTGTGCTCTCCCCCGTTGTTCAGGTGATAACAGCAGTACAGGAAACTTCCAGGCTCGTAATACTCCGTGGTAAGGAACCTGATCCCCCCGCCGCTGATGTCCACCGCCACGCTCTGCTTCAGCGGCAGCGATTTCTCCAGAGTGTAGGGTTCCAGGCTCTCCATGGCCTGAATCTCACTTTCCTCCAGCAGACGCGTATGCATCTCCAGCGCACACCTCAGCCGGTAAAACTCACGCCGCTGATACCTCTGCAGGTTGGTAGTCAGCTCCATCTGCAGAAGAAACACATTATTGCTCTTGTAGCGGTCCGTGACCCTGGCCAGACACTGATACATGCCACTGGCACCGTAAAAGATCATGTCAAATTCCCCGTCCACCGGAAGCAGAATCAGCTTGGATTTCTCTATGGGCATTCTAATCTCAATGCTGTCTTCAGAGAGAATATCCTGTACCACGCTGGTATAGACCCTTCCAGCAGGGCTGCCCGTATCCTCTCCCCCCCGGCTCACAGACTGCAGCTCCACCCTGTCGCCTATTGAAACATACTTTGAAAACATAACATACACTCCATTCTATTTTTATCGTTTACCTGCTATGATATGTGAGAAAAATGCTGCCATTCCCCTGGATAGCTGTCTCTCTTCCTCCCGTTTATCCAGAAGCCGCTCTGCAATACGCTCATAGGCCGCCGTGGACCTGGCCCCGGGATACTGCAGGGACACCGGAACCTGCTGCATCACCGACCTTGACAGCTGCGTGTCATCCGGCACACAGCCCAGGTAGACCATGGGCACTTTCAGATACCGCTCCACCACGGCGTTAAGCTTTCGGAAGAGCACCGGCCCCTCCGATTCCTTGGCCACCCTGTTGGCCACCAGCTTCACCTTGGTGACATCCGGATCAAACCGGGCGTGGCGGTACAGAGCCTTCAGCAGAGAGTAGGAATCCGTGATGGATGTGGGTTCCGGGGTTGTCACCAGAAGTATCTCCCCGCTGGCCACCAGAAACTCCAGCACTGCGTCGGAAATGCCCGCCCCCGTGTCCACGATAATTATATCGGTAAGAGAATCCAGCTGATCCAGGTTTTGGATGATATAGCTCAGGTAATCCCTGCTCAGATTGGACATGCCGGCAATGCCGCTTCCACCGGAGATGAACCCCACATCCATGGGCCCCCAGGTAATAATGTCCTTGATGCTCTTTCCCTGGTAAATCAAGTCAAAGAGATTGTGCTTGGGCACCGCTCCAAACATGATTTCAATATTGGCCAGGCCGAAATCCGCATCCAGGATTATGACCTTCTTCCCCTTCTTCCGAAACTGTATCGCCAGATTGATGGAGGTATTGGATTTTCCCACGCCCCCCTTGCCGCTGGTAACAGTGATGACACGGGCCAGCGATTTAGGTTGCTGCCGGCCTGCCTTCAGGATACGTAACTGTTCCGCCTGATCCATGTCCTACCTCCTTTGCGCGGCCCCCTCCGGTGCCCCTCTCCAGAAATCTAAGAACTCTTCTCATGTTTCGTGCTCAAAATCTCTTTTACTGTCTTCTGGGGATTAAAATTCTCGATATCATTGGGTACATTCTGTCCATAGGTCACGAATGCAATGGGTGTGCCGGTAAAAAGTTTCAGGTTCAGCAGGTTTCCATAGCTTTCCGTCTCGTCCAGTTTGGTAAAGATAAGCTGATAGTCCGAAACCTCCTTATAGCTGGTAATAATCTTCTGAAGATCACGATACTTTGTAGTGGCGGACAGCACCAGAAAGGTCTGGCATTCCCCTGCGCTCCGGATGATATCCAGAAGCTGCCTCATATGCGCAAGCTGTTCTGCGTTCTGGTGGGAGTGTCCCGCCGTATCTACAAATATATAGTCACAATCTTTGAATTCCTCCACCGCCTCCCGGGCCTCCTGGTCTGAGTAGATGACCCGGAAAGGAACCTCCAGAATGTTGGCATAGGTCCGGAGCTGATCCACCGCCGCAATGCGGTACGTGTCTGCGGTCAGAAGAGCCACATGTTTCCTCTCCTCCACCGCGTAGCGGCTGGCAATCTTGGCAATGGTGGTCGTCTTTCCCACCCCAGTGGGCCCCATAAAAAGCACAATCTTGGGCATCCCCTCCGCTGCCGTGATCCCCTCTGCCTTGCCGAACTTCAGAATCATTTTCTGGTACACACCTTCCAGTATATAGTCAAAGGGAAGGTTTTTCTTGCCTGCCACATCCATCTCATTCACAATCTGGTTGGCATATTTTTCATCCACCTCACTGTCCAGCATGGTGTTGTACAGAAGCCGGATAAAACGCTCCTGCTCGGAGGTCTCCTGTTTCTCCTCCTGCTTTTCCTGCCCATCCTCACCGGGAACGGCTTCCTCCCCGCTCTCCAGGACCTCCTGCCTCTGGGCTTCGCTGTGCTGAAAACGGCTCATCATCAAAGCCTGCAGGTTGTCAAGTTTCTTCTCAATGGACACCTTCTCCTCCGCAGAAAGACTCTCTTCCCTGACAGGCCTGGAAGATACCTGAAACATCTGCCCCGGGGAAGGCTGCTCCTCCAAAGCCGGGGAAGGCTTCTTCCCCAGCGCTCCCTGGGTATCCTTGGCCTCCTCCAAAGCTACGGTCACTTCCACCTTTCTGGCGCCGAACAGCGCCGACAGCCCTCTGCGCTTCAATGGCCTTACATTCATGATAACGACACCGCTGCCAAGTTCTTTCTGGGCCGCCTCCACCGCAGCATCTTCCGTTTTATCCACGTACTTCTTGATTATCATTTTATGCTGTCACCATCCCAACTGACTGTAATTCTACATTAGATTCCACTTCATTATAGGATACCACCACCAGGTCTCTGTAATAGTCTTCTGTCAAACGCCGAAAATACATACGCACAATGGGTGAGGTGATGATAATGGGATTCTTTCCCAGGTTTTCCAGTTTCTGAACCTCCCTGCCCACCGAGTCTATGATGGCTCTGGATCTGTTGGGATCCAGATTCAGGAAAGCTCCGTTCTCCGTCTGCTTCACGCTTCCCATAATCTCCTGCTCCACCTTGGGGTCCAGCGTCACCACATTCGTGGTCTCATGGGAGGGGAAGTACTTGGTGGAGATGGCCCTCTTCAGGCTCTGCCTCACATACTCCGTGAGAATATCCGTATCTCTGGTTGCCGGTGCGTAGTCCGCCAGTGTCTCCATGATGGTCAGCAGATCCCTGATGGAGATTCCCTCCTGCAGCAGGTTCTGCAGCACCTTCTGAACCTCTCCAAGCCCCAGCAGCTTGGGCACAAGCTCTTCCACCAGAGAAGGATTGGACTCCTTCATGTTGTTGATCAGATTCTGTACATCCTGCCTGGTAAGCAGCTCTGCAATGTGCTGACGGATAATCTCCGTCAGGTGAGTGGCGATAATGGAAGGAGGATCCACCACCGTGTATCCCAGGCTCTCCGCCCTCTCCCTCTGTCCCTCTGTGATCCAGATGGCAGGCAGATGGAAAGAAGGCTCGAATGTGGGAATACCCGTAATCTCCTCCTCCACATACCCAGGATTCATGGCCATATAGTGGTCAAAGAGAATCTCTCCCTCGCTGACCTGTATGCCCTTGATCTTAATGATATACTGATTGGGGTTCAGCTGGATATTGTCCCGCAGACGGATAATGGGAACCACGCTTCCCAGCTCCATGGCAATCTGGCGCCGAATCATAACCACGCGGTCAAGCAAGTCTCCCCCCTGGTTCACATCCGCCAGAGGAATGATGCCGTAGCCAAACTCCAGCTCGATGGGATCCACCTGCAGCAGGCTGTTCACATTCTCCGGCTGACGCATTTCTTCCGCCTCCGCCGCCTCACTGTCAATCTCGCTCTCGATCTGAGCCGTCTCCAGGTTGCTGGCAATCATCCTTCCTCCCACAATGAACACAAGGCCCATGCCCAGGAAGAGAATGGTGTTCAAATCCGTTACCACACCCAGGAAAGACAGGGTGCCTCCCACCATATACATAACTTTGGGAAGGCCAAAAAGCTGCTTCATAATAGCGGGACCGAACTCAGACTCCTTGGTTCCCTTTGTGACCAGGACACCCGTTGACAGTGAGATCAGCAGGGAAGGAATCTGGCTCACCAGGCCGTCACCGATGGTAAGGATACCATAGTTGTCCAGGGCGGCAGTGACTTCCATATTGCTCCGCAGCACACCCATGGCGATACCGCCAATCATGTTGATGGCGGTCAGCAGAAGTCCTGCGGTAGCGTCTCCCTTTACATACTTCACAGCACCGTCCATGGAACCGAAGAAACTGGATTCCATCTGGATCTTATCGCGCCTCTCTTTGGCTTCCTTGTCGTCGATAGCTCCGGTATTTAAGTCCGCGTCAATGGCCATCTGCTTTCCGGGCATGGCATCCAGGGTAAAACGCGCCGTTACTTCCGCCACTCGCTCGGAACCTTTATTGATAACCATGAACTGGATCATGATCAAAATGATAAATACAATGGCACCTACAATCAAGTCGCCGCCGCCTACAAACTGGCCGAAGGTCAGCACCACATTTCCCGACGTGCCGTTTACCAGAATATACCTGGTGGAGGACACGTTCATGGCTATACGGAAAATCGTGGTAAACAGCAGGATGGTGGGATAATAAGACATATCCAGCACTTCCTTGATGAACATGCAGGCAAAGAGAATCGTAAAAGCAATGGCAATGTTAAACGCCATAAACACATCAAGAAGCACTGCGGGAACAGGCACGATCAGCATAATAAATGCCACCAACACATATATGGCGACCATGACGTCCGTCCTGGCCAATTTTGAGTTCATGCAGTCCTCCTCCTTCCGAAACGATCAATATCACACAAAAGCATCTATATCTTCCCCTGCAGCTTATACACAAAAGCCAGCACGTCCGCCACCGCCTGATACAGCTCCGGCGGGATCACCTCCCCGATCTCCACATTGGCGTAGAGCGTTCGGGCCAGGGGCTTGTTTTCTACAATCTCCACCTTGTTCTCCCTGGCGACTTCCTTGATCCGGGCCGCCAGATGCCCCTCCCCCTTGGCAATGACCACCGGGGCAGCGGCCACTTCAGGATCATACTTGATAGCTACGGCGTAGTGGGTGGGGTTGGTGATAACCACATCCGCCTTGGGCAGCTCCTGCATCATACGGCGCATGGACGCTTCCCTCATCTTCTGTTTGATTTTACCTTTCACCGCAGGATCACCTTCCTGCTGTTTGAACTCTTCTTTAATCTCCTGTTTGCTCATCTTCATGTCATTTTTGAACTTGATCTTCTGGTAGGCAAAGTCCGCAAAGGCAATGATCATATAGAAAGCGGAGATTCTGATCCCCAGGTCGGTAACTATGGCCAGGAGATTCTGCAGGGCCTGCATCACCGTCAGACTATACAGGTCAAACAGGAGCACCCACTTATCCTCTAAATAAGTATAACAGATATACACGATTAAAGCAATTTTTGCGACAGATTTTATGAGCTCAATCACAGCATTCAGAGAAAAAAATTTTTTAAAGCCCTTTATGGGGTTGAGCTTGCTGAATTTGGGACGGAGGGGCTTGGAGGTGGGCTTCCACTTCACCTGGGCATAGTCACAGAGAAAAGCCACCAGCACCCCCACCAGAAAAACAGGGGCCACAATCCACAGCACATCCAGGAGAAGCTGTCTGTAGATGATCCTGATATCCATCTGGGGCATAAATCCCCGGTAATAAGTGATAATATCCGGGATCCTGCCGTAAATGCTGTCGAACACATTCATCATCTGTGTTCCCATGTTTCCCACCCAGAACTTCATCACCAGAAACAGTGCCAGAAGCCCCATACCGTTGGCGATCTCCCGGCTCTTGGCCACCTGGCCTTCCTTCCGGGCGTCGTCCAGTTTTTTCTGAGTGGCCGGCTCCGTCCTCTCGCCGCCCATTCCTTCTTTGGCAAAATACTGCAGGTTATAACGAATCATTCCATAACTCCTACAAAGGAATTGATCATCCGTTTCATCTCTTCAAAGATAAAATCCGCCACCCCCGGAAGCATGCTGGCCGTCAGGGTAAAGATGGAAAGACCCACCAGCACCTTCAGCTGAATACCCACTGCAAACATGTTCAGCTGGGGCGACACCTTGGCCAGGACACCCAGCACAGCGTTCAGCAGCAGAGTCACGCAGAACACCGGCAGCACAATGCGGAACCCGATCATCACATAATCTCCCAGAAACTCCACCATAATGCTCAGCAGGGAATCTCCCCGGAACACGGCGCCGCTCACCGGGATCAACACAAAAGAATCCGCCAGCGCCCCAAATAGATACCGATACATGCCCGAAGCCACCATCATCAGCGTCAACACATACTGATACAATACACCCGTGATACTGGTGGCCTCCCGGGAGGTGGGGTCCATCAGTGTCACCATGGAAAGTCCAATCTCCATATCCGCGATGGAACCGGCAAAATTCACAATGGAGGTACAGATAGTGGCAGAAAAGCCGATCAGCAGTCCCGTCAGGGCTTCCTTTATCACCATAAGAGCATATTCCAGAAGAGTGGAATATGCAACCCCCTCCGCCGGAGTCAGCGCCTGGTACAAAAGCAGAGACGTAAAAAAACTCAAGCCTACCCGAAGGGTCCTGGGCGTTTTGTTCATACTGAAAAAAGGAGCGATGAACACAAAACAGGATATCCTTGTAAGGATCAAAAGGAAGTATTCCAGATCATAGATGGAAAAGGAGTAATTAATCATCCCGCCAGGCTCCCTATCTGCCTATGTAGAGGCCAAAGTCAGCCCACAGCGAAGTCATGAACTCCACCATGGAATTCATCATCCAGTTCCCAAACAAAACCAATGCCAGGAACACACACACCACCTTTGGCACAAAGGTGAGCGTCTGCTCCTGGATGGATGTAACCGTCTGAAAAATACTGACCGCAAGGCCCACGCACAGGGATACCAGCAGTACTGGCAGGGATACCTGAATCACCAGAAACAACGCCTCCCTTGTCATATCCATTACCGCATCAATCGTCATATCCCATCACTCCCTTTCTAAAAATTCCCCTGCTCTGCCGCAGCACCGCACTATTGTAGCAGATAGAACGAGTTCACCAGCTGTCCTATGATAAGGCTCCAGCCGTCCGCCAGTACAAAGAGCAGAATCTTAAACGGCATGGAGATCGTGGTGGGCGGCAGCATCATCATACCCATACTCATAAGGGTGGAAGCCACCACCATATCAATAACGATAAAGGGTATGTATATTACAAACCCGATCCAAAACGCTATCCTAAGCTCACTGATCAGAAAACTGGGCAGCAGCACGGACATAGGAATATCGTCCAGGCTCTCCCCGTCCCAGGTCTGCCCCGCAATGTCCATAAACAGCTGTACATCCTTCACCTGGGTCTGGGGGTACATAAACTCCCGCAGCGGAGCAACTCCCCTCTCCAACGCCTCGTCCAGCGTAATCTCTCCGGCTTCATAGGGTTGATAAGCCTGCTCATTGATCTCTGCCACTGTGGGTTCCATAATAAAGAAAGTCAATATCAGAGCAAGCCCCACCAAGACCTGATTGGGAGGCGCCGTCTGAGTATTCAGCGCGGCACGAGTGAAATGCAATACAATGATGATGCGGGTAAATGACGTCATCATCATAATGAGCGTGGGAGCAATGGCCAGCAGAGTCAGCGTCAGCAACATTCGGAGGGAACCACTGATATCCCCGTTTCCCTCACCAAAGGAGATATTCAGAACATTGGACATGCCTGGCTCTTCACTGGCAAATACTGTCATGGAGTTTTGAATACACAATATGCCCACCGAGACCAGCAGGCATATTGCGGTTACTATACGCTTGATTTTAAGCTTATTCTTCTTCATGCAACTGACTTTCCTCTGGCTCTCCCGGGGCAGCCTGATCTTTCTTCACAGCCCTGTCAAAAAAATCCTTAAAGTGAAAACCCTGAGCGGACCCGCCCTCTCTGAGCATCTCCCCCGGAAGCTCACACAGCATGGTAACTGTATCCTTACAGACAGCCACCACCATATACTTTTCGCCTGCCCGTATGATTTGGATGTACTTATTATTCGCAATACGAGTGGTTTCTATTACCTGTATGTTCACGTTTGCGCCCTGCTGCTTCTGATAACCTGCAATCCATTTTGTGGTCAGTGCCGTGATACCCAGCACCACCACAAATATCAGCAGCACAGTGATAAACTGAGCATAACTGCTCCCCTGGGCGCGTTCACCCATTCCTGCGGCCAGAAGCACCATCAGCCAATGGCCTTCTTCACGGCCTCAATCACGCGATCCTCCTGGAAGGGCTTCACAATAAAGTCCCTGGCCCCGGCCTGAATGGACTCCACCACCATTGCCTGCTGACCCATTGCGGAGCACATGATAACCTTCGCATTTCCGTCAAGCTTCTTAATCTCCTTTAGAGCCTGGATGCCGTCCATCTCAGGCATGGTGATGTCCATCAGCACCAGGTCCGGTGAGAGCTCTTTATATTTCTCCACTGCCTTTACACCGTTTTCAGCTTCCCCAGCCACTGTATAGCCACCCTTGGTAAGGGTATTTTTGATCATCATCCTCATGAATGCGGCATCGTCGCATATCAAAATATTCTTCGCCATGTTTACTTTCCTCCTACTTGATAATGTCCGTTACTCTTACGGCAAAACTCTCTTCAATAACTACAACCTCTCCCTTTGCCACAAACTTACCGTTTACAAGCACATCAATGGGTTCGCCTGCGATCCGATCCAGTTCGATAATCGTACCGGGCGCAAAGTCAAGGATTTCGGATATGGACTTGGTCGTGCGGCCAAGCTCCACGGTAACATTCAGCGGAACATCCATAATGAGGCCGATGTTCTCCTGTCCGGCTATAGCCCTTCCATCTGCCGCAAAGCTTTGGAACTGGGCGGGCTGAACATTTACATTCTGCATACCCACAGGAGCTCCCATGGACATGCCTCCCATCATTTGTGGACCACCCATGGGCATTCCCCCCATCATCTGAGGATATCCCATCTGGGGATATCCCATCTGGGGATACCCCATCTGAGGATTCATTCCCATTGGCATACCTGTATACCCGGGCATTCCCCCTGCCATCTGAGGATTCATGGCTCCTGCATCCGGAGCAGCACCCATCCCCGGCATGCCTCCCATAGGCATTCCACCGCCCATGGGCATTCCCCCCATCATCTGAGGATTCCCGGCCTCTGCACCTGCAGGCGCCCCCTCCTGGAGAGCATTGGAAATCTCCGGCATGGCGTCAATGGCCTTCTGGGTGGCATTGCCCCCGGAATTCTGAGAATTCATAAAAGTATCCACAACCTTATGAGCAAATTCAAAAGGATAGAGCTGCATGATGGAACTGTCCACCAGATCACCGATCTGCATGCGGAAAGCAATCTTTACAAACCGCCCTCCCAGAAAAGGAGACACATCTCCTCCGTCAGCCACCTGGGTCAGATCCAGAAGAGAAGCCTCCGGCGGGCTGATGTCGATCTTCGTGCCCATCATGGTGGAAAGAGATGTGGCAGAAGCCCCCATCATCTGGTTCATGGCCTCTGAGATAGCACTCAGATGCAGCTCTCCCAGCTCCCCGTCCGTATTGGTGCCGTCACCTCCCATCATCAGATCGGTAATAACTTTAACGTCCTGTTCCTTTAGTATCAGGATATTGGTTCCGTCCAGACCCACCGTATATTTTATCTGAATAAAAACACAGGGCCTTTCATACTGATCCATCAGAGTTTCCCAATCGGCAAACTCAACCACCGGTGTAGTAATATTCACCTTTAAGTTTACAAGGGAATATAAGGTAGTGGCTGAAGATCCCATACTGATATTTGCAATCTCGCCTATGGCGTCTTTTTCCTCATCTGACAGAGTTTCGCCATCATCCGCTACTACATTATAACCGCCTTCCGATTCCAAGCCGGATATATCACCACTGCCTGCCGCCTCCGGCTCTTCATCGGACAAATCCATCCCGGCAAGCAGGGCATTTATTTCGTCCTGGGACAATCCACCGTCCATTGTCTATTCCTCCTCTCTTATCACCGACGTAATCCTGACAGCATAAGAATCTCTCTCCGTGCCGGGCAATGCGGTAAATTTCTTGATATTGCCTACATAAATATTCATATCCTGATCCACCCCGGAATCCAGGCGGATACAGTCACCCACCTGCAGGTTCATGAAATCGCTTACCGAGATAGTACTCTTGCCAAGCACAGCCCTGATGGGCACATCCACCTTGCGGATCATAGATTCAACATAAGCCTCATAATTTTCATCACGGTTTTCCTGCATGGTTGAATACCAGTACTTGGTATTCAACTTATCCATGACATCCTCCAGTGTAAAGAAAGGAAGACAGATATTCATGAAGCCCTCAATGTCTCCAATTTTCAGGGACAGCGTTACAATGGCCACCATGTCGCCCGGGGCGATGACCTGTGCAAACTGGGCATTGGTCTCCATGCGGTTCAGCACAGGAGAAAGCTCGATTACGTTCTTCCAGGGCTCCCGCAGAAGCTGTGTGAACATTACCAGAATCTTCTGGATGATAATCTGCTCTATCTCCGAAAATTCTCTGCTCTTCTCCAGAGGAACACCGTTTCCCCCCAACATTCGATCCAACATGGCATAGCCAAGATTCGTATCCACCTCCATGATGGCGGAGCCGTTTAAGGGCGCAAAATTAATAATTCCCAATATGATAGGACTGGATAAAGAATTCGTAAACTCATTGTAGGTACTGGATTCGGAATTCATCACCGATACCTGTACGCTCTTGCGAAGGTATACCGGCAGATTCGTGGAGATCAGCCGGGCATAGTGCTCAAAAATGAACTCCAAAGTTCTCAAATGTTCCTTGGAGAACTTTGTAGGCCGGCTGAAATCATAATCCTTAATCTTTTTTTCGTTCCCCTGCTGCATGGTGTCCGTATCGACTTCCCCTTCGGACATGGCTTTCAGCAGGGCGTCTATTTCCGCCTGTGAAAGTGTCTCAGCCACGCAAGTTCACCTCCTGTCGCATGCTGCTCCTCCTGTCCGCCTGTTCATCAGCCGTACTTGATATCATTGAGGTTGACCCTGTAAATAAACTCGGACTTGAACATGTTCTGGATGGCCTTCAGGATTTCATCCCTGATATGGCCTGTAAAGCCAGCCCGGCACTCTTCGGAGGTATAGCTGCTGACCACCTGAGTAACCACATCCCCTATTTGGGTGTTATAGTTGCTGATGGTCTCTCCATACTCGGCGAAATCTTCATGGTTCTTGTTCATGGCCACAGAAATATTAAACACAATATACTCCTGCTTTGTGCTCGTAGTGACCGTCCCGTCCTCGCCCACAGTCTGAGAGAAAGCCAAAGCAATGGTCATACTCCCCAGGTCATGGGTCTGTGTGTCGGCCAGGGATACCTCTGTTCCGCTGCCGTTCAGCTCCAGGTTCATGGCCATACTGATGCTGTTCATCAGGGATGCGGTCTTGCCGTTGGTGCTGATGACACTGATCATCATTATGGATGTCATGACAATATTTACAATCAGCAACACCAGGATCAGCACACTCATTAAATTCTTCTTCATATCTTAAAGTCCTTTCTTCCGGCCTCAGTTAAGGGACGGACTATAGATTCTGATCTCAACCCTTCGGTTCCTGCTCCGACCCTCCGGCGTGGAATTGTCGGCAATGGGACAACGCTCCCCCATTCCTGAATGCTTCAGGTTGGTGGTGTTCAGGGACGTGGTATCACGCAGATAGTAGAATACCGTCATGGCCCTGGCACTGCTCAGCTCCTCATTGCTGGCATACAGGGCATTGCTGATGGGCACATTGTCCGTGTGTCCTTCGATCTCAATGATGCCTGTGCCATAGCGCTCCAACAGCACCCCCACCTTATCCAGCACCAGTTTCGCCTCATCCCGCAGCTGCGCACTGGCATTGTCAAAGCAGAGAGCGCCGTTCATGGTGAGCTGAATATACTGAGCGGTAAAGCTGACTTCCACTTCGTCGGCAATCTGGCTGTCCTGAAGAGCTTCCTCCATTCCCTCCGCCAGCTCCTCGTTCTTCTGCAGATTCTGTTCCTCCAGAATCTCCTCCATAGCCTCGGGGGATTTCTCAAACTCGTTAAAATCTTCCCCTTCCGTCTCACTGTCAGCGGTCTTACCGGTACTGTTGATATACTGATCAAGTTCATTCAGCTGGCTCACGCCATTGCTGATCAGGAAACCGTCGCCAATGGCTGCGGCCCCGCCGTCAAATACGCTGAATGTATTGTTCATGGCAGCCACAAAATCCTGCAGCTTGGCCTCCTCAATGCTGGACATGGCAAAAAGCATGACGAAGAAACACAGCAGCAGATTCATCAGGTCACTGAATGTAGCCATCCACGCCGGCGCACCCGCAGGCGGCGCATCTTCTTTGCGTTTTGCCATTACTCTTCACCTCCTGCATCGCTGGCCACTGCCTCTCTGTCACTGGGAGACAGGAAGGATTTCAGTTTCTCCTCAATTACCCTGGGGTTCTCGCCTGCCTGAATGGACAGCAGCCCCTCGATCATAACCTCTTTCAGCATCATCTCCACCGCATTGTCCGCCTTCAACTTGTTGGACACCGGGATACAGATGGCATTGGCAAGAACGGATCCATAGAATGTTGTCACCAGAGCCACGGCCATGGCAGGACCCAGTGTGGCCACATTGTCCATATGGTACAACATGTCTATCAGTCCAATCAGAGTACCGATCATACCCCAGGCAGGACCCATGGCTCCCAGGGTATCCCAGAATCCCATGCAGTTCTTGTGCCTGCTCTCAATACTCACAAGCTCCGTCTCCATAATGGCCCGGACAAGCTCCGGATCCGTGCCGTCCACCATCAACAGAATCCCTTTCTTCAGAAAGGCGTCATCCATATCTGCAGCGGCTTCCTCCAGGGAGAGCAGACCTTCCTTTCGGGCCACATTGGACAGATCCGTGATCTTGCGGATCATCTCGGATATGTTCTGAGCAGGCGCCTTGAAGATCAGTGTAAAACTCTTCAAGCCCTTTATGTAGTCCTGCAGACTGTGGGACGTGAGCGTGGCAAAAAAGGCCCCGCCGAAGGTAATAATAAAGGATGCCGGGTCAACGTACTCCTTTACCAGGTTCGCCAGGCCGGCTCCGTTCATAATACCAACCAACATCATTACAAAACACATGATAAGACCAACTAAAGATGCTATATCCACGAAAATCACCTACAATTTTGCTTTTTTGAATCCTATTCCGCAAAAATGCCCTTTCTATATGATTTTACAAGATTTTTTATCTCTTGTCTACTTTCT
>OFFE01000145.1_pt1 | contig 63641 bp, 65 predicted proteins | sample 1521371 | NCBI WGS metagenome assembly OFFE01 (sample SAMEA3504131, study PRJEB24116) | mouse gut metagenome | biome: mouse gut; feature: mouse-associated habitat; material: faeces | place: Denmark | collected 2011 | reverse complement strand
TGTAACAAATTTAAGCGGCAAATACGAACGCCCTATGTTGGAAGTGGGTATGAGACATATTCAACTTGCCATAGAAGAAAAAAATCTTTTCCGCTTTCTATTTCATTCAAACTATAATACAGGCGTTTCTCTTTCTGAATGGCTTACAGCGGAAAATTTTGATTCTTTAATTTCTATTTTAAAGAAACAGGCAAAGGTAGACAATCGACAGGCATATAACATATTTTTTCAGATTTATTTAGTAACACATGGAATAGCCAGTCTGCTTGCTGATAATGCAATGGTTTATGATGAAGCATACTGTATAAAGATATTGTCTAATGCCTATTTTGGCGCAATGTGTCTGCTAAAAGAAGGAAACTTATAATTAAAAAAACAACCCAAATATTTTTTTAAGTAAGGAAGCAAGAAATAGGAATGAGCAAGGTTGAAACACTCTAAATTGGGCTGAAAATCAGTAAAATTGAAAAAAGCGTACAAAAACCAAGCCCAATATCTGGACTGCTTTTGCACGCTATTCCGTCTCAAACAACGAATAGGGCCAAGGCTTTTGCCACAACACCTGCACGCAGACAACAAAACGACGGTAATCTGTTACCTAACGCCGGGAGGTCACTATTCTGAGACAAATTATATCGTGCTACGTTGCATAGGTCAAGAGGGTTTCATTCCCTTTGGTGCCTTGAAGCGCAGCGGAAAGGTATAGTCATAAATATGAGCAAACTTTTTAAACGCGATTTTACGATGGTTGTTATCGGTCAAATAATCTCGCTTTTCGGCAACGCTATACTGCGGTTTGCTTTAACAATGCAATCATCATACAGCGTCTTTTCAGCCTTGGGAAACTGATACAACCCGAGGCGAATACATAATAATGTTCATTTACAAGAGCATTGATATACGCTATAATCTATATCAATGATGTTGTAAGTGTACATATCAAAAAGATGGGGTACAACATGAAAAATACAGACATCGACAAAGTCAGAAGCGTAGCCATAGCGTTTGCATACCTACCAATGGAGCCAAATGAAAAGATACCTTTCTTTGTATCGCACCCATTCATTGACACGTCAATTACAGTTATTTCAACAAAAGACGGACAAGAAATGATAAATGTACTTGAGGAAGATGGTGAAAAGAGGTTCATAGAATCCATTGTTGACCGCCTAAAAAATACCAACACACTGACTGGTTTTCTTCTCCTTCTGAACAAGTCATACCGATTCACATTCCTTGACCATATTAAAGGATACCTTAGTAATGATGACTTGGGAGTGTGCCTCCGATACATCTGGGAAGATAGCGAGTACACAAACAGTGGCTCTGTATTTACAAAGAAGCAGCTTCTTTCTCTGTTTAAGAAAAGCTCAAAAGAAAAACTTATGGACGAAGAAGAGTTGCGGACACTCAAAGAACTCCCAGAGCGAATTACGGTTTATCGTGGCGTTACATCCGTAAACTCGAAAGACCTAAAGGTATTTTCTTGGACTCTATCGCTGGAAAGAGCAAAATGGTTTGCGGCGAGGTTTGATGACAAGGTTCAAGAGGTATTCCAGGCAGAGCTACCAAAGGACGGTGTGTTGGCCTACTTCTCGGCTGAGGAGGAAATTGTTGCAAATCCGTTTGCATTAGAAAATATAAAGAAAACGTAAAAAGAAGGAGAGCTACCTGCAATCGCAAGTAACTCTCCTATTTTTTTAGGCATTGCCAAAATCGTGCTTCTCCAGTCTCTCGCTGTACACTCGCTCAATGTTCTGGATTGCCAGCACAGCCCGGTTGTTCTCATATTCTGGGTGCTCTCTACAATAACGCTCGTAGAAGTCAATCTCCGAAAGAGCTTCGATGAAATCCTCCTGTGTATGTGGGATGTTATCCTGCAAGAGTTCCCGGTTAAAGCGCAGGATTTGAACCCTGTGCGCATCCGCATTGCGCTCATCGTCAATGCGGATATGCTCATTCAGACGGCCCTGCACTTCATTCAACTTGGTCATTACGTCGCCGTTCAGTGCCTTTCCAATCGCTTTCGCAATCTTAGACCATGGGTTTACCTTAATAGGTGCAAGCTGTATCAAGGTCATCAGGATAACCAGAGCGCCGCCTGAGCTTGCCAAAATTTCTTGAAGGCTCATAGGTTACTCACCTGCCTCTCCGGTTTCTGTCGGCGCATTGACCTTCTTGCTCATGTTGCACAGGTCATCAATGAGCTTGCTGATAACCTCCATATCAATGTCGTAGTTGACCGTCTCAGAAGACGCCTTGACCATGGCGAGAACCCACTCCTTACGGTCAGCGCCGTTGTCGAACTTGTCCTCGGCGGTTGCCATGTACTTCATAACCATGTCAAGCACCTTGCCCCAGTTCTTCTCCTTCACGGCCCTCTTGACATACTCCACCAGCTTAATCGCCAGAGGAATAGCGGTAATCAGACCGGCGACAATAGACGCAATGAGTTGAAGCCACTCCATAATTCATTCCTCCTCTCAGATTGCGGGGCTTTCCTCAACCCCTGCATCCTCTTGTGAAAATCCAGCCGCCTTTGCAGCAGCATACTTGATTCCCTCGCCCTCAGCGCTCGTGTTCTCACGCTCGCTCTTATGTACGATACTGTTCAGAACAATACCGATTGCCGTGCCAACCGGGGTAAATACCACGGTGAAACACGCCAGAGCGCCCATATACTGAAACTCGATGCTTTTCCAGGCAAGAATGAACCCACCCGCAAGACCTGCTGCCAAAAACAGCATCAGATACAGAGCGAGCCGGTTGGTAAACCCAATACCCTGGCGCTTTTTCCTGCGCCGCCTGGGTTTCTTCCGGCCTCGTTCAATCTTGATGGTCATGGATTAAACCATCCCCATCTTCTTCGCAAAGCGATACAGCACAGTGACGAACTGTTCACGGGTGAGAATGTCCGCCCACATATAATTAGGCTCGCCGTTGATTACCTCACCATTGCCTGCAATCAGGCCGGTGGAGGTAGCCCATGCACGAGCCTCCTCGCTGTACTTGCTGCTGTCGTTGTCCTGGAGCTCTCTGCGCATCTCGCCCCAGAGTTCCTTGAAACGTGCCACGTCCATGTCATCATCCTCCTCTTTACTGGTATTCGTCCCCGCCAAAAGAGCGGAGACATCGTCACGCACAGTCTGCATACTCTTTCCGTACTTCGGAAGCCAGTGCAGAACATCACCATGGTTTGAGCCAAGGCCAAGCTGGTAGCTATCCTGATGGCACAGGATGACCGGAACCTTGACCCCGTTATATGTAACAGTACCCTGTGGGTCGAGATTGTAGAGCTTGCACAGGTAGGCTGTCAGCTCGACCGCCTCACGATAAACCTTCTCGAAATAAACAGGGTCTTTCAGATTGTCCTCGCAGATTTCAAACTGAATCCAACCATTGTTGCAGGAGCCTTTCGCGCCAGAGGCACAGCCCCATGCTTTCTTGTCCCAATCACCGGTCTGGACAGCCGCCACATCTCCGTTGGCGAGTTTGCCAATAAAAGCGTGAACGCCAGCCTTGAGCGGAATCCATTCACCCTTTACCCACTGGCCTTCACGATTCCAGTCGTTTTTGTTTTTGTTCACGCCAATCAGCTCAAGCATTTTTGCCCGGTCGGCGGCGTTGTCATCGGGCTGGACATAGCGCTTCAGGGTTGCGTTATTTGCCCCAGTAGAATGCCACAGAACACCACGTACAGGAACTTTGCCAGTGCTCTTATACCAAGAGCTCTGCCGCATGAAACACTTCATGGGAGGGTTTGCAGAGGTGTACTTCATCGTTGCACCATCTCCTTTCTCTGCCGATACAGTGGAAAATTGGTTGAAATAGGTCTGACCATACCCAGCACGCTTTGTCTGTGTTGCCTCGGTATCTTTGCTTGCTGGGCGCTCGAATTGGAGCAGCACGGCATTTGACGACTCACGCACGGATGTGGCACTCATAAGCACCGCCAGAACGCCTGGGAAGCTCTCTGACAGCTCTTTCATGAGGAACTTGAGCTGGGTGTCAAGGTCACCAATGGACGCTCCTGCGGCCTTACAGAAGGCCAGGAGAGCCTGTTTCCGTGACCAATATGTCCACTGTGCCAGACCGTAGCCAGCCTTATCATGGACAAAGTTTGTGTACTTCCCATTGTCCACGGCAGCGGTGTATGCCTCGTCCGTATAGCCGAGACTCTTTTCGTATGTGTTCTGGAGGTTCTTCGGATTGAGCCCACTCTCGGCGAACAGATTGCCCATCAGACCAGCGGCACCAGCGTCGGTCATGCCTTGGGACTTCAGGAACCTCCAGATAGCAGCTTCGTTCACGAAACCACCTCCTATCAAATTGATGTTTTATAGCCGTATATGCAGAATGGGAGCCGCCGCATGGCGAGCTCCCATTTTTTCTGCCCATATTCAGCTCAATTTAGGAACGGCCTCTAAAGAGTGTGTAGTGCGGTCTCTCTCCGCCTTCCACCCCATACCGCATCCAGTCCAGCATCACAATGCCGACCGCTGCGAGAAACACCCACATGACCAGGAACTGCGGGCACACCTGCCCCATGATGTTCCCAGTCATGGCGGAGTAGTCCCACACACCCATTGATAACGAGTCCGGCCACAAACTCAACCACCGTAATAGCCACTCCGCACACAGCAGACTGCGCCATCAGCGGCATCTCCCATGGCAGCTCGGCTCCGAATCGTTCCAGCGGTACAGCCAGGATGATAGCCAGCAATAGCATTGTCCAGCTAATCATCTCCGGCCTACCGTGAGAGGTCTTCCATACGACCTCGATGAAGAAGTAGAGCGTGCCAGTCCAGACCCACAGGAGCACGCTCAGAAGCCATTTCCCGACACGTTCTCTGTTCCCCATACCGTTCCCCTCTTAGCCGTTCAGACGGGCCACAATGGCCTTCATCTGCGCTTGTGCGACCACCAGCTTCTCATTCATCTCATCGGCATACTTCTTCGGGAGATTCATGCCATAGGTGACAGCAGAAATCTTCTCCACGTCGGTCAGAGACTGCACATACGCCTTGAGGGCGTTGTGGTATGTGGTTTGGGAGGTGATAGCGGTCTGTGCCGCAATGTAGATTTGCGCGATTTCCAGAGCGGTGTAGATGCGGCACTTGCCGCCGTCCGCCTGATAGGGAAACTCGGTGCCGCCCAGCTCCACCACACGGAACAAGTTGGCGATATTGCTCTGGTCTTTGATGTCCAGGTTGAAATGCTCCGTCTCACCATTCAGCTCAATGTCAACCCCCGCCTCGATAGCGGCGTTGCAGGCGGCGGAGATTTCCGCAACCTTGGCGTTGAGGATAACCGCAGTTGCGTTGTCCTCGCCCACAATCTCCACCACGTCGGCAACGGTCAGCCAGCCCTTTGCCACGGCGGACAGGAGACGCTGTGGGGCAAGCTCCCTGTTCTGATACAGATTTTTCAGTCTCTCTTTCATATCCTTAACCCTCCAGTGCGCTGATGAGCAAGCTGTCGATGATTCTCTGCTGTTCGGCGACCAGCACTCCACCGTCGAACTCAGACACAACAACCGTGTCCGCTCCCTCAATTTCCTCATAACCCATCAGGTTGTAAGCCACTCCATTCAGAGCGACGCCGATGGCCTCATCCTCTGGCACGGGTGCAAATGCACCGCTTTCGCCAATCGTGATGTAGGTCACCTTGTCAACAGCGCCCAAATTTGCACCGTTGTTAATGTTGGTGATTCGATACATTACTTGACCTCCTTTGCGCCAACAAGTTTTGCGATATGCTTCAGCACATCAATATCAGCATTGAAAAATTCCTGGTTCCAAAGCCAGTAATCTGCGTACTCGACTCGCTTATAAGGCTGGCAAATCTGGTCTTCCCAGACCCTGTCCCAACGCTCCTGATATGCCTGGTCATCCCTGCCGTTACGTTGTGAGAGGGTCATCATAATGGCCTGCGTCAGCCTGCCACGCTCCATCCCATGTCCATCGTCATTCCTCGCAAAGAATTGATTGGCCGTTTCACTGTCCTCGTAACACACAATGCCATTGTTGTAGATGATAATGCCATCTTCACACTCAACTTCAGTCATAGCAGGGATATTAACAGGGCCGCAGATGACATCCTTCTTCAAACGTCTATGCGCAATATACTTCATTCTCTTTCCCTCTCATTCTAAAATTCTCAATCCTCTCTGGTGAAAACCCGAAGATTGCATAAAAAAGCCTGCGTAGCCGCAGGACACGCTTGTGGTCATCGTAACTTTCAAAGTACGCAAGCATACCGTTTACCGAAGTCCACAAATCTTCATATGACATTTTGCCTTCTGCAATCCTTTTGTGAAAGGCTTTTATTTTTCTCCGCGCTCTTTTAACTCCATCACGATTTCCATTAACAACAACCTTCCCGGTTTCGGTTAGCGTATATTTCGCCTTGCAGTAACGGAAAGGTTTTGTCAGAGGAACAATGCGGGACTTTGATTTGCTGATGGACAGCTTCAAACTCTCCGCCTTCTCGATGATAAGGCGCATGACCTCCTTTGGGTCTACGCCGGGCGGAACGATGATGTAGTAGTCATCCATGTAGTGTCCGGCACACTTGATTCCAAGCTGGCACTTGATGTAATTGTCCAATGCAGACGGAAACGCAATCATCTCAGCCTGACTCGGCTCAACTCCAAGAGGTAGCCCACGGTCTCCAGGAACGGTGTTCACTACATCGTCACCAATCTTGCGAATGTCCCTGTTCAAAATGAGCTTTTCGTGCCGCTTGAAAATCTCTGTGTGGGACACAGATGGAAAGAACTGTTTGAAGTCAATGAGAATGATGCTGCCCTCTCGACCGTATCTGCGAAAATGCCAGCGAAGGTCTTTGCGTAGCTCTCGCTTAGAAAACTCAAATCCCTTTCCGGGCAGACTGGCTCCATTGTTATAAATCATACTTGGTAGATACAGTGGTAGCAGCACTTTCTGCGTGTACACCTTATGTATCTGCCTGTCTTGAATACGAGGCGCATCAATGGGTCTTGTTTTTCCTCGTTCTGAGATTGTAAAATGGACATATGAAGTTGGTTTCCATATTTTGTCCAAGAGAAGTTTTCTACGGCGTGCTGTGCCGGAGAACAGATGCATCTCAAACCGCTGTGCGCTGTTCTTCCATCTGACACCGTTACAGCATTCCTTTCCAGCCCTGTATAAGTCGCGATAGGTGAATACATCCTTTAGTTCACCAATATCAATACACCGCTGTACTCTGTTCGCCTCTCGTTTTGCTTTACGCCTTTGATATCTTCCTTCTCTTCTACTCATAGATTGTTATTCGCCCTTCGTACAGATGTCTTGTAGGGTGCCGTCTAATCTGCTTGGCTCATTACACATGAAACGAGGTAAGGCACATCACTCGCCATGCACACTCCATTTCTGGGCGGCGTTCGTGCAAGAGCATCAAAGGGCAGTTTTGGATTTTTATCACGGGAAGTATTTCTCCTTTCGTAAAGGTCATGGTTCACTCTTTTCTTGAGCTACTATTATTGACCCAAAACCATCTCTGGCTTACGAAATCCGGGGCGAGCCCATTGGAATTCCTGGCGTTGTTGTTGTTCGCGTTGCCGTTGGTGTTCACATTGCAGAAGTTGTTGCTGTTGTTGTAATTAGGAGAACGCTCCCACCAAACTGCAGTGGAACACACGGGAGAAAAAGAAATCCCAACCGACAGGTTTTACAGAAATACACCCATAAGAATCAAAACTTACCTCCCCTTATCGCTTTTCAAAACGTTCGTGAGCAGACCGTTTTCGGCGTCAATAAGCTCACCAAGTGCCTGAGACATACGGTCTAACTTCTTCTTTGCGTCCGTTGAGCTGACCTTATCGCCGTTTGACTTCGTAAAGCATCCTTCTGGATTTAACATCATAAGGTCATAACAGTGAGAAAGGTGGACATCGAGTGCCATAAGCGCTGCTCTGGATTCAAGCAAATGCTGTTTGCGCAACTCTTTTCTCGTTTCATCAGATGGATAAATGCTGTTCGCTTTTTCGGCATTGTCTAATACCTCTGCGGCGAGCCCTGACACAGAGTCCGCGACAAGCCTTGAGTACCTTGATGATAGACGAGATAAAAAGTTGATGGTGTGTATGTAAATCTTGTTTGCTGTGTTTACATACTCGGCCTTGCTTTCAGACCGATGTGAAAGTAGAACTGACATGAACGCTCCTTTCATTCTGTTTTTGGATTTACCATGGCACCCCTAATCACAAAGGGGGGTCATTTAATCTGCGGCCCCGTAAAAGGCGCAGCAATTCCGATATGCGTGTGGGGTGGGGGGATGGGGCCCACTCAGAATCGCAAAGGGGTGTCACCCATCCCCTAATGTTGTTTGAAATCGCCCACTGTCGTGGGCTTGATTACGCCGATGTAGGATTAGACCATGAAAGCCGGGGCGAGCCCAAGGGAACTCCTGGCGGCGGAGTAGGTCGCGCCGCCGTCGGTGTACACACAGCAGAAGTAGGTGCTGTTGATGTACCGAGGAGAACGCTCCCACCAAACTGCAGTGGAACCCGTTGCGCTGTGGCGATACTTTACCTTGCTGTTGCCAGCCTTGTAATAGTCGTACTGCAACTGGGAGTTCTGCTCATACTGGTTTGCATAGCTACGGGTGCCAAAAATCTCAAACTCGGCCAAAAGCGGGAGATAGTCAACCGAGGTCTTGACGTTTGCGGCAACATTGGAGGCGTTACCAACTGCATCCGTGTACTTTGTGATTGGCTTCATCACCGCCCGCAGGTCAGCAGGCAGAGCAGCCATCAGCGTGTTTGCGACCGGGCTGGTAGCTGTGTTAGCCGGTGCATCATATCCAACAGCGGATGTGGTCTTTGCCGCCCCATATCCGCTTGGTGCCTTGTTGGTAGAGCCGAGGATATCGTACCGCAGGTCTGACGCAATCCAGCCGCCATAGTTATAGTTGCCCCAGTGGTTCATATTGAACAGCTTGGTGCCATCCGTCTTATAGCCGTTGTAGCTACCGTCAATCAGGCACACATCAACACCATTGTTCAGAGCGCTCTTGAACGTACCAAACTGGATACCAGCACCCTCCTTGGCACTGTTGTGGTTAAAGCCAAGAATATAGGAATATAGGGTTGTATTAACGGCAAGCGTACCTACTGTACCGTTGATGGTGATTCCCTTGCAGTCGCCAACTTTCCAATACTCAGCACCCTTGCCAGCGTCGGAGACTTGCCGGATTTCAGCCCAGGTTTGGTCGTTCAGTGTTTTCTTAGTGGGCATGAACTGTGCAGTCACAGCCACAGTCTTATTCGCAGGAGCTGTATGGTTGGTTCCAGCCGCCACCTTGATGGTGATAGTAGCGGTGCCAGTAGTCTGGTTGACGTGCTTGATGGTCACGGTTGTGCCAGAGACGGACACGGTTGCCACACTGATGTTGCTGGAAGTAGCAGTAACAGTGCCGTCGCCAGGGCGTGAGACAGTCACCGTCTTCGTCAGATTTGAGGCGTTCAGTGTCACAGAGCTTGCGCTCAGCGTCATGCTACCAGCGGCCTTGCCAATGCTCCAGGACACGGTTTTGGCGGAGGTAGAACCATCAGACCACATATAGTCAGCCTTCGGAGTGAAGGCAGCGTTGTAGCTGGTGGCATTGGTGCCGGAGGTCGTGCCGCCCAGAGTGAGCTGAGCACTGTCGTAATTGCTCCATGTGGGAGACTGGGAGTTCCCATTGTAGGTGAGGCTACCGCTCTGACTTGGCGTGTTTGAAACTGTAATTCTATTCGCAACGCCAGTCTTGCGGTTTGCGGTGTTTGTGTTCGCCTTGCCGTCGGTAGACATGGGGAACATGGACACATAGTAAGTAGTGCCATTTGTCAGCCCAGTCGCAATCAGCGCATTGGTCGCATGACCATTACGGGTTGTGCTGGTGTATGTGAATGCTGCATCTGGGTCGTTAGGGGATGTGGCATAGCTGCCAGCCTTTACAACCACGACGGTTGACGCCCAGGTTGCCAAAGTCACGCCGTCGCTGACAACCGTAGCGGCAGGGTCAGTCCACTTGATAGACAGCTTTCCGTTACCGGCAGCGGCCAGAGTGATACCAGACACGTTGCCGAGCGCAACAGCGTTAGGTGTTGCAGAGAAACCGCCGTCTTCCACATCCGTATAGGAGTTGGTGGTGGTGTAGGGGAACAGTTTGTAGTAGTAGACCGTGCCGTCGGTCAGACCGCTGTCGCAAAAGTAGGTGCTCTTATATGCGTCACGGGTCTTGCTATCAAGCACGATAACGCCATCACGACGGCTGGTAGGCATAGAGCCCGCCTTACGGACAAGCAAAGTGCCTCCCCAGGACGCCAGCGTGGAACCGGCAACAACCAAGTCTTCGGGGTCTGTCCACTGGATATAGACCTTCTCATGGGCCGTCAGTGTCTTGATGTTGGTTGCGCCAGCCAGGGCGAGCCCACCACTGCCAGAGCCGCTCCCGCCAGGGAAATTAGAAATAATAGGCATAATGTGGCCTCCTTTTAACCTAATAGAATGATGTACACAGGGATGTCACGTTCGGGCATTTCACCGTCTGCGGCAATCAACAGACTGCCCTCCTCTTGCCCAATGACAGAGAGCATGGCCTCCCGTGCAATCTCTCTTTGCTCCGCAGTCGCATTATGGGCTACGGAGATAGTACCGTTCTGAGCGGCCGTCAGCCCATCCACAGCAAGCGTCTGTGTGAATGGCGGGTTGACTCCGGCCCATGCTGTGGACACAAGTACAGCGGAAACAGCCACACTACTATTGGCTTTTTCTCCAATAGCGGTGTCGATTTTAATCATGTTTGAATTGTCAGGCCCATTCATGGCGTTGCGCCAATCCTGAAACCGTTCTGTGCTGTCGTCGGTCAGATGCAGTTTGCAATTCTTCGTTTCACTCATTTTGTTCACCCCCGGTTAATCCATCAGGATAGTGACAACAGGGATGTCAATTTGCGGAGCGTCACCGAAACAAGCGACCGTCAGGGCACCATCGACTTGCCTGCACGCATACATCTCAGCACCTTTTGCTGCCTCCATTTGTGTGTCAGTAATACTTTGGGCCACGCCGATGATGCCGTTCTGTTCTGCCTTCAGGCCAGCAACCTGCAACGTCTGCTGACCACTGACCCAGCCGTTCTTTGTCAGCACCCCATTGACCGCCTTACTCGCCCCACCCAAGGTCGGATTGATACAGGTACGCTTGGGATTGCTGCCATCTTCGTCTGCGGAGTCGATATACAGCCGCCCATCGTCCTGTGTGAAATAGCACCAGCCCGGATGGAGCGGCGTAATATCAACAGAAATGCGGGAACTGTCTCCCTGCAAAATTTTGAAAAGCATTGATTGAAACCCTCCTCATCTTGAGTCCGAGTATAAAAAGAGGGGTGGGCATAAGCCCACCCGCTCTATCTGTGTTTAGTTGTGTACGGGCTTAGAACGTACCCCACTCTATAGCGGAGTCGGTGTAGTCCTTGGCGTTCTGCTCGGCAGCGTCCCAGGCAGCCACTTTCTCATCCGTCACGCCATCAAGGACATCCTTGTTGTCATGGGTGTGAGAGTCGGCCTCCAGGGCGGCGATACGGGTGACGGCGGCAGTCAGGTCAGCGGCTTTGGCGTAATCACCGATTGCCAGAGCGGCAATAGCGTTGTCAATGGCCTCCTTGATGTACGCCACAACAGTCGCAGACTCTGCATCCTCGGGCAGAGTGCCAACCAGAGTGGCCAGGTCTGTGATAGCCCTGTTCATTGCGGTGGCGTCATCTGGATGAGCCTGAATCCAAGCGGCAATCTCAGCCAGAGTGTCAAGAGACTCCTTGGCGTTCTCAGGGATGAGCTGCTTTGCCAGCTCCTCGTTAGCAATGGTGCGGGCAGACTTGCCAGTGTCATCGCCAATCAGAGTATCCACAGCAGCCTGTGCATCGTCGCCAGCTTTCTTGGCTGCGGCAATGGCCTCGTCCTTAGCGTCAGCGGCACCCTTGGGGTCATATGTGTTCTCCAGGTCGAGGGCGGTGATAGCGTCTTCCACTGTCTTGGCTACAGAGCCCTCAGTCTCCTTATCACCGTTCAGCTTATCCAACTTGCCCTCGGCAGTGGTCACACGGTTAGTCAGGGTCTCCAGAGCAGCGTCAGTGGCAATACCATCGGTTTTCTTGTCCACATACGCCTTGACGGTGGCGAATGTCTCGTCACCAATCTTCAGCTCGCCAACCTTGGCGCCAATCTGGGCGTCAACGTCGTCAGCGGTAGTGAAAGTGCTGGTCTTGGTGAAGGTCAGCTTGCGTGTGGCAGGGTCGTAGGTCACACCGTCAATAGCGTTGCCAGTGCCGGTCACCTCGGTGCTGGTAGCGCCGGTGTCCAGGTTAATCTGGACATACTTGGTGCCATCCCACTTAGCCAAGCAGTTCAGCTCAGTCACATAGTACAGGGCACTGGTGCTGGGATTCACATTGGCCTGCAGGGCGGCAAGTGTGGCAAACTCCTGGAAATCACCGATGCGCACACGGGTAGTGGCGTCGATATCCAGATACATGGCACGCTCATCAGTGGTCACATAAAAAGCACCCTCTGTGATGACAGCAGGCAGATTGGCCAGCAAGCCCTTCTTGAAAGAAACTTGTGCCATATTGTGTTCCTCCTTATTTAATTTTTCCCGTGGCGGTAGTATCCGCCACGGGATTTTTTTGTTTTGCCTAAGATTAGGCTGTGGCCTCATCGCCCAGGTCTCCCCAGACGATACTGGACATCACAGCGTCCAGATTGGCCTTGTCCTCGGCACTCATCGCACCAGCGGAAGTAGTAGTTGCGACAGCCATGCTCAGTCCGTCAGTGCTAACTGCCAGACCATTCGCATTAGCCTCGTCCAGCTTGATAGATACGGTGTTGTTGGTCACTGCGATACCGTCACCGGCTTTAACAGTGTCAACCAGACCCTTCAGCGGGATGTAGATGTGGCTCTCCTCGGCATTGGCAACAACAAGGTCAACGTATGGGTCGCCCACCTCGGCACCAACGTAGGGTGTGTCAGCGGTATCGACAATCTCGTAGGTGCCGCCACTCAGCACAGCATCCTTGGGAATGTTGATTGCGTCACCAATATAGGTGTCAGCGCCATCAGCAGTCCGCTTCAGTTTGTAGGTGGCAGAGAAACCGTCCTCGGGCGTGTCCTGCTTCTCAATGGCAAACTCAACAGCACCAGATGTCGCAGCAGGAGACACGAACAGACCGTCCTCTTTCAGCTCCAGAGCGTTGCCTTTTTCCTTGGAAACTTGCACGCCAATGGTGGTGCCATTCTCATCTGAACCGAGAATAACGCTCGCATCAACAGCGGTCAGGCCAATTGCGCCACCGGCTGCAAGGTTGTCCAGCTTCGCCTTGTCAGCAGCGGACATCAGACCAGACGCCAGGGTGGTTGCCTCGGTTCCCTTTGCATACAGGATTTCGCCCTTGAAGAGCTCCCGAGTGTCAGTCAGCCAATACAGGGTGCTGGCGTCCTTGACAGCAATGGCATCATACTGGGCACGAGTCCCCTGCTTGAAAATCACATTTGCCATGACATAAACCTCCTTATAATTTTTTTGATATACAAACGCTCTCTAAGCGTCCATATCTTGGTTACATATCATCCCACACATAGGTGGACACGCCACCGGGTGATTCCATATCACCGTCGCCCATGTCGCTCCACTCATCGTTGGGGTTCAAATCGACAGGGTCAGGAACTTCGCTTGGCTCACTCTCAATAGTGAACGTGAGTACCTTGTGCTCATCAACGTGTGGCACATAAACAACGCCGTCCTTGCCGATAACAACACCAAGGTTCTGCGTTGTTTCATCCTCAAATGTGACAATGAGTTCGCCAAGCTCGTTGATTTCCATATCCAGAATGCCGCGAGCCGTATCTGCACGAACAAAGATGCGGTCGCCCAGCGGAATCTTCTCGTATTCGCCAGTCGGATTGCCTTCCTCATCCTTGACTTCAACGGTAGATACCAACTGAATCGTGCTGTCTTCTGGGTCGAACACGATATTGTCCGCCTTGGCAGCAACAACCTCATCAGTTTTGTCGATACGCTCATTCAACGCTGCCTCAGCCTTCTCGACCTTATCCTCCATGTGCCGTTGCATCTCATAAATCAGCCGCAGGTTGCGGTCTGAGATGTACTCATCCATGTTCTTGGAATCAATGATTTGCAGCATACACTCGCCGCTCTTTGCGACAACTGGATGACGGGGTGGGCCACTGAAAATCTGCATGAATGTGCAGATTTCACCTGCATAGCGAGACAACGTACTCGTGATGGGGAGATGGTACTGATAGTACCGCTCGTTATACGGCTCGTCCTCACGCACCAACAGCGCAATGTCTGCTGTGCCGTCAGCACGGATATAGCTCAGGTACACAGTGGCTCGCAGCATATCAATATCGCCTACCGTGATGGGAATGAGGTAGGTGATTTTTCGATTCAAATGGTCGCCACGATAGATTGGTTCGTTCTTTGTGATGACAAGGTTCATATCCTCATCGAGTTTAATGTAAATCACCTGTTTCACCTCCGTTTCTTATATGATGACGTAGTCAACGTCGTCGAGCGACATATCGTCATAGGTAGAAAGCGTGTCAAAATCCATTTCCCGCAGCAGTCTGTGACGCTTGATTATGGCATCGGCCTCAGACACAATCTCAAGCGCAGCCGGTTTGGGGCTCATGAACTGTATCAGGGACGCCGTTACCGATGACAAAACCTCAACGGCACTTTGCATCGCCATAAACATTGTCATTTGTTCGCCAAGCACCTTGTTATCCAGAACAAGTGGGAAGCTGCACCTGCCCAGCGAAAAATGGATTTCAGTTTCGACCGCCCGAGCTGCAATCTCGATTGCCATAGTGCTTGTGTCGTATAGGCGATGCAGCAAGTCGGTCATTTCTGTGCCGATAACGATTGGCGCTTCCACCTTCTCGGACGCACGCTTCTTCATTTTGAGCGCTTCTGCACACAGCTCAAGCTGAGATGACGCCCTCTCTAAGTCCCGCTTGAATGTTGATTCAACAGTTGACTTGATTTCTATTCCAAACTGTCCACGTCCAAATGGCCTCTTGACATAGGCGCTCACAGAGGACGTACTAAGCTGCAATGCGCTCTCTGCAGACGCATACATATTTGCCGTTGTCTTTAGATGTTCTGCCGACAAGACCAGCGCAGACTCGTGCGGCCTCAATGAGTAATGAACCTGAAACTCTGCGCTCGTTCCGAGAACAATGCCATGGTTCAGCCGCTCCAAGCAGGTCTTAATCATCTTGTCGATATGAGACACAAGCATGGAGCCGGACTGAACAGCAATGAACTTTTGCAGCGTATAGCTCTCAAGGCACGTTTCCAGAATCAAGCGGTTCATAACGGTGAGGCCGTCGCGATATGGAATGGAATAGACGATAATGTCGCACTGGGTCAAACGGTTGTTTAGGTAGATATCAAACTCTTTTGCCATATGCGACCGTGCCTCCTACTTACGCCGGATTCTGTGCCAGCAGCTTCAGATACCCAGACTTGATTGTCATGATGGTTGCCGTCTCAACGCTTCTCGGCGTAGACAGTTCGCCGTACATCAGCAGGTTGCCGTCGTCGGCGGTGGGGGAGTCATAAATCACATAATGGGTGATAGTGCCCCAGTTCGCAGTGGACTCATCGAAGTTGATGTCGTTCTCGTTGGAAACCAGGCCATCGACCGGCTCACTCAGGCTGTTCAGCAGCAGACGGCGATAGCCCGCATCGGTGGAAGGCTCGGTCACGCCAGAGCCATCAATGGCGGGCGTAGAAGAGCTCAGACCGATGTAATACTGCGCAGGAATCGCCGGAGCCTCCTTAGTGTGGAACAGATTACCCGCCACACAGTTCAGAAAGTAGTTAGTGTTCATACAATCTTTTCCTCCTCAAATAGAAATGGGCAAAATAAAAGCCAGTTGCGATGCAACTGGTCAGGTTATAAAGCCCCTATTGATGTTGTTTGTGATATACAGGATTCCCTGCTTGGGGATTTCAACATCGCCATCAATGTCCTGAATCTGGATTTGGTAAATGTACTTTCCACACAGACCCACTGTTTCCTTCGGCTTCAGCGTAACAGTCAGCACATTGTTGATTGTTCCCTCGGCATTGAAAGTGCCCTCCATTGTCTTTGTCAGGATTGGCGCACCCGTCTTGTTCGTGAAACTGACGATGGCAAAATTTGCTGCACATCCAGTCAAACTGAATGGGCGTCTGTTCTTGTAAAAGTAGACGTTGAACGTCAGGTCTTGCGTCTCGCCGCCAACAAAGTCAATGGTAGGCAATGTATATGGGCTAAGTGCTGTCACACATGACATATACATCACCCGCCTTTCTTTACGTTATTTACCCTTCGCATTGTCCACTTCCTTCTGAATAACGTCGGCACCGTCCAGCATATTGAGAACTTCCTCAATGATACTGATGCTACCGCTCAGGTTGGCGAGGTTCTGTTTCCCGCTCACGGGAATGGTGTTCAATGCGTTACCTACGGCAATCAGCCGCTGCATGATTTCGTCTTTCATGGTCATTCTCCTTTAACTCATAGAATTTATCTTTGATTCAAGCTCTTCAATACGGCTGTTGAGCCTGTCAACGGTGTTATAGAGCTTTTGAATCATGTATGTGTTGAGCGAGATGAACTCGCCATACCTCAACTGATAGAAATCATCAGTGATTCCTTCTTTAGTGAACCCAGCATCCAGCTTCTCAATCGTGAGGCCGGCAAAATCCTGGGTGCTCAGCCCTGTATCTAAAAGTGCACGCTCTACATCCTGTGCAATAAAACCGGTGTGGAATCTGCCAGATGTACCATTGTTCATCTGATACTGTGTCGGCTTGAGTGCCATAAAGAAGTCTTCATACTTACTCATGTCGTATTGAATCGACTTCTTTACACGTCGGTCTGAACGAACAGATATTTCTGTGCTCGCAACGATTCCGCCGCCTGAGATATAAAAGTCTGCTGCTGTTGCCGACATCCGACACCCAGCATTGGTCACAATGAAATATGGCTCTTTACCTGCGCCAGCGCTTCCATACATCATAGAGCCGTATGTATAGCTGACACCAGTGGAGCCATAACCCTTGCAGAACCCGCCATAGTAACATCCAAGTGTAACAAAGTCAGCGTCGATAGTACCAGTCCTGATGTAGTTCGCGTTGATATAGAGACGATTGTTCGTAGAATCACTGAAAATTCCGAACAGAGTTCCATTGCCCGTGAGAATATTAAAGATTTCTCTGTCGGAAATGGACATATTGTATGCTTCGTTCCATGCGTCCCACGCAAGGTCATAGGCATCATCTGCATGGTTGTATGCGGAGTTTGCACGCCCATAAGCGCTGTCTGCATAATTGTACGCAGAGTTCTGCCACACATTGGTCTCTTTGACATTGCCCCAGTTGATGGAGGAACCCCACGCCATGGTGATACTACCATTGACAGACACGTTCCCATTTCTATCCACGACAAAGTTCCCGTTGCCGACATTCAAACCATTCAGGTTCAGGTAGTCAGCCGTAAACTCGTAGTTGCCATTCATCATGGGGTTGCCATATCTATCATTGAACGATGCGCCGGACACGGTGCCCTTGAATGTACCGTTGTTGACATAGATATCACCATTTTTCTTCACCCAAAACGGTGCGCTCGCCGGGTTTGTTGCCCCAGCCCAAAAAGCATACATGGAGTTCGCATTCGTTCCAGAGCCGTTCATGGCAACATAGTTGCTACCACTACCAGCATACAAGTAATCATCCGCAATCGTAAATCCGCCAATCTTGCCGGAGGTAGCTTTCACATTCCCACGGAAGTATGCGCTACCATCACGAATATCCAGATAGAAGTTTGCGTTTTGCGGCATACCATCTGAGTCGAACGTAATGTTTCCGCTACTGTCGATGAAGGATGGCGTTACTGTTGTACCGCTTGTCGTGAACAGATTGCCGTTGCCAGCAACAATACCATAGTCTGAGTCAAGAATAATCTTCCCGCCCTGTACTGCGGCCCGTGCTGAGAACACAGAGGCGTCCCAGCTTTGAAGGATGAATGTGGCGTTATATAGCCATGCGCCTGTTGCATCAACCTTAAACTGCATAACACCTCTGTCATTGGTGTTCTCAATGATAAGGTTATTACCAACAATCAACTTGCCGCCAATGACCTCTGCGTTCACACCGAAATATTCACCGACTTCTGGTGACGCAAAGTGCCCAATCGCCATCTTGCAGGTCGCCCAGTTGTCATCTGACATGGCAATCATGCTGTCTACGATGCGGAGCTGGTAGTTGGAATTGCCGCCGACATGAATACCGGCACCATTGATGATAACGCTTTGGTTGGATGCTCCAAGAATTGTGTTTTTGGCCGCATCCAGCGAATCGGCCATAAACTTTGACACCATAGATGCCTGTCCGACTGTTTGGTTGTAGATGTACTTGCTTGCATCGAAACTTCGGCTTGCAGAGTAGCTGGACTCAATCATATCCTTCAGGGTGTTCACGTTGTCGTGACGTTTGAACCTGTTGGAGAACACAATAGAGAACTGATTCCGCTCCTCAAAGTTCAGTTCAAACTCGATGATATATGGCGTAATGGTGTGTTTGCCACCGATATTCAAATACACACCCTTGCCAAGCTCAAGTTGATTGCGGAATGGTGCAAACTCTTGTGCAAAAATGAAATTCGCAGAATCAACAGAGAACTCATAGGTCGGGGTCGCAACATCGTCAAGCGTATCAACGGCCCATTCGTACAGTTCCATCTCAACGGAGTATCGCTGATAGTCGCTGACGTTTGCTGTCAGATACATGGAACCTGATGCGTTGAAACTGAGTGATGTTCCTTCGTCCGTTGTGATGTAGATGTCTTCCCCAAGGTCTGTTGGATATCTTGTTGTAGTCGGCCCAACATTGGTTGAAAACCCTGACAACGTTCCAGACATTGTGACCATACCGCTCGCAGCGGTCTTATCGTTTACACAGAGAGTGCCAGCATAAAAGCTGAGTACATAACTGCTTCCGCTGACCTCAAGTGTGCCACGGATAATATCGCCGGAGATTGCGTTCGCACCAGACAGCGAGAAAATGCCGCCAGACATTGTGTACATTCTCTTGCCAAACTCAGATGTCAGGTCAATGCCAGAGATAGCAGAGCCAGATACGGACAGCCCGTTGTTAGACAGCGGATAGGATTGGCCGGAGATTGTGGTGTCCACATCCGTTGCTACAAACGTATCCTCTGTTATGTCCTGCTCAATAAAGAAGTGAGACAGCTCAAGGTACTCTTCCTCTGTGAAATAATTTGTGACAGACAACTCCCTTGCAATACTCTGAATCTGTCCAGCATAAGATGACGGATTTGAAGGGTCAAGCTCTGTCTCGATAGATGACACCGTATTTTCCTGTGCGGCTACTTCGCTTTTCTTTGCCGCAATCTTTCTATTGATGTCATCCAGCAAGGACTGCTGGTACGCCCTGCCCTCTGCCGTAATCTCCATAGCTTGAGCTTGAATCGTGACACTCTGCTGTGCGGTCAGTGTATCAAGTTCACCCTTCAAATCTGTGAGCGTCGCCCGTGCTGCTATCAACCTTGCCGTAGCCGACGCGCGAAGGCCAGACAAACCACGGTAATATTCTTGCCGATTCAAAATACTGCGCCGCCATGACACCCATTTAGATGCCAGTGGCTCTCTGATGTCACCGTTAGCAATAAAGTATGAGAGGTCATAAATCCAGTTGGTTCCGATTGGATTCACGTTTCGGATACTCAACTCATCAGCGCCGTATGGCCTGATTGCGGTAACCAGCTCATCACTCTTTTCCTCGATGCCAATAGACTCAATCAGATTGTCGAAGTCAAGATAGATTGGCAGCGTTGGGCGCTCCTCATCTGCATCGTACACATTGATTGTCTTTTTGTAGGTATCGAACACAAACACGCATCTATACTTCTCTGGTGCGCTGCTATACATGAATGACAGCAGGTAGTCGTCGTATTGGTCGAATGTTCGGTACTTGCCAATCAGAGATGGTGACACATATCCAGGGCTCCACCCAGGGGCCACTTCGAGGATGCGACCAAGCACGGTATCGGTCGGTGAGGCAGGGCTCCAAAAGTTGAATGTGCCCTCTTCCAAAAACAGTTTCTTGCTCTCCAGGGTTTTCTCATAAGAGTAGCCTGTAACGTGCTTGACCTCCATGATACCGTCCGCTTCCGTTTCTGGGTTCATTATTACATACACACCGTAGCACTTGGTGTATATTTGCTTATACCCAGTCACATCATCATAGAATGGAGTTGGTTCCCCATCGAGTACCGCAGGAATATCGAACGTCATTTCGCTTGGCTCTGAAAACTTGATGTTCAGCTTGAGGTTATGGACACCGGGAATGATACCAAGCATCTTATCGCCAAGTGTCTTTAGCACAAGCTGTGGTGTCTCAGGCAGACCATTGGCGTCAAACTCCCACTTGGAGTAGTCAAGATACATTACATTCCCCCCTTATCCTGCGACGTTGTAAAGCATTCGGCCAGATATAATCAGTGGCCCGTTTCCAGTTATAGTCAGGTTGTTATCTCCATGAACAAACCGGAAGAAATTGAGGTTAAAACCATCGTAAAGGTTCACCCCTGTTGTAGCGTCTTGAATGATGCCATTGTCATTGTCTATCACAGCGGTAATAGACGCAGGGATTCCATCCAGCTTAAACTCCCTGTCATTGTCATTATGATTCACGATACTCAATGTGCCGCCCGCTGTTGGCGCATAGGTAAGCACCGGCTTAATGTATTCACGCACTGAACTCTCGTTCCTGAACAAGATATCCGTTGACCCGTTGATATCGTACCTGTACTCAAACGGAAACCCATAAGCGTATGGGCAGTCGCATACGACTGTTGCCTCAAAAGCATATGGCAGCCACCCATGTGTAAGTGGTGTCAACTGCGTAATAAGGCACTTGAACTGAACCCGCTCCAAATCAGGCTGGTCGATAGAAAGCCACTGATAGTCTTGGTGACCGGTCAACCAAAATGCAATGTTCTCCATCTCATATCTGTCCAGAGGCACCATTGACCCGAACACCAGCTTAAACTGCAGCGGGGAGCTGTGATAGTTGACGCCAAAGTGAATTGGACGAATGCGGTTGTTGGTTCGTGTCTCAACAATGGATGCCTTGTTGCCGAACGCAACATTGCTCTGGCCCGTACCACTGAAGTCGTACAGCATAAGGCCATACATCAAAGAAGATTCTCCGGCAAAAGAGAACTCATAACTATTGAACAGCTTCCTCACTTCCTTTCGTTTTTAGATAGCGAAGGAGGGAGACTGCAAGAATCTCCCTCCATTCGCTTATCGCTTGATATTGAGTTTTGCGAACAGTTCATTTGCCTGCTCACGGGTAACGGCACGATGCTTCTCAACGGTCTCATCATTCGCACCGTAGATATAGGTGGGCCCGAACTCAATCTTGACCGCGCCGCCGCTCAGAACACCGGATGGGATATTGGCCTTTGCGTCGGTCAGACTGCCACCGGCACCAGCAAATACGCTTGCCATATCAGCGGACTTAATCAGGTCGCCGAATTTGTCTGCAAGAGTAGTTGCAAATTCGACAAGACGGTACAGACCCTTCTCTTTTCGCTTATCCAGAACAGCTTCTCCCTTTTCAAGGATTGCCATGATTTCATTCTGCTTGAGCGTTGGGTTGTCGCCAGCAATACCGCCTTTATGGTAAATATACTTCTTGTACTTATCATACAGAAGCTGCCTTGAACCATCCATATACCATGCACCATCGCCTTCACGATGAGCATTGACGCCGTATTGTGCCAGCATAGAGCCAAGTTGCAGATTCCGCTTATCGAGCGCAGCCTGCTGGTCTTTGCTCGCCGTGCCCCACGCTTGACTATTACGGTACATTTCCTTTATGATGGAGTGGATGCTCTCCTCCTTGGTGCTTGTTGTATTGTTGCCAGTCGTGCCAACAATAGTATTGTTTGAGCCTGAAGAACCAGACGTTGACGCAGAAATATCATTGTCAATACTATTGAGCGCTGCAACATAGCTACCATACCGTTGTGCTGCCGCCAAGCAGTTCTCCCACGCTGTGGTGATTTCGGAGTTCAGAACACTGCCATACTCTGTGTTCCAAGCAATAAGCTCATCATACAAAGTGTTCCAATGGCTCTCAATATAAGCGATTGCCATATCGTACAGCTTCTGATAGCTACTGATTGTCTCTTCAAGAGCCGCAATCTCGGCATCCTTCTCACGCTCGTATGCTTCCTGCATATCATCAAGCGCATCCTTCTGGGCATCGACAGCATAATCAGACTGGTCATCGGCAAGCTCTTTCTGGAGCTCTGCCATCTCTTCCTCCAGCTTAATCTTCTGCGCCTTTGCGTCACGGCTGTCATCCAGAGAAAGTGCGTTGATACGCTCTTGTAGCTTGGCAATCTCTTTCACCTTGGCGGCAACCTTATCCTCATACTCTGCCTCTTCCTTGGCGGCCTCAAGCGCCTCCTTTCGGAGACTGATGATATCGCCATATGCGTCTTTGAGGTCTTCGAGTGCGTCAATCTGTTGCTGAATACGGTGTTTCAGCATATCCATGACGTACTTGAGGATGTCGTCGATGCCGGTCTTCATATTCTCCAACTCTTCCTTTGAACTGCCAGCGGTCTTTCCGATGCTGGCAATGGCCGTATTGGCCAGATTCTCGATTGATTGGATGTTATGAAGGGCTGCGGCATACTGCTGGTCGTCGAGGTCGCCGAGCGAGTGCATCAAGGCGAGCTCTGCATATGCAAGCCCAAACGTGGCGTCTGTGGCCTCTGTGGTGGCGTACAGCAGAGTGTTCAGGTCTTCAATAGAGTCTTTTTGCAGCGCTAGGCGGAGCCGTTCAACGTAGGTCACAGCCTGCTCTGCGGCAAGCTGTCTTGTCCGTGCGGCAATAACCTTGTTGATGTTCTCCTCGTTGATGACCAGCAGACCATTCTCATCCCGCAGATACTGCATATACTGTGGGCCGAGCTCGATAATCTTCTGGAAGGCATCAACAGAGATAAAACCACCATTTTCTGCATACTCGTCAGCAGCATCTTTCAGTGTGTCGTAAACGTTCTGGATTTCGTCAACTGCATCAGATGCGTTTGAAACAATTTCTTTCAAAGCATCAATGATAGCAATCTTTGCTTCACGAATTGAGTTCCTTAACTCCATCCAGGTTTCGGAGTTCTCTTGATTCTCTTCGTTCAAGGACTCCAGAGTGTCAATCAGTTTCTCTGTATCCTCACGGAGTGCATTGGTGGCCTCCTGCAAAGTGTCATACTCGCCCTTGTTATCCGCAACAAGTTTGTTGAGGTGCTCCAAATTCTGAATGAAGAACTTATTGGTATCAGGGTTGTACTCGACATTGAAACCAAGCTGACGGAGCGCATCCGCACCATCAGAGATAGTCTTGTCTCGGAGGTCATTCAGATTGTGCATAGCATCCTGCTCATCACGGTAGATATTTACCAGTGACTCTTGCAGCCTGATTTGCTCTCTCAAGTCATCAGTGTTTGACAAATCCAGCTCAAGCTCTGCTTTCTTAATCCGAATCCGATTCAGCCGCTCGATTGCCTCGCGGTAGTCATCAATAGCGGCAATATACTCCTCGATTTCTTCTGCTTTATCCTTGCCAGAACCGCCAGAGCCGTTCGAGCCGGATGTATTGCTTTTGAAGTTTTTGAGAGGGGTATTCTTGAGTGCCTGCAAAACCGCAATCTGACCATCAATCTGTGCAATCGCGTTTTTGTATGAAGAAATATCCAGTTCGACTTGTGAAACAAAATCATCTAAAGAGGCACCCTTGAACTCAAAATCAAAATCGAACCCATTGAACTCGCCACTTGTGACATCTGTTTCGATGCCCTTGCGATTTCTGCCGCCGCCAGAACCCTTTTTCTTTCCCGCTGCACCCAAAACTGCACCAGTCGCAATACCCTTAATGGCCTTTGCCGCTTCATGAGCTTGCTCAGTAACAGAGTTAATGTCTGTTTTAGCTCGCTCCATATTTTCATAGATGCCCATTGCGGCATTATATGCAGCATTATTAAAATTGCCGTCTACATCAACACAGACTTCCTTGGCAACACGGTCGAACTCTTCTGCATTGAGTGACATTGCAGCGGCGGCCAGCTTGAACGCCTCCGCTTCGTCGATACCATTATCAATGAGCGCCTTAACCATCTCATTAGACGCCCTGATGCGATACTCGGCGACCTCCTTTGAAATTTGGCCTTCGCCTTCACCAACGCTTTTTGCAACATCGAGTTGTGCTTGAGCTGTTTCAATCTTAGCCTCTAAAACAGCTTTATCGGCCTCAAGTTTGGCGATTTCAGAGTCTATCTGAGCATCCAACTCAGCCTTCTTGCCTTGCAAGAAAGTATTGACAACACCCTCATTAAGAATGATTTGGCCGTCCGCAGAAACCTGTGCGTTGTTGAGAATCTCAGGATAAACAGAAGCAAACTCAAGCGCTTTATCCAGCGACATGGAAAACCCATTGGCAACCTGCGCCTGTAAGTCGGCAAGTGTTTGGAAAGAGTCAGAGATGGTATCAACAGTATTTGCTACGTTTGAGAAATTTGCCAGTGCAGCCGAGTAAGCATCAAGGTCTCCTGTAATATTGCTATACAGGGCACTATACAAATCCAGCTTGCTTTGGTTTGCACTAATAGCAGCCGTATTCGCATTGATTTCATCAGTGACCTCCTGAATACGCTCGTTCCACGCATCTGTCATTGATGTATTACCAGCACTCATGTGCTGATTTGTCCGGTAGATTTCCAAGGTATCAGCGAGAGCACTGTTTCTCTCTTCCAGAGAATCAATCTCTTCTTGAATGTTCGCTATATCACTCTGCATTTTGGCGTTGGCATTTTCTTTCCACGCCTCAGTATTGAGCTTTACAACGCCATTCTCCTCATAGAGATAGTCCAGATAATTCTCTTCAGCAGCAGCAAGTGACTCAATGGTATCGGCAGAAAGCCCGCCTCCACCTGACATCTCCTTTTGCGCTGTTTCAAGGAGGTCGTATGCCTTTTTCAGATTCGTTATCTCTTGCGCAAGGTCTCCAACAGCTACAGCAGGGCTATCATCTCCGCTCATAGCACCAGTAACGGCACCCCAGTTGTTGATGATATTTTCAACTACGTCATCAAAATCATCGCCAGCAATACCAACAGCATGAAAACCAGCAACAAAATTGTCCGCAAATTTCGCAGCATCTTCATCTGACATAGAACCGAGAAGATTATCAAACGCACCCTTCACACGTTCAGAGAACTCATCAAACGTAATTTCTCCGTTTTTGAGCTCGTCTTGCCAATTCGTGATGTCTGCAAACGCAGTTCTGATATCTGCGCCGGAATTGTAAAGAGGATTGATGATGTAGTCAGTGATGTAGTTCTCAATACTCTCTGCAGTTGTAAGACCAAGCTCCGAGAAATCGAGCCCGCTAACCATCGCCCTCGCAATGGTCTGCATCTGCTCATTCATATCGTTGTAGATAAAGTCAGTCTGTAACCACGCATTCACTGCCGGGTTAATTGTATTCCACTTTGCCTCTACCTTGTCTGCGACATTATCAAGCTCTCGCTCGATTCCTGCAAGAACGTTCTCGAACTCGTCACTGTTCAAAACGCCCCACCAGTCAATCAAACCAGTATCTGTATCTGAGAACTTGTCCAGCATTCTCTGCCAAGAATCCGTGTTATTATAGGCATCAAAGGCTTCTTGCATATAAGAAACCCAACTTGTGCTCATCATATTTGCGGCATTCTCAAACTCAGACTCCCAGTTATCGCCAAAAGCCTCTTTATAACTGTCAATCGTCTCGTCAGAGTACATCTCCGCATATGCGTCATACGCCTCTTGGTAATAGTCAAGTCTATTTTGCAGAGCTTGCCTTTCCCTGTTGTATATCTTCTCCTGGTCTTTGACATTATCCACAAGGTCTGGCAAGGTATCGGCAAGCTCCTGTGCGGCCACAAGCCGTTGAGCTTCAAGTAACCCATACAGAGAGTCCGTGAGCGTATCTGCACCATATGACAGAGCGAGCATATAGTTGCCATTCTCATCCATGCCCAGGTTGAGTTCTGGGAACATCTCGGCAACTTTGTTGTTCAGCTCAAGGAACTCGGCATACTCTTCATCCGTCAAGCTCACATTGTCGCCAAACTTGTTGACGCCTTTAGCAAGCTCGGCAAAACGGGGAATAACCTCATCAGCGGATGTCTTTAATGACTTGAACTCGCTGCTGATATTTTTGATGGTAGAGTTGAGTGAATCATATTCCTCGTTCAACTCCGCGAGTTTTTCCTCATTGCTCTTGAATGCACCGGATAGTGCGGTCACCGCAGTAATCACGGCAGAGATGCCAAGAGCAACCCATCCCCAGACAGGGATAGACGCCATCAGCGCCTTAAAACTCGCACCGAGAGTATGGTTTGCAACTGTCAAAGTACCCTCAGCAGTAGCAAGACCAAGCGTTGTCAAAATTTGCTCTCCCTCTGCAGCAGTAAGAGAACCACTTGCAACAGCAGCCTGAATCTTTGTAGCGAGCTCTGCCTTTTCTGCAATGGTCAGATTTGCAACAGCGACAGTAAGCGCATCTGTTGCCGCCTTCTCTGCGACCAATTTAGCGACTATGGTGTTGATTGCCGATGCAGTTTCGGCAGACGCAACAACACCATGCATCGCGGCCATGCCTGCCCTGAGTGCCTTAATGGTCACAACGACAGACGCCACCATTGGGAGTAAGAGGTGCAGTTTTTCAAGCGCATTGAGTGCGCTGATAATCGCCGTCCCCATCTCAACAAAGAACTTAATCAGTCCAGAGTTGATAAGGTTGTTGCTGAACTCTTGGAACGTTGCGTTCAGTACGCCAATTCGTCCATTGATGGAGTCCATGTAGACAGTGTTTGCCTCGGTAGCAGTACCAGCAGAGTTCATAGCGTCTGCGTAGGCACCAGCAGCATCCTGCCAGTTACCGAGGATTGAAGAAATCACTTGGAGTTGCCTTGTACCACCAAGAATCTCGGAGATACGAGCCTGTTGTGTATCAGAAAGGTCGTCCCACACCTTTGAAATTCCCTCAAAGATGTCGTAGATGTCCTTATATGTGTCTGTTGACCCATCAACCATGATGTCAAAGCCGGTCAGAGCCTTAATCTCTTCTGCGTACTTAGAGAAACCTTGTGCAAGGTCACTGGTGTCCTCGCCAAGCGCCTCAAGGTCTGCTGTTGCACCACGAATACGGGCAGAAATAGTCTTCAGAGCAGTGCCGACAGTGGACGCATTTTGAACAGATGCGTTCGCCGCCGCAATAAGACCAGCGGATTTCTCAAAGCTGGTGTTTGCAGCATTAAGAGCGGCACCAGACTTCTCATAAGCCTCAATCATTTCGCTCGCAGACACAGCGTATTTTTGACCTACCTCTACCAGAACGTCCGCAACGTGTTCCGCCTCGGAAACATCCATGTTAAATCCCTTGATGATAGATGTAAGGCCCGTTGTTGCCTCATCTGTTCCTACGGCGGCCACGTTTGCCAGTACGTTAGCAAACTCTGCGAGCTGCGATGCATCACCAAGATTGTAGCCCAATCGGCTAAACGTCTCGATTGAACTCAGAACATTTGTAATACTCTGCCCAAGCTCTTTTGCCAACTGTGTAGACTTGACAAGGAATGTCTCCATCTCGGCGTCCGTCGCGCCTGTCACGATTCTAAGCTGCGTAAGAGATGTGTCGATATCTCTTGTGTTTGCGACCATCTTTCGGATAGTCTGGATGACTGTCATAATCACCCTTGTAACACTGAGCCACGCACCAAATTTCTTGGCAAGACCGCCCATTCGCTCACCAAACGTCCGTGTGTTCTCGCCAGCGAGCTTGATAGCGTTTGAAGATGCTGCAAAAGTTCCATTCAGCTCAGCAAGGTGCTGCTTGAATGTCGTGACATCCATCTCTCCGCTTCTAAGCTGGCCAAGATACACTTGCAGGGCATCAATTGAGCTCTGAATCTGGTTGAACTCCGTGCTTGTTTTACCAGTCTTTGCCGCAGTCCAGTCACGCTCTGCCTTCTGCATTTGCGTCAGAAGGCTAAGCCCCTGTCTGCGTGCGACATCGAGGTCTTTTTGCTCAGCCGCAGCGTCCTTTGTCGCCTTAGCTCCACGCTCCGTTGCACTTGCAGCCGCATCCTCAGCAGCAGCACGTTCACCAGCCGCTGCTGCCGCAGACGCTGATGCAGACTCAGCGGCAACACGCTCCTCGTTAAGCCTTGCAATGTTGGCAGTAATTGCAGCACCCTCTGCCTCAATTTCAGCTCGATAACTGCCAGTTGCGGCAGTTTTTGTAGCACGAATTTGCTCAATCTTAACTGCCCACTGCTCATATTGAGTAGTAAGCTCAGCGACCTTTGCACGCTCCTCATCTGTAGTTGCATTTGCACTCAGAGATGAAAGCGCACGCTGAACAGAAACCTTCTGCCTGTTAAGCGCCTCCATCTGAACCTTAAACTCGGCAGTCTTTCTTGCTGCATCAGACGCGGCATCTCCGGCCTGTTTCATCTTGGATTTGATTTCTCCAATGCCCTCGGCCGTCAATGTGATTGACGTTCCCTTGTCCAGATGCAGCGTGTTGACGACGGCATTCAACTGGTTCCTGAAATCACTGATGGCGCCAGTGCCGAGTGTGAGCTTAGATACCTGCACCGAAAATTTTCCGCTTGAGCTGACTGTATTCAGCTTTGACTGGAGTTGGCTGCTCCATGACTTTTGACCGCCGGACGCCGTATCAAGAGCGACCTTTACCTTCAGCGGATTCTTATTAAGAGCGGCCATGATTTGCGTCAGTTGACTTTGAATCAAACTGCCGCTTTCACCGCCAAGAGACCCCTCACCAAGCACTCCAAATAGCAAGGAAATATCTGCATTCGCCATCGTTTTCTCACCGTCCTTTACGAAGAAAAGGCTTGGCACAAAGCCAAGCCTTAATCAGTTATTATTGATACGCCTCTCCAGCCTCCGCAACCACGTTATACTCGGAACCATAATTCCCGTTGAAATCGTTTACTGCCTGCTGGATGAAATGTAGGGCATCTCTATCTTTTTTGCTGCGAACCCACGCATAGTCATCTGTGTGCAAAGAACGCAAGCCTGTCAATGCTTCTCCAGTTGGGTGGTGCCCATTCCACCAACCATAGACGTAGTCTTTTGCGTGTGTTCCGTTGTTAAGCAAGGCAACAATGTTATCAATGCCCTCCCCTGTATAACCATTCTCTCCATTTTCAAGAGAGTCACGGCGAAGGTCGTCCTCAAAATACACATACATAACCGTGCTCCCATCTGGCATTCGGTATGGTTTAGAGCATTCGAGACTATTGAAATGCTGCATGACAGATTGAGGCAAGTCGAAGCTACGAGCCGTTTCCTGCAACACCCAAATCAACTTTGCAGCGGCCTTCCACATTTCGTCTTCTGTCATAACTTTGCTTCCACCCGCTGTCTTGCTCTTTCCGTCTGCTGCGTATTTCTGTATACACTCCTTCATACGAAGCTTACCGCTGACAGAGCGGCTGTACGCTCCAACCTTAGACATGATGGAGCTCATGTTGATGGCTGGCATTATTCGTCCGCCTTATCGTTGGGTGTATTCTTGTGTTTCATATACGCCTCAACAATCTTTTCCTCTGTCAGCGCACCGTCACCAATTGCACCGACCAAACGGGTCATGTCGTCAGGCATTACGTCACCGAACATTGCCTCAGTCTTTTCCTGCATCGTCTCAAACGCAGAGATAAGGTCATTCAGCCTATTCTGTACAGAAACCGTGTTCGTGTCGCACATATAGGCGAGCTTTCGATTGATTGAGTTCACCATCTCCTGGAGCTGCTGCATATTGATGTGCTGGCACACAAAGTCAACAAGGTCAGAATTGTAAAGGATAGCGTACCTATGCTCCAGGTTGTCCGGCATAGACACGTTTGTGTACTTACTGATAATGTTGCTCTTGATTGCGAAGTCCAAAACCTCTGGCACATATGCGCCATTTCTCTGGAAACAGCTCTGTACCACGTCATCCACAAACGCAAGCACCTCAGTGAACGGAATGCTGCGCCTCATCTTCACCTCAACGTCATACCACTGCTCTGTCACGACGTTCAAAAAGCACTCGCCGATGATATTATCAACAGCGCTGATAGATACTTTCTTCTCACCCTTCGCCATGTGTAGTTTCCTCCTTCTTATTCTTGCTGCGCTTCTCTTCTTTGCGCAATGCTTTGACAGTCTCATAATCAAGCCAGCCGCCGAACTTCTTCACATATGTAATCCATTGATAGTTCACATCTGGGTATTTGAACCAAAACATCTTGCGTTTCAATTTTGCCACACTATCCGGCATACCCTTTGTATCAATTACCTCAATATGTCCATCAGAATATTCGATATAAAAATCTGCGACATATGTGATTGGCAACACCTTCTTGCCATCCCGTGAAAACCCAGATTGCAGCTCAAACTTTTTCTGTAACTCATAATTCGTTACCTCGCCGCTTTCCACTTTAGGACAGAGCACATCACGGTAATATCGCATCTCAAGCTGGCTGTCGAATACAATCCCATTGTGTGTCCGCTTTTCTCTGTCTTTGTCTACATTAAATTTTGAACGCTCCATATCCATCTCCTAAAAAGAGAGGGAGGGCAGAGTATTCTGCCCTCCCTGTTTCACTCGCAATCAGCAGGAGCATTCTGAGCAGCGCCTGCGGTCTCCTCCTCGGCTGTTGCCATGAAGGGTTCACTAACCACATTAGCTGTCTCTGCCTGCTGAGCAGCTCTCTTTGGTTTATTCCGCTTACTCGGTGTAGCGGGTTTCCGTGACTCGACGATGCGCTGTAGGTAGGTGGCTCCGCACTCAGGGGAGCAGGCCACCTCCTGCCAGTGGAATACCTTCGGGTTACGGGATGCGGTGCGGCATGGCTCATACTCCTTGCCACACACACGGCAAGTCTTCTTCTCAGAAGCCATATCGGTCACCTGCTTTCTTACGGAGTTACCTCGCCGCCCTCATCAACAACGTCCTCGGCGTTAGCACCGAACACAGTGTAGGTGAAGAGCTGACCGCTCTGGTTGTGGTAGCCGCAGCCAGCGCCAGCCAGGGACTCGGCCTCGAAGGCGTGAACGGTCTGGTTGTCGCCCATTTCGATGGAGAACTCGCCGTTGAAGTCGGCCTTGGGGATGTAGAACTGGATGCGATAGATATTGGCGCACTTGTCCTCGGCCAGAGCGTTGATGTACAGGGCGCATTTACCAGAGTAAGTGTCACTCATGTTGTTCAGCACACTCGCCTGAATCTGCCGCTTGTAGTACACAACCACCTCGGTGCCATCGGCGATAACACCATCGCCAAAGGTCAGGGTCTTGGTGGCAGGGTCATAGGTAAACGTGTCGTCGCCAGCGGTGGCATCCTGGGTCAGAGTCTTGCCCAGAGTGCCGTCGGTGTTCTTGATGTGGACGGCCTCGACCTCATTACCGGTCGTGCCAACTGCCTTGTAAGTCGTAACAGCCTGATTCTCGGCAACGATGAGATAGTCGTTCCACATGACCTCGGTGGTCTTGTTCTCAAACTTGCCACCGGTCTGCAGCTCCAGCAGGCCACCGGACACAATGCCGTTGTTGCCGCTGATGGTAACAGCCTTATTCTTCTTCAGAGAAGACAGCTTGCGGCCCTGCTTACCGGTGATATCAGTCTTCTCCTGGCTCTGGGCAATGGTGGCGTTCTGCAGCTCGTCGAGAGTGAACAGATAGCCGCCGGTCACGATGTCAAAGGCATCAATCGTCTCCAGGCTGGTGATAGTGATGTCACTAACGTTCATAGTTGTTCCTCCTCCTATTTGTGAGTTAGCCAATTCAAATCGTTTTGGCTTAGGTCTTTCGCACTGACTGTGCCAGAGTAGATGCCATGCATCCGATTGTCATAGTCAATCTTCTTGATTACTTGGTGCACGCTTTCGTTGAACTGGTAGATAGAGAGTTCTCGTGTCCCCTCAAACCCATAGTGAAACTGTTCGGTGTTCACAAGAGCAACAATCAGTTCCTCCAACTGGGAGTCTGTCGTTTTATTCCTGTTTCTCCGCATCTTTGTTCGTGCACGTTCAATCAAGTAGTCTTTTGTTTCGCTGTTTATTGGCTTACGGTTATCCCGTTTAAGGTGGTGTATTTTGCGCAAAGCCGCTGCAATCTGCCATTGAATCGCCCTATCTATCGTTGCGCCAGTATCTTTATCTCGCAAAACAAGCATATCGTTCTGCGGATTAACCACCGGCTTGAACGCCTTGAGGTCGAGCTCTCCAAAAATCAGAGATGTGTCCTTTCCTCTCAATGCATTGAACATTAAGATGAAAAGCTCATACTCGTTGATTTTGGTGAAGTCAATACCAATATCATCAAGCTGTACCATCATGTCGATTGGCATAGCGGTCAACATAGACACCATGCTGTAATAATCGTCTTCATGGTCTAACACATCGCCAACGGTTGGTATGCGCACTTGAATAAACTCGTTGATTTTGTATTCTGTCTTATACAACAGGTTTTGTGTTGCCACTATCCAGTTTTCCTGTTCGATGGTATTGGCTTGCCGGATGGCGAGAACCTATTGAAATCAGTCGCTTGGAACATCATCACCTTGCCCTGATAGTCCGTGATTGGGGCAAACCTCTTTACAGAATACAAATCAAGTTCACCGAGTCCGTAGAACCTGCTCCCATTGATTGCCTTTGCAATCTCAGAACACAGCTTGTCTGTTCGGACACCACCTTCCGGCAGACGAATCTTGCTCTTGTGTGTAAACACCCAAACGTACAATGCCGGTGTCAGATATGTCTTGCTTGAGACCCTTTGTATTTCTACCTCGCAGCAAATAAACGTGTGCCCATGTGTGACTGTTTCTGGTATGTATTCGTATGGGAAAACCTGCGAGTACACAAGGCTTTCAGGGCTCCTGATGGTCTTGCAGTCATCACTTAACAATGTTATGATTCGCTTTGATGTAAGCAAATCATCCATCAGCCGATTCTTATAATCGAAAAACTCGTCAAGCTGCATTACAGCCACACCTTCTTTCCTGACATATCATCGTCTGGCCGCACGTTTTGCTCGTCATCTGGCACCCGTTGGACACTTTGCTTTGTTTCATTCTCACGAGGAAAATGGTCGTAATAATTTGCGATATGGAGCTCAAAATTGTCCGTATCTTCCGTGTTGCACTCCTGCATCACAAAGTACAAAACACCATTCTCGCCGAAACTTTCGCCGAGCTTAAACGGCTTTGTCAGCCTGTACGCAAGTACATTTGGAGAGTCATAATCGTCGATAAGGAACCTGTCATCACGGTTCAAACGAAGCGTGTACTTGTCTCTTGATAATGTAACGGATATTCTTGAGTCACCTCTTGTGATAATGAAGTCATTATCTCCGTACTCACCAGTCAGATACTTTGTTCCATCTTCAACGATGCACCATCGCTCTATGATATTGCCATCGTCAGCAATCCAACGAAGCAGATAGTTACACTGCCGCATGATTCCTTTGGTGTACAATTCGTTATTCACATCAACCTCCGTAATGAGCCAACGATTCTTCATCCACTCAACCAATCCGCCATGTGGCAAGTCTTCGCCAGGAAGCGTACAGAGTGTTTTTTGGTTCAGATTATCAGAGTTAATCACCGACAGGCTGCGCTGTTCCCCGTTGATAACAACCTGATGGTATGACAGGCTTGAAGACATCTTTGCGCTCAAGAGACGGCTCTCACGTTGTAAAGCGGCGTTTCGCCGACTGCCACCCTGCGCATTTATACGCGAACGATATGTATCCCAAAGGCTCACTGCGTCACCTCCTCAGAAGGAACGGCATACTTTGTCTTTAGCTTGTTGCAAATCGAGATTGCTCTGAAGACTTCACGTTTCACGATTGCAATTTCGCAGGATGGGTTATCAATAAAGTATTGCAGAATGGCGATAAGCGACAAAAACAATGGGTCTTTGTGGATAGCCTCAATCAGTTCCTTACACCCAAGCAACTCTGCTTGCAGACTTTTCATGTAGATACTGAGCGAACCTTCTCCGCTCTCCCAAATTGGGAGTATCTTGAAGAAGTGATTGATGAGGGTTCTGAAATAGTTGCTCAATATCTTTGCGTCCATAGGAACACCGGCTTTAGTTTGCAGCATCATAGGTGCAAATCCGTCAAATCCCCGTGAGTGTACGAATATTCCCTCATCATATTCGTAAACGTCTTCCGAGCTGCAGTATGGGCATTACCAATGCGCAAGAGCAACTCTGCCGGAGAATAGGTGGAGAAGTCTCTGGTGTTCATAACGCTTTCGAGACTTTCCTGCTTGTAGGTATATGGTTTCATCCACTGCACAAGCATTCCTTCCGAAACAATATCCACAATCTCATCCAGGTCTTTGGCAAGCTCTTCATCGAGCGCTTTCTGTCGTTCGCCCTCTGGGTCATCCACTGTGACTTTGATAGAGAACTCCCTGACATTGTCATCTCCTGTTGTGGTGAAATCGTAGTTACAGATATGCTTGAAGGCTGCGATTGCACGTTTCATGAACCCATCAATCGTGCTGTTCCTCTCAAAGTCGGTCATATTGACAAAGTCGTACTCAGTGATTTTTGAAAGGAAAGCCTCTGTGAATTTGTCATATGGAACGTTCATGTACTCACGCCCCTTTATCGCTCAATCAGCTCTGTACCAAGGCACCTCTCAAGCGTTGTAATGGTCTTGTTCGAGTCGATGCCGCCATCTGCGATGAGCTGCTTCGCCCGATACGCAATGGATTTCTTCTGGCCATCAGACAGCTTTGCGATTGTTGCCTCAATCTCAGCAGCGGGTTTCTCAAACAGCTCGTCAAACCCCTCGATTGAGATAGAGAGCTTATAGAACTTTCCCATACCAAGGTAGTCAACAACCCACGGCTCATCGAACATAAACCAGTTGTTGATGAAATACTTCTTGTTTGAGTTGCGTGCATTTCTCAGCTCACCGAGCTCCATATCCTGCTCTGCGCCAAAGCCATCCCAGACAAACCGCTCACCAGTACGCTTGCTCTTGTAGACAAGCCTGCCCTGGAAACCATTCTTGACAGTAATGATTTGGGACGGGTCAACGTCCTTCGGAATCATGCACTTCTCCTCAGTAGCCTGTGCGGCCTGTTCCTGCGGAGCATTCTGCTCAACAGTAGCCTTTGGTGTCCTGCTTCTTGTATTCGTTTCGTTTGCCATAGTATCTCCCTTTCATACATAGTGCGGGGCCCGCATTGGGGCCCCGCTTCGTGTGTTTGTTATTGGTTAGGGGGCAATCTCGTACCGGCCAATGCCAGCGTTGCCGCCAGCCAGCACGATTCCCATGCCGTACTTCTCACCATACAGATACTCCTGGGTGAGGTCGCCATTGCTCATGGGGTCACCCATAATCACAATGGGGTTACCCTCGTACACGCACTTGATGGGCTTGTCATCGCCAGCGATGATGGTCAGCACATCGTCGCTCATAACAAAGTCAGTAGAGCCGACCTTGTGGCGCTGAGGAGTCACAACGACAGGAGTGCCGTAGAACTTGCCATAGTAGCCCATGTTGTACAGGTCGCTCTTGGAATCGGTGCCCTGGATAGCAGGGGCCAGATTGCGAACGGCCTTCTTGGTGCCGATAATGGTGGCGGGCTTTCCACCAGCAGCGGCCTCAACGTGAGCAATCAGCTCAAGCAGCTCGTCCTCGTCATATGCGCCGGCAGTGGGGAAGTAGGTCACACCACCGAAATCCTGTGCAGTAGCGCCGCTCCACAGAGTGTAGACATCATTCAGCAGCTTCTGGCGGAAGGACTCGGCCACCTTGTTGATGAAGTGGTTGAAGTCAACACGACCAGACAGGACGCGGTTCAGCTCCTCGTAAATCTTCACGACCTTCAGAGAAGTCGGAATAGACACTTCGCTGATACCGCTCAGGCGCTGCCGACGAATGCCCTGAGTACCGTCTGCGGCCTCAGACACGATGAAGAGGTTGCTGTCCTCAACCTCAAAAATGTTCTTGTCGCCCTCGGCAACATTGCGGAAGTCCACCAGAGCGTTGAAATACTCATCACCCTGCAGGCCCTCCACGACAGTGCGGCTCAGGACTTCCTCAATCAGGGTAAAAAGCCCGGTGCACTTGCCGTCACGGATGTTCTTATAGTTCAGCGCCGTACTGCCGCCATTGGCGTCCAGCAGCGCCTTATGCAGAAGTTCCATGGACTGACCCACGGAATACTGCTCAACGTTGCCGTGATATGCGTCAACAGCAACCTTGACAATGTCTTTCATCTCAGCCATTACTGATGCCTCCTCTCTTAGCCTTCGGTCTTATCAATCTTGATGGCGTAGTAGGTGTAGCGACCAGCCACCTCGACATCAACGCACTCACCCAGGCCAGTGCCCGCTGCGTCAATCTTGCCGCCAGCGCCAATGCCAACCTTATCGCCCTTCTTGGGCACAGTGCCGCCAACAAAGCCCTCTGCGGTCACAGAGAAGATGTTGCGGCTGCGGGGGATGTAACCACGAGTCGCCTTGCCCGCCTCATTGATAAACTCATCCAGGTTCTTCTTGCGCTCGTCGTACATGACCTCAACACCGGCCACGATAGCGCACTCGTTCAGGTCAGCGCCAGCAGTAGCGGCGACGGCCTTCATAACCTCACGCTCGCCATCCTCATAACCTTCCAGCTTGACGATGACGCCGTTTTCCACCTCTGCGACCTCGCCACTGGCGTCATAGAAACGCAGGGACACAAGGTCGGCAGGCTGCTTAGTACCGCTCATCAGGTCGGTACGAATAACCGTATATGCCATAGTTAGCTTCCTCCTTGTTGATTATTTAATTATGTCGAGTGCTTAGGAATAATCCCATACTCAGCAAAAACGCCGCCATATGGCTCTGACGTAAAGCCATTTTTCTCAATAGGCAGCTTTGGTGCCTTGGGCTCATGAGAGAACTTTACGGGGTTACCGACCCTGCCACGAATGGCAAAGCATTTCTCCTCAAGAGTTTCCAAGTCGAACTCAAGGCAGTGCTCACGCAGGGTCTCAAAAGCCTCCATGCCGTTCAAGTCTTCAAACTGAGCGAACACTTCATCCCGCTTGCCCTGCTCGACAGCACCCTCCGTATCTGCCTTGAACTGACGCAGAGCAGCAAGCTCAGCATCGTTGGCGGAAACAGCCTCCGTTGCTTTCTGGTACTTCTCTGTCCATTCTGCACTGGCTTCGCTGAATTTCTTGCTTACCAGCTCGAACAGTCTACCCGCAGGTGTAACCTGTTCACCATCATCGAAGTCCACGATAGAATACTTTTTGCGTTTCCCGTTCTCAAAATCAATGACCACATGGTCGCCGTTCATGGAGTACGAGAACCCATACAAATTCCAATCATTACTGGAATCCTGAGCGTAGACCTCGGAGGCTTCCCGGTCATAGTCAACATACCAGTAACGAGGCATGGAGCCCCATTCGTATTCAACGGTCTCCGCTTCGAGGGCGGCATAGAGTTCCTGCCGGAACTGGCCTTCCAGTTCAAAGTTCTCCTGACTGCCGCCAGTGGGCTCTGCGCCGCCGCTGTTCTTCATTGCTTCAAACTTTGCCCGAAGCTCTTCCACAGAAAAGTCCTCAATGCTGAAGTCGAGCATATCGGCGGTCAGGCCAAATTCGGCCATCAGCTTATTCTTCTCGTCCAATACCTCTTCTCCTCCTTCCGAATAGTTTTGTGATATATCAACCCCCTCTGGGGATTGTGCCAATGAAAACGTCTCCTTAAATTCTTGCATCATTTCAGCAAGCTGCGCCTTGAAGTCGTTGCAAGAGAACATCTCCAATGACGCCGATTCATAACATGGTTCTGCTGAGCCCAGAAGACAGAAGGCCGTAAACTCAAATCGTTTGATAACATACACACCGTCAACCATACTGCCTTCTTTCACAGAAATCTCCATTGACTCATCTGTGATTCCGTCTTCTTTAATCTTCTTGTACGCTTCTTGGCGTTTCCAAATAAGGACATCAACGCAAAGATATTCGTGCAGGCCGGAGTCGTCTTCGATTTCCTCCCACCAATACTTAGCGCTTTCTGGCACGACACCAACTGGCTGCGTGATGTTTACAATGCGCATACCACCATCGTCTGTGCCGACAAGTTCCATGTCGTGTGAACCAATCGTATCTGTATCCCTGTCATATCTGCAAACAATGGGACAGTTGTAGATACTCGGCATACAACGCTCAAAGGTCTCCTTGCTGATGAAGCTGTTATTTCTGTTCTTTCCCGTATAGCAGACACGAAGAATGCCGCTATCAAAGGATGTATTGCGCTCGGTCAGGGATGTAATCCCAGATGAGAAAACAATGCTCATATTCCGCTCGCCCAAATCACAGTTCACCACCTTCTGGACATAGTAAGACCCGCACGATGTGACTCATGCGGGCTAAAATGTGAGCGTATCAGACATCGCATATGTGACATCGTCACACGAAAAGTCCTGTCGCTCTTTGTTCAGAAACACAAAAACGTGCCTCGCCTCGTCGCTCTTTAGCAACGCATACTGCATCGCAATGAGCTTGTCCCTGCTCTCGACGCTGAACACATAAATAAAGTTACCCATTTTATGCGTCCTCTCTGTTCTGTTCTCCGCTCTCACTCAACTCATCCGTATCTTTTGGTGGAGCACCGCCTTCATCCGTTGCACCGTCACCATTATCGCTTGAAGATGTGCCAATGGTAGAAGAACTCTGTAATGGCTTAAACATCTCATTCAGACCCAAAACATCGTTCTCCAAGAAGCTCATACAATCCAACTCGGATTGATTGAGGCCCTGTGTCGCCGCATAGTAACTTATCATTGGGATGCCATATTGGCAGGCTTTCAGATAAGACTCAGCAAGCTCTTTCCGGTTAAACGGGCTACAATCAAGGAATGTCACCTTGAAATTCTTCCCGTAGCTCTGCGCCTGAAGGAAACGGTTTACCGCATCCTCGATACTCTTGACTATACCAAACGTCATTGCTTGGTCTGCCTTGATGGACAGAACCAACGCATTCGCGGATGCCTTATCGTTGTTGAAAAGCAGGGAAGAAACGCCGGCCGCACTAAACAGATTTCTCTCTGCTTCTGCAATCGTGTCTGTATCACCTGTGTTTGACTTTTCAAAACTGATTTTATTGATAGGCATTGGCGTCAAAACGGAACCAATCTCCTCTGGCAGTACACTGTCCAGATTGCGCCAGAACTCTTTCGCTTTGTCCAAGTCAATCTGCCACTCACCATCCTCATTCATACCGATGGTCATAACCAACATGGCGTAATTCTCAAGCGTTGTCTTTGTGAGCTTCAACTGCTTATAATCCTCAAGGTCATAAACCTCTCGCAGTATTCCTGCAAACGGAGGAAGTGAGTAGTCCAAAATGTCGTCGTTACACTTGATAGCAAACGATGTTGGGCAATCAAGCTCCTGCCACCGCATACCTCGTCTGTCGCTCTGGTATGCGCTGTACTTCGTCTGGAACTCAGACGGATAGTATTCGAGATACTGTGAATGACCGTCAAAGTAGGAGAAGTCAAATGTAACGTTCAGCACATTACCCTCAATCGTGGAAATGCCACAATAGTCAGGCGGGAGCTGTTGGATTGTGATGCTGTCATTCGTCACCCACATTGTCCCGTAGAACGTATCCTCACGCAAACACACAGTCAGAATCTTAGGAAACTGTGTACGCACATTCATAGATGACAACGCATTCAGCGTCTTCCGATAATTTCTGCTAATGGATTTCGGATTTACGGTCTTTGGGTCAATCTTGTAAGGTGACACAACGTAGGCCAAATCAGAGAGGCCGGTGAAATACTGGATGAGCCGTCTGAAATGTGGGCTTGCACCATAGATGTATGTAACTGCATTACGAAGTTGCTGTTGATAGGTATATGGGTTCTTCAAATACTCTGTGATGTTGTCTTTGCTATACAGAGTAAATGTTGGCGTGCTTGTATTATTGTTCAGGTCTCTGGTAATCAATTTGTTCAACACAGCAAACCGATGTGAAATCCCAATCATTCCAACAGAATCGCCAGTCAGTTTACTTACACTTCTTCGTGGAATATCAGCATTTGCCCCTCTGCTATTCCTATTGCCCATTCGGTATCACCACCTTTCTCACTTGATTTTTGGAGGCTTGAATATGAAGATGTTGTCGTCATAATTTGCCACCCTATGCCGCCCCAGCTTGCTTTCGAGCTGCGTTGCGACATAGTAGTTATAGCTCAAACTGGAGTAACGGTCTTTTCGTCTACCCGTTTTTTCAAACATCCTGACACGACCGCCGGACTCCTCGTGCTGCAGATTGACGAGCTCATCAATCAGCAGTGTTGTATGCACATATGGCATTTGCAGCTTTATCTTTTCTGATGGAGTAAGGGAACTGTACCCTTTAATATCAGATAGCAACGTTTCTCCATCGTACTCTGTGACAAGCAGCCGTATCTTTCCACTCCTGAATCCTTCACGAAGAAGAACGGCGCACTCAGAGTTGAGTGCTGGCGTAGCCTTGATTGCCCAAATCACCTTATCTGCACCCTTTACAGTGCATCGCTCTGCCATCTCTGGGTTGTTATAGCATGACAGCGCAGGGTATATCTCTCCGCTATCTGGGTCAACCATATCACGGACAAGTGCGTCGTAAACACCAAGGCCAAGACCATTACAGTCAAGCACGATATAATCGCAGGCAAACTCATCATACAGCTTTCGTATCACGAGCGCTTGGTCTCCAGTATGCAAACCTTCAAACGTGTCACAGTACACAATATTGCTCGTGTATCGCCCAGCCTTTGTTGGTAGCATCTGATTCACAAAGACGGCCGTTGCGTCGTTGTTGTGCTTTTTGCTCGACATCAAAGCGATATCCGCAGACAAGATACGTTTCTCTCCAAGCTGCTTTGGAGGTATCTTGACCTTCTGGCTGTTGCCAACTTTCAGTGACAGCTCATCTGGGAGCATCGGGTATTTGATGTGGCGCGACTTTGAGATACTGTCAAAGTTGAAGAACGCTCCAACCTCGCCTCCAAGCCACATAGCCTCCATCTCCATCTTGAACTTCAGCTCATTAAAGTCCGCCTCAAGCATATCGCTCTCAACGTCCTCACGGAACATACGCCCCTCTTGAATAGCAAGCTCATATGGGAACCCACATACAAATGCACCACGCCCTCCATTGAGCATGGTGCGGAAGTTTGACAACATTTGCAAATAAGACCAATGGTCTTTGAAAAACGCAGAAGAAAGGTAGAACTGCATATTTGGCTCTTTGGCACGTTCCAGTTGTACTTCTTCCTTTGTGAGTTCTGAATATGGAGGCTCACGCCGTTCTGTCAGGAACTTCTTCAGAACCGTGCTGATAGTATCCTGCTTCACGAGCCGGAACTCGTCCACAACAAGGAGGTTCGCTCTGTTACCACGGGCAGTATCCGCCGCTGTAACAACCTTGATATAGCTGCCATTCTTGAACATTATCTTTGCATCCTGGCCTGAGAACTTTGTTTCTTTGAAGTCTATTTCATTCTTCAGATTTGGAGAGCGTGGAATGAGTTCCGTTTGAATCTTCTCCAATATCTGAAGCGCCTGACCTCTTGTGCCGGATGTGAGAACGACCTTGCTGCCAGGATAGAGGATGCATCTAACGCAAGAGAATATTGCTGTGATGAATGTTTTGCCCATACCACGGGATGCAATCCATAGGAAGATGACATTGGCGTTCATCAGGCACAACACAGCGTACTGATACCATTTGAGGTATGTGATACCGAGGTACTCCTTTACAAATACGTCGATGTTCTCTCTGTAATAGCTCCCCCAGATTGCCATGCCCTCTAATACACGTTCACGCCTTGCCTGCTTCTCATTCATTACTGCTGACCTCACTCTGGCCAGCGTCACCAAAGATATCAGTCAGGAAGCTATCATTGTCTTCTTCCGCGTACTCTGGGAACTCAACCCTGTATTTATTGATAGCGTCCTCGTACATTTGGCAATAGCTGTTTTTCAACCCAACCATTTTGCAGGCGTGGCCCAGGAACCAAGTGGTCACGTTTCGGATGATGCCACTCTGGTCTTTCAATTCATCTGGTGTAGTCGGCAGTGGGCGGGCATTTTCCCACTTTTGGATGCCAACACCAAGCGGCATATTCTCCAGGTCGGTATCAACCATCATGTCCTTCTGCTGGACAGGTTTCAGATTGGCACTTCCGAGCAAATCGTTGAGTGCCTTCACGTTTTTCTCAACACTGCGGCCAGCCGCACGGTCGTGGGCAATATCGACCTCTAAGCCGCAAATCTGGCGGATAAGAGTCTCTGTGCCAATGTCAGGTACAAAGTCTTTCGGATACTTGCCAAGCCAATAGTGGCGCCGTTCCTCAAGTTCCTCGTACATTTTTGGACTATACCCAGAACCCCAGAACAGGCGAATCTCCTCTGGAATCTCAACGTCCTCTGGAATATCAACAATCGGCTCTTCGACCATATCCTCGTCATCAAGATACTGTGGACGTTTTGCCGCTTCTGCTTCCTCTTTGGCAATCGTGTCGTCGAAAGTCTTGTCGATATAACGTGTGAGGTTTGTCTTTCCTATGTAGGACTTGATGCGTGATTGAACGCCGACGGTCTTATCCACCATGTCATAAATTGCATCATCCCAATACAGGTCAAACTTCATGCACATTCTGCGCATGGCATCTTTGTCGCCAAGTTCACTTCGATATGTGTCGTACATCTCCTCAACGCAATCATTACACCAAGGAAGATACCCGGACTTACGATACATTGGGCTATGGCTGACGGGAAAGTACCCCTTTCGTCTGCTATATGCTGTACCACACCTGCAACAGTAATACTTCTGACCTGTTGTTGCGGCCTGAACGGTGTCCGCCGTCTTTTCTAATTTACGTCTCTTAGGGGTATCAGCCAATTACACCAACCCCCTTTTCATGTTGTCCTCCCATACCTTCACCGCACGACGCATCCCATTGCCAGGATAAAACCGTGGAACCCAATGTGCGGGAATATCCACACGCTCTTTTGTCTGCGGGTTTGGGCAGCTTCTGGCTTTGCGTTCGAGGATGTCGAAACAGCCAAAGTTACGAATTGAAACCGTGTTACCATTTTCGAGGTTCTCCAGTATGGTGCAGACGAAGTCATCAACAATACTTGTTGCTGCTTTCTTTGTATAGCCTTTCTCAACAAGCTGCTGAATTAGGTCACTCCTTTTAATGTCCATCCTTTTACACCGCCCTTCACTTACAGGTCTGCAAGAGACTTCTGCGCATCTGCTTTGATTTCTCCATTCTCATCGAAGTATTGAGAAATCTGCTCCTCTGCGCTCATGTCTTTGTAGACACGCACCATATCGGCCGATTCCCACCCGACAATCTCCTGAATGACATTGTCCGGCAGTCCGAGCTTTGCGAGGTGCGTAGTAAAGTAGTGTCTAAGACTGTGCCAGTAAAAGTCTTCACCTGTCATACGACTGAAAGTGTTCGCCCAGCTATTCAGCGTGGTGTCGCCCATTTGCTCATTTGGGTTTCCAGCGGCAGGGAATAGCCACTCGCTCTCAATACCAAGTTCTTTGCGCTGATTCATCCATGCGTCAAAAAACGGCTGGAACTTCTTTGCCAGCGTGTAACAGTGAATGAACTTACCAAGGCCAAATCCTTTGGTCTGGATTGGCTCACTCGTTTTATAGAGTGCACCGCCACACACAAGATTCTCTTCCTTGAAATCATCCACACGGAACCTGCATAACTCTGCTTTACGTCTGCCGCTGCACATCGCAAGGGCAAGAGCGCACGCCTTCTTATGCTGACCGCTTTCACTCAACTTATTGAGCAGCTCGTCCATGGCTTCGTCGCTCCATACGGTCTTCTTTCTGACCTGCTGCATGGCTGGATTCTCAACCTTACGAACAACGGAGCGGAAGTCTTTGAACTCGTCCTCGTCGTCCAGCATATTTGCCACAAAGTTACTCATGGACGAGATAGCGGATTTCAGTCGTCTCACACGGGCAGGAGAGTTCCCGTTCTCATTGATGAGCCAACTCTGATAGGACGCATAATCCCTCTTTGTAATCTTTGGAAAGAACTTGTTGTTGTTGTGGGTCAAGTTCCACACCCAGAAAATGTCGATATCATTGTCATACCCAGCAATCGTTTTGGGGCTGCGCTGAACAGACCTGAGATAATCCAGGAAGTCCTGCTTCAGCCGCATATTGTCTGGATTGACTTGGCTCAAAAGCTCAGGGCTTGTGATATCATTCTGTTTGGTCTTTCTTGGCATCAAAGTCACCTCGCTTTCTCTTAAATTGTGGTGCCTCGGGACGGAGTCGAACCTCCGCAGGCGTAGGGCTTCAACCTACCGCTCTACCAACTGAGCTACCAAGGCATAAATGGCGACTATAGCCGGGCTCGAACCGGCGACCTCCAACGTGACAGGCTGGCGTTCTGACCAACTGAACTATATAGCCAAATGGTTGCGGGGATGGGATTTGAACCCATGACCAACGGCTTATGAGGCCGCTGAGCTAACCGCTGCTCTACCACGCAGTATTGGTGGGAGAGGATGGATTTGAACCACCGAAGCTCGAAAGCGCCTGATTTACAATCAGGTGTAATTGACCGCTCTACCACTCTCCCATGTGGTGATGCCAGTGGGGCTCGAACCCACAACCTCCACCTTGAGAGGGTGGCGACTTATCCAGTTCGTCGATGGCACCATAATGGCTCCTCCTGCAGGGCTCGAACCTGCGCACTCTCGATTAACAGTCGAGTGCTCTGCCAACTGAGCTAAAGAGTAATATAGAAAGGGCTGTCCTTTGCGGGACAGCCCTTGAAGGGTTGCTTAATTCAGACCTACATTGTATGAACACCGCACGCCGGTTTCATCACATACGCAGACCATTTGCTCTGGCCTGCCATAGATACGTTTCTGCACACAGTAGTCGTCCATACCCAAGAAACTACCTGCCATGATAGTCCTGATTCCCTGAACATCATCCATCTTGCAGTGATGCAGGTGACCGGACAAAACGGCATACAACGGCTTGCGTGCCATCGTCTGCAGCGCTTGGATTTTGCTTGGCGAACCATCGAAATCACCATGCACGCCGCAGTAGGTCTTGCCGCGCACATCAATGAGGTACATCGTCTCATCCACCTTCTCGCCACCGCCGATGATAACATTCTCAAAGCTCTGCAGGCGTGCGGCCAGATACCACTCAATGAGGTCGTCCAGCCTCTCGCTTACCAACGCATTGTCTTTATTGGGGTCGAGCCTGCTGTGGTTACCTGCGACACTCACAAATGTGACCGTTGCGAAATGCTTGCTCAGTTCGGCGATGAACTCCGCAATTAACTCAGAAACGCCCTTGATTTGTTCAATGACATTCTCTTTGTTGGTCACGGTGATGGACTTATGGATGTTGCCGGAAATCTCGTCTCCGTTTGCCCAGACAACGCAATTCTCACTTCCGTGTGTATGCGCAATCTGGATAACATTGTCGAGATACCTACGCATCATCTCTCTGCAAATATCGGAGTTGTATGTATTCCAGTAATTGTTTACTGTGGCTCCATAGTGGATATCGTTCAGGCTGACCAGTAGGTCGTTGTCTGACGGAATGACCTCATGATACTCATAGTTCAGTTGCAGCAGGTTACCGGACTGTATTGCCGCAACCAAAATTTCGTTCAATTCCTCCTGCCGCGAGCGCTCACGAACCAGCTTATTGAAAGCGTTGCGTTGGTCAAAGAACTTCTGCCGCTCTACCTGGAACTCAATTTTCTTGCGGTCGTATTCTGACAGCTTATCTGTGGAGCGTATAGCCTCCTCGCCCTCTCGCTCGATGGCGTCAATGATGGCCTTCATGCCATACATTCTCTTGCGGACTTCACTGGAATTAAAGCAGTTTCCCTCACCAAACAGACGCTCGCTAAGCTCTGCGTAGTCATCGTCAATGGTGCGGTCAACCAGCTTACCAATCACAATGTCACGCATCTCTTCGTAGCTTGCTGTACTGGTAATGGCTCACACTCCCTTTCGTTTACCCTTCGGAACGTCCTGGCCGCGCATACTCCGCAGCATACGCATAGCTCCGCCAGCTTCCTCCATGTAGTAATGATGTCTCTTTGAATCCTGCCGCATTGTGCGAACGATATGTACGTTCGGGTACTTCGCACGGATGGCCTTCTTCTCTGCCGCTGTAATTGCAATCACTTGTAAATCATCCTTTATTTCAAAAATTTTTGGTCTGCGACCAAATTATGTTGATATATTTTTCTATCAATAAAGCACCTCATCAAATGGCACTCAACACATTGTCGCACAAGGGGTTGAGCATGGCCATTTTTGTCAACAAGTTTGGTGCAAATCTGTTCTCAAAGCACGCCTTCGCCGCATAACGGATTCAACTTTCTGCTTTGTGTGCAACTCTACCGCACAGCTTGGGCAATACTTTTGCCGCCGTCCTCTGGCAGGCTCTTGAATCTTCACCGTAATCCCGCAGTTCACGCACTCGAAATATGCTCCTCCGTAGTGCTTCAAATACTGATATCCGAGATTGCGGAAGTCCTGAATATGTATAGCTGTCTCTCCGGGCTCAATAAACAGAACCTGAACGTTCAGATTATCAATCTTCTTGGAAAAACGGATGAGCCCTGCATTCCTCAGCTCTGCAAACATGGCGCTTTGCCGCCTGATTGATGTATTGATGTTTGACATCTGCATGACCTCTTTATCCGAGCTGTTTGCCCAGTGGTTGTTCTGCTCGGAAACCGCATCCCAATACTTCGCCACACACAGAAGCGTAAACGCAAGGCGCCGTATCTGCTTTCCGCCAAGAGACTCAATGCGTGCCAGCTCCTTATCTGTGATATCAACGCCGTCAATCTGAATCAGCGGAAACTTGCCTGCGCTCTTTGCCACTTTGTCCAGCATTTCAGACCAGTGAACCAGTGACGCCTGCGGGTCACACTGGAGCATAAAGTCATCAAGCATCCTTCGGATTTCCGGCTTGCTGTACCCATTTTTAAGGTAGTATTTCGCCACCCGTGTCAGCGTTTCAATCGGCTTCTTGCCAAGGTCGTGGTTCTCAATCATGCGCTCTGCCCACTCATACTCATTGAGAACTATGCTCATATCTCTCCTCCAATCTTTGTCTGTTTGACTGAGAACCAGTTCCCGCCGAAGTGGATATCTCCATCTGGCTCCAAGACCGGATACGAGATAACCCCGCCGTTTCTGGACAGCAAGTTCTGAATAATCTCATCGCCGCACATCTCCCATGCAAATCGTTTCGTCGAACTCTTCTTATAGCAGATATCAAGCACAATGTCGCAGAGGGTAAAGCGGTTCGGGCATACCCTTGTACACTCCTGTTCAAACTCCGCCCGCATCTCCATCAATCTGGAGAAGGTATCGTACTCGTCAACACGTTCACAGGTCGCAAACACAACATAGTTGCTAAGCCGTTTGTTGTATCCCTCATACAGCTTTGCAATCGCATTGTACTGTGACCTGCTGTACTCTGCCCCGCTCTTCATGATGGTGTAGTCAAACTCAGTTTCGGCGTTATGCCTTCCTATGTAGCCATCAAACTCAGCCTCAAACCGTCTGCAAATCTTGTTCATCACGCAGTCGTTATCGCTTACCGGCATTCTGGAGCGATAGTACCTAAGAAAGTCATGCTGCCGGTCGGTCTGCTTGTCCGTTGGAATATCCATCAGTTCGCCAACAGTCAAGCTAAACTCACGCATGGCGCTCTTGTTCGTGTTCTTTATGTATGTGTTGTACTGCTTCATCAGCGTCGGGTAGATAATGCGCATGAAGTACGGCTTCTTATCCGCAACCAAACTGAGGTAGTATCGCTTGGTATCCGCATCCTCAATCATGTTCACACTGTGGCGGTCATGCCATTCACGGGGCATGGGCTTAGCAATGATACCTTTGGCCTTGTCAATAGAGTTCTGTTGGAAGAGCTGCCCACACTTGATGCGGTAGTCAAGCTCCTCGTACTCTCTGGAGCCCTTCTCATACTTAGCCTGGATGTCAAACATGGAAGTAATCCAGTTTGTCGTCTTTCCGATGTCGTCACCAAAGCTGTCGATGTTTGCCTGGATGGAGTCTGACTCACTCACGATTTTCTTCTGTGCCTTCCGCTGGACACACATCAGCGCCGGGAGTTCCTTCAGCTTGCTGACCAGAACATCGTTGTCTGTCAGCATAACCAAATCTCCATCCTTATCCATACCGTTGAGTGCGTGTGCCGCCGTGTCCCATGAGTTGAATAGGGTACAGGTCTTCATGTACTGATACCAGTGATAAGCCTCATCACTCCGATGTGGACGAACAAGCCGGATATTGTTGTGGCAGGTCATCGGCGCCCGAAAACAAGCCAGCTTCTCTGCACCCTGCCGACACCAATACTCATTGTAAATCTCGCCAGCCTTCAACAGCCCAGTGACCTCCAGTCCAAAAATGTGCTGGCAGAGGGAGAATGGGTCACCGCAGACGATAGAATAGTTGCCATGCACCTTCAGTACACCAACCTTGGCCTCATTGATACGGTTCTTTATCATCTGGTAGATACTGCTCTGGACGTATGGGTCATTCAGCATCTCTGGCTCGACCATGATTGCCTTTGCAAAATCATTGTCTATCCGTTGAACGTTCTCTTCGTTTAGACCAATACCCTTCAAGAACAGAATAGTCTTTACTGGGTCGGCATACAGTACGTCCTTAATCTCATCCATGGTGGGTGCAATTAGACGTTCGATGTCATCGGTGTCCAGGTCATAGCTCTGGATGAACTGGTAGTTCAACGTGCGTTCACGCTCCAGTTCGCGGGGGCAGGTTTTGGTCACGCCGAAAGTATAGTGGTTCTCCAGACAGTTACGAACGTAATCCTCGCAGCTACCATAGGAGTCCCAGAGTTTCAACATGGATGTGGTCAAAATCATCTCAACATTCCTGATATCCACATCGTACCCCCAGGCGTCCTTCACGATATACTCATGCGCAACGTTCTCAGCGAAGTCAAAGAAGTCGAAGGTAAACAGCATACCCTTCTCCCAAGAAAACCGCGTGTTCACACCAGACACCATGTAGTCAAGCCCAAGCTCCTCGCTCCACCGCTTCGCCAAGGATGGCAGCATCAACCCATATCCATCGGACTCGTCAAGTTGAACCATGACCTGCTTGCGCTCCTCCATAACCGGCTCGCCATCCAGCTCATCATTGAGGTAGATAATGTCAGACAGAAACTCAGTCTCGCAGTCGCTGACCACAAGGATACCGTTCGGCATCGACATTGGCGTGGATGCGCTGCAGGTCAGCGCCTTATATGCCTCCAGCTTGGCCGGAACCATCTCTTTGTCCATATTGCGCCCGTTGTCAATACGACGCCGAATTTCATCTGCGTGACGTTCGCTGATAAAGACAATGGTCTCATTCTTCACGCCGCCGTTCGTACCAAGCAGACGCTGATACTTTAGCCCGTTGATACTGAACCCCTTACAGGCGCGGTGGTAGTCCTTCTCTCTGTCGATGATGACACACAGATAGTCCGGCTTGAACTGAATGTCGTCCAAATCTGAGTACAGTTTCTTAATCAGTCTCCGATTCTGGACACTGTTCTGCTCCTTGCGAAGTCTCCGTATCTCAGACTTGATTTCCCTCGCCTTGCTCTCTGCATCTGTAATCCCATTCAGCTCATCAAGCCAACGAAGAACTTGACTGTCTGCAAGCGATATAACCTCGTCGTTCTTTCTGGCCTCGGCGATTGGCAGCGTGAGCCGCCACTTTGCTTTCCGCAGTCTGCTGCTGTGCAGCTTGAATATGTACTTCTGACATACTAACTGTTTAGCCAGCATCGTTCACCTCACTTGTAGATTATTTAATTATGTTGATAGGGCGAAAAAATCATTCGTCATCCTCTGACGTGTAGCGCATCCAGTCTCGATAGAACTTCTGGCGCTCGCTCTCTATGTATGCATCTAAGTTACCGTCATCCTTGATGGGTGTGTAGTGTTCACACACACTGCTGGACGGGCAAACGTCTCCGTAGAGACAGTTCTTACAATTACGTCTATTCAATCGGGGCGTCCTCCTTTAGTGTTGTCAATCCAGTTGATGAGCAGCTCTCTCATGCGGCTGCTCGGCACATATAGGTTGATAGGCTTATCGTCACGGATGGCGCTTCGCCAAATCCACTGAAGCATCTCAGATAGCGCGAAGGCATCCTGGTCAATCTCAATCCCACGGGAAGCAAAGAACTTCGTCACATTTGGGTCGGCAAAACGGTTCACCATGTAGGCCACGTCTGTCTTGTCACGGTACTCGTTCGTCGCCCTCGCGCTTATCTGCAAAAAGTTGTTGCGGTATCTTCCGCTCTCAGCAATCAGCTTTGACCGCTCCTCTTTGAAGCAAGTCCAAAGACGTGAGCCGCTGTTGCCGCCAGAGCCCTCAAAGAAATTCCGAAGACCACGTCGGAGCAGTTTAATGTCTTTGTCGCTCCGGCCACGCTTGGCGTACCAGTTTTTGGACAGCGCATACTTGCCATCGCCTGGAGCATTCGACTGCGCCTTATCCACGATATTGATGAGATGGTAGTAGTCAACCGCAGGCGGCTCATCAGGCCAGTCTGAGAAATAATAGCCATCATCATCTCTTTCGACGCCGACGATGTTGTACTCAAATCCAAAGAAATCAAGATACGCCTTTTGGTACTGACCCTCAAACATATAGGTTAGCATGAACACCTCATCGAACGCTTGGAGCATATATGGGTTCATGATGTTGAGGAGCGCACTGTCCAGACGGAACAGGGAGCCTGTATCGGCGGCATCCTTATATCCAGAGAACTTGCCAGAGTAGTCTTTGTCCAGCCATCTGAGGAGTCCTCCGTCATGTTCCTCAGCAAGATGACCCACAATCAGGTCGAAGTCTTTGGAGGTGATGTTGAACCTTTCAATGACCTCAATGGTCTCGTCGATGATGAGAGAATAGTTATACTGGCGGACGAGCTCAAGAGCCTCTTCGTCCATCAGGTAAAAAAGAGAGTGGGTGGCGGCGATGTTGTGGCCTTTCCTCATGTGGCCCTTCAGCTCGATAGACTTGCTGAGATGGTCGCTGTCAGGCTGCTCGAAGTCACACATCTCACAGATACGCTCGACCTCCTTGAGATACGGCGTTATGTATAAGAACCGCTTCAACCCTTTGTATCGGTTCATGTAGCGGATGGCGGCGGGCGACTTGCCACGCCCCATCCGGGCATCCACTACGGTAATAGGTTTCATTTGGGGCATCACACCCTTTCTGTTCAAATTCTGTTCAAAGTTTTCGGCACAAAATCGTGCGAGACCCAAGGATGAACCTGATGTGTTCACCTGTTTTTGATTTGAATTTCTTCAATGCCTTCTTATTTCTATAGGGAGCACGGCTCAATCCCTTGTGCGACAAGGCTCTCATTTTTCATTTCGGCACAGAGCGTGCCGAGAATGGGTTTTGGAGGGGTTCTGTGTTCAATTTTCAAGGTGCAATCTGCGGGGCTTCACCCTACGAGGAACTCTCCTTCAACAAGGTCGCTATCAACCAGATAGTTGCAGGATACGCTACCGAGGTTCAACCTGCGGTAGGCTTCGTCAATCTCCTCACTGGTGATACCGATGTAGTCCAGCGTCTGTGCGGCCGACGAGTGACCGAACATCTTCTGGAGGAGCAGGAGCTTCCGTGGGTCATTGCCGCTCATGACCATCTGGTGGTATGCGAATGTCTTACGCAGCGTGTGGGTAGACATCCGGTTACCAAGTCCAAGGTCTCTGGCAATACCCTTCAGGATATTATCTACACTCGCCCTATGGATGGGCTTGTTCTCGTTGCTTCCGTTATTGGACTCGCTGCGGAACATGAAGTCGCTGAGACGAACACCGGGGGTATTCTCCAGATAGAGCGTAACTGCTTCGACAACGGCTGTGTTCACTGTTATGTAGCGGTTACGTTTATGAGCTCTGGTGTTCTTCGTCTTCTTCTCCAGAATGGCGAACCTGTCACGGAAGGTACAGTCATCGTTGATGATGTGGGAGAACCGGAGTGAGGTGAGGTCGCTCACACGGAGACCGAAGTTGATTCCAACGATGAAGAGCATATTATCTCTGAACCGCTTCTGGCCAATAAGGAACTGAGATACACGGATGATGTCGTTCATATCCTTGATGGGTTCAGCGGCGTGCTCGTTGGCAAGCTCGTGTGTGACCTCCTCAGCAGCGGGGGCGATGAGACCAGCCTTGAGCTTACGGCAGCTCTGCTGGACGGCTGCTATGTCGATGACGCTTGCGTTCGCGTGGGCGATGTTCAGGTTGATGATTTGCGCCATGATGATTCTCCTCTCTGAGTGGCTGGTCAATGTAGATTATTTAATATCCTTGATTTCGTTATTATTATACTAAAATTATTGTTGAACTTCAACCCACTTTGATAAACAATCCAGTAAAAATAAGAAAGAATCACCATAAAAAGAATACCAAGGAAACAGGGCGGTGGTTAAGCCCTTTTCACTTTTGTCACGTTAAAACACTGGACAATAGAAGCAGCGCAAAGTGCTTAACCACCATGCCTCCGTTGGACAAAAGATGCTGTCTCAATGCCTTGTGTATCAACAGATTTCAAGTGGTTGGATGGGCCGAGTGTAAAATAGAGTGGTGCCAGTTAGATGAAGGGACTACACCTGTGTGCCGCTGGACAGGGGGGCAAAAATACCATAACCACGCCCCCAACACGACATAGCGTGAAAATGTCACGTTGACGGACAGGGGACAGACGGACGGCGGGCAGGCCGCACAAGGGCAGACAGAACACACGGCGGACAGGGTGACCCCCCTTTGTGACTATGACCGGAAACGTAGGAAAAAAATTTGTGTTGACATTCTTTCCAGTCTATGCTATTCTATTCATGCCGGACAGACAAGCGGCGCACACCACACCAGCCGCAACCGTCAAAAAATCAACCCGGCAGAAATGGAGAAAAGACCATGAACGCCAACACCAACACCAGCCGCAAGGCAACCCCCGCAACCGACAAGGCCGCAACCGTTCCCGCTATGTCTGCCTTTGAGACAGTCAAGCGCAATTTTGAAACGGCATACGCCGCAGGTGGTGACTATTCCGCCGCTCTGCTGGACTTGTCGCAAGCTATCGCCTATTCCACGCTAAACAAATGCATTGACCCCCAACGCAAGACCGCCGCAGACCGTGACAGCATAAGCGACAACGGACAAAGCCCCGCCCTTTTGGAAGTCAAGCGGGGTATCTACTTTGACCGTCAGACCCTGGACAATACCGCAACCGCCGCAAATAAGGCAACCAAAGCAACGTTTACCGCAGACGGTGACCCCGTGACCGTGACCGCAGACAAGGACGCAGAAAACGCCCTTAATGCCCTTATTGGTGAAACGTTGTCCGACGGTATCGACCTTGTGAACACGGCCGCCCTTGCTCTACTGGAGCAGGCCGCAGAACACACAACCGCCCCCGGCTGGCTTGACCGTCCGTATAATGTGCGCCGCTTGTCCAAGCGGGTATACATTCGGGCAAGTGACAGCGCCGCATATTCGGACGTTGAAACGACCCCCATTCAGGAAGTATATAGGGCTGTCCGTCAGGCCATCCAAAATAGCCGCGCCATTCAGACAGACCCCCGCAACGGCTACACCTACATAGAGGACTTGACCGCCGACGGACTGGACACGATTTATTACAGGCTCCAGAAATACGCCGATTTAGGTGGGTACAACTGCGACGGCAACTATACCGCAGACCGGCAGACCGTAGAGGACTACGAAAGCATCATTGCACGTCTGGAATTGTCTGACCGTCAAGCGCAAGTGTTACGGTTGCGTATGCAAGGCAGGGGATACAAGGCGATAGGTACATATTTAGGCGTTGACGTTGCCAACGTCAAACGGACGATGAAACAGGTACAGGTCAAAGCCGTTAAAATCGGCTTGACCGCATAAGGCAGACCGCATAAAGGCGGGGGCATAAAAGCCCCCGCCTTTTCTTTTTGGACTACTGGACAGCCCAAACGCCCCGCCGCAAGGCCGGGTGACCCCCCTTTGTGACTTAGGGCGTAGGGCAGGACAGACCCGCCCCAAACGCCCCGCCGCTGGTGGGGGGCAGAGCGACCTTCACGCTATATCAAAGGTTTGCTGATAAATTCAGCCGTCGCCTCTCACTGCAAGGGTGAGCGTCATATGGGAGTAGACCTGTGGCGGGCCGGATTGTGAAAACGGCAGGAGGTTTGAGCCTATGAACCTAAGCGCGGCTTGCGTAACTGATGGCTATACAAGAAATGCCACGGAGGGCAAGTAGTATCGTCTAAAGTCCCCACCCAAGGGTGACAGGCTCCGAGGAGCTGGGACTGCGGGCATATAGGTATGAAAGCCCAATTTGGTAGAGTATTGCGAAAAATGCAAACCTTTCTCGGTGATGGTGAGCAATAGGAATGTTGCGCACTCCGATGAATACTGCGACAGGCGGCGCAGGGCGTATTAACGACCCTGCGGCTTGAGCGCAGAGCCGGTGTCACTAAAGCCGAGTTTATCACTGATAGAGCCGCCGAGGCCAACCTGCTATGGGGAAAAGTGTTTCGGCGGTTCGCTTGAGTGATAAACCCGTATCACCCAAATTTCTGTGAAAGGGGCATTTCAAAATGACCAGAGAGGAAAACACTGCCAAATTGGCGACGTTGCGCTCCGAGACTGACCAGCTCGTGAAGGACTACAACGAGGCTATGCAGACCGGCAAGTTCGAGGACGCCACCAAGGCCGACAAGGCTATCATCGAGAAAATCAACGAGTACACCGCCAACGTCCGCGATATGTGCTTCGAGGACTGCAAGGCGAGCGGTGACCCCATGCTGGCCGCCGTCACCACCCTGTCCTATGTCACCATCGGCGTGAAGGACGAGCAGAAGGGTGATGACAAGGTTCCCGTCCGCACTATCGTGGACAAGGAGCGCCAAATCGACCTGTTCAAGCTCCATAAGTTCTGCGGCACCATCGGCGCCGATGAGAACTGGCTCCATGCCGCGCAGAAGATGAATCTCCTGCTGACTGCGCAGAAGGCCAAAGACCTCGGCCTCGACCCGAAGGCTGTCAATGACAGCTATGCTATGTCGGAAATCGCCCGCGAGTTCGATATGGGCAAGAATCCGACCAGCAAGACCAACCTGCTCCGCACTTTGCAGGTGGTTATCACCGCCATGCTGGGCGAGGGCTATAAGGCCACCTCCCACGATGTCAATTTCCTGATGTCCGTCTATTCCCGCAAGAACCGTAAGGCGCTGACCGTCACCTGTGCCAACCACCGCTACTTCCGCAACTATCTGGCGGAAATCTGCCACCGCATCGTGACCGGCAAGACCTACGAGCTGGACTATAAGACCAAAAAGGAGGCGTAAGCCGCCTCTTGCGGTGGCTGATGAGCTATGAAGCGTTTCGCAGTTTTTGGGGTCGGCTATAATCCCAGGATTCCGGTTTGCTATATCCTCGCCGCAGAACTGGAAGAAGCGTGGGAAAAGGCGCGAAGCGCCCTTGCTGGACGAACTTTTGTATCCAATGTAGTAGAGGCTGAATAACTGAATATCAGGTTTTGAAGAACCGCTGATGACCCTATCGGGTTTGTCAGCGGTTTTCTTCTGCCCATATGAAAAGCCAGAGAGGAGCGCAGACAATGGTGCTTATCGTTGGGAAGGGCAGAATCCTTCCGGTAAAAATCTGTCGGGCGAAAAATCAGGAGGAGCATGAAATCGCTCTTGATTATGCGAGATTCGCCTTTGATATGGGCCCGGTCAGCGTTGTTGTTATCGACAACTTCTGAAGCGGGTTCGATAGCCGCACTGATGAGCCGTAATGACGGCGAAACGGCTGGTTTTCCAGCCGTCTGCGGATAACACCGCGCAGGTAAACGGCATACAGGGGCCGATTTTTCGTGTCGTCCATGTTGCCGGGTTCACAGGCTAAACTCCCCCGATTGCTGGAGGTTGACTGTTAGGCTGAGGGGGTGATGGAACTGTATGCCGATTTTTCTGATAATCTAATCAACTGAAACGGTGGTGAATGGCTTTGACAAAGTTTGAGCAGGTCGGTGTCAACTATCAGACCGACTCCACGAGCAAGCAAGAGGCCAACAGGAATTTTCGATATTCCTGCCGGGTTTGCTGTAACCGTGGTATGCGCATTGAGTGTGACCGGTGCGCCATCGCCTCTACCCATGACGCTGTGGTCGCCGCTTTTGAAACGGCGCAGAATGGTTAAACAAGGAGGGCTTCGATGAAAAGATGTGCACACATCGCTTTATGCGGAATTTTCCTGTCTCTCATGGTTTCCGTAGTTACACCTGCGTCTGCGGCTGTTCGTGTTGAACCACATTTCACCATGAGTTCCGACCCAGCAAAGATTGCTGCTGAGGTTTTGCTGGATGGCAACGCCTTCGTTTTCGCCTATGGCACAAGTACGGCGGAAAAGAATCAGGTTGTAAACGATGTCCAGTCGTATGTGGACGCGGTTTCTGTTACCTCAATGACCCCGAAGGTAAAAGGGTTTGTGGTCAATAGCGGAAAATTCAATGAGGAAATCAAGCTGGTTTTGGTTTATGGCGAAGATGAGTTCACGGCAAACGAACTTAGTTCCCTGGTGTCCAGCGCTGGCAAAAAGCCCCATTCAATCGCCAGCTATCTGTGCAAGGTACTTTCCTATGACAGCGTCGCAGCGGGCAAACGGCTTGACACAAATGCTCCGCAGGTTACCGCAAAGGGTTCTTTGTCTGGCGGTAAAGCAGTCTGCCAAGGGTACGCAAACTCGTTCACGATTTTGGCTGAGCAGGCCGGTATCAAGTCTGTGAAGGTCAGAGGTTATAACGGCGGAGTGTTCCACGTTATGAACGTGGTCGATGGCGGTTTCGCCGTAGATGTCACATACTCCGACGGCTCTGGCGAGAATTACATCATGGTTCCGTTTGCGGAATATTGCGAACGGTCTGGTTTTGAACCTGTCATTGACTTTGATACGGCTTTTGAAATGAAGTATGGGCCGTCAAAATAATCACCTCCTTTCTCCCTCTTTTTTTCCACCTGATGAGAGCCGGATGGCAACCGGCCGAAACTGCGGAGGTTTTGGAAATCCAAGGCCAAGCCGAAAGGCCCGCAGTCATGGGAAGCCAAGCCCATAAGCAATCTGAATAAAAGGGAGGGTTTTTGTGTATCAGTATCCCACCCAAGGGCAGATGACCAGAAACCAGCGCAAACGCAAAATGCGTGAGCAGCGTCTGATGGGTATCCTGCTCCTTGCAATGGCAGTTTTCATCATCTGGTTCTGTGCATCCGCAAATGAAGATTGCGGTGGCGGCATCGTGGTCGGAGCGTTTGCGTTGCCGCTGCTCTTTAGCAAAAGCCTCTGGATTCTGTGACCTGCTCCCCCAATTTTGGTTTGTTACATCGCCGCCAAAATCTGCAAACAAACGATGGAATACCCATAACAGAAATGAGATTTGTGGACGGGTTTAGCAAACTAAGAGAGGGGGTCGCATATGACAAAGCGGTTCGGTTTGCTTGGTATCATCGAGTTTCGCCAGTACGGTTTTGGTGGAACGTATCTAATTATCGGGCATAAATGGTTCACGCTAAAGCGAGGTTCGATGCCGTAAGGCTGGCACGGTACGATTCCGTGGGGAGTTTATCTCCCAACGCTTAGTCAGGTCGTTGTGCGCAGACGCCTGAAAATTGAGGGTAAGGAGGGGTGGCATGATTCGCATTAGAAGTCCCACCTTTGCATGATTTTTCAAAAATTCAGTCGAAAAGTCTAATGAAAGGTTCGGACGGGGCGGTGCCCCGCACGGCGAAAAGTGTGACAGTCATGAATAGAGCGCGAGACCGACCTTAGTCCACGATATACACACACAAAGACATTGATACACTGAAAAAATATACGATTTTGAATATTCGACTCTCCGCCGCTTGACGAGGCGTGGCCCGGTATATGCGGAATGGCGAGGCAACGTAGACCAACTAACAGTGTCTAAGCGTTGAGTAGTCTGCGGCGGAGGGGTGCACGGTGGAAGCCCGTGCAAGCGAGGTTCGATTCGCTATGCTTGCGATGGTCTGGTACGATTCCAGAGGGCGAGGCCGGGGTTTCTGGCCCGCCTAACGCTTAGCCCCCATAGTAGTGATGGTAAGTGAGGAGGCATCCAAAACCTGAAAGCCGCTATGGGGCGTAACCTACCGACGAAACAAGTGGAGCAGGGGCCTGGCTTTGTGTGGTGCAAGTGGAGGAAATGCTACCTCTGCGTGGGAAGCGGTACGCCGCTACATGAAAGAAAGTGCATCCTTTGGTGGGTTAGAGATTGAAAATATGAACGGGGTCATGTCCGGGATTATTGAGGTTAAACCCCCTCCCATTAAAAAGCAAGGGAGGTTCTGGTGTGAACAAGTTTTTCTTTACCTTTGGAACATCAGAGAAATTCCCATATTGCGGCGGATGGGTTGAAGTTTTCGCCCCAGACAGGGCAAAAGCTGTAGCAACCTATCGCTCTCGTTTCCCTGATGTGAATGAGGGAATCGTAAACTGCTCCAACATCTACACAGAGGAACAGTTCATGAAAACTGAGATGGTAAACAACAATCTCGGGGCAACCTGCCACGAGGTTTTGTTTTATAAGCCGTGAGGGGGGAATATTTGTGTACGAGTTCAGAAGGGTTCGTGAGCACATTGAGGTTTTCCTAAACGGCGAGTTCCAGTTCTCCGCAGATACCATGAGCGAGGCGAGGGCTGAGCTTGAAGATGAGCAGAGGAGGTTGTAATGAACAAAGAGGAATTGGTTACCGCCTTAACACAGCGAACTGGGTTCACAAGGCGTGACTCAGAAACCGCCCTGAACAGCGTCCTCGGTATCATCTCCGACGAGCTGGTATCCGGGGAGAAAGTCCAGATTGTGGGCTTTGGCACGTTCGAGGTTAAACAGAGGGCGCCACGGACGGGCAGGAATCCCAAGAAGAATCTGCCGGTGAAGATTCCGGCGAGAAAAGTCCCCTACTTCACCCCTGGCGCCGTTCTCAAATCCGCTGTGGATGTCTGAACGGCTATCATATTAAAGTTAAAGGAGCAAAGTTTATGACCACTGAGAAGATGACTATCCACAAGGCTCTGTGTGAGCTGAAGACTCTGGATGCCCGCATCAAGAAGGCCATCGAGGGCAGCGTCTATGCTTTCGCCAACAAGCACAGCAACACCAAGGTGTCCGGCCTGAGCGTCAGCGACTACTGCGCCGAAATCAAGTCGGCGTATCAGTCTGCCACCGACCTCATCACCCGGCGTGACGCTATCAAGCGGGCCGTTGTCCTGTCCAACGCCACCACCAAGGTGACTGTGGGCGGCAATGAATACACCATCGCCGAGGCCATCGAGACGAAGAACCACGGCATCCCCTTCAGGCAGACCCTACTCAACAAGCTGCGGAATGACAGCATCCGAGCCCGCCGCGAGGCCGACAACAACAACGGCGACGTGCTGGAGATGCGGGCCGACGAGTACATCAGGAGCCTCTACGCCAACGCCGATATGAAGAACCTCAGCGACGAGGTGAAGAAGATGCGGGCTGACTTCATGGCATCTCAGGTCATGGAAATTGTTGACCCCATCGGCATCACTGCGGAGATTGAGCGGCTGGAGGCGGAAATCAACGCCTTTGCGGTTGAGGTGGACGCCGCCCTGTCTGTGTCCAACGCCCTGACGGAAATCACCGTCGAGTATTAAACAGCTTTCAACATCGCTGCCGCCCGAAAACCCTAAATCATATGCCTTCTCTGTTTTGCTGGATTACAGATAAGTAAAGTGAAAAAGAAACCAGCAACAGCCTGCTAAGCTGTGTCAGGACTGATAATCCCACTATATAGTTTTGTAATGGGTTTTGCAAAAAAAACAATACAGAATTTTCCTGCCGCTGGATTGAGCCGCAGGCTTCAAGATGAACTGTAAAGCTCAAAGCATAACGTTCACAGCTAAAAGCTGAAAGTTCAAAGTTTTTCTTTGACTAAAGCTAAAGGCTCAAAGGGTAAGCACTAAATCTTTACCAAACCCAAGATTGATGGTTTGTCGAGTGTATATGTTGCCGCTGGGAATCCCACTTGGCTGGGCGGTAGCGAGTTGATTTATATAGGGGCGGGCGACCGCCCCAGTATGGCGCTGTGGACGAATTGGTAGAGTCACCGCCCTTTCACGGCGGAATTTGAGGGTTCAAACCCCTCCAGCGTCACCAAATAGGGAACGGTGTCACGTCTTTGTACTATCCGAGGTACAAGAGATGTTTCGGGCCATCGGAAGCCTGGGAAGTAGTGATTGGGAGACACCACCAGCCGAGTGCCAAGGGTTTTAGGCTGACAAGAAAATGGGGACGTAGCTCAGTTGGGAGAGCACCTGCTTTGCAAGCAGGGGGTCGCCGGTTCAAGTCCGGTCGTCTCCACCATCTAAAAATAATAACAGTGAGGTGATAAGCTGTTATGCGAGATAAGAAAAGGATTTACAAGTTCTGCAATGAACTTGCCGCCATATGGGAAACAAAAGCCCCTGACTGGCGCTTCGGTCAAATGATGATGAACGTCCTCGGAAAGATGCAGAGCGGAGGGCGTGACCCATTTTTCCCGGAGGAAGACGAGATGATTGAGTTCTTCCGGGAGTTTTTCGATATGTAAGATGGAGGTATATATGAAGAAAACGAAGAAAATCTGTCCGACAGCATTGGGTATTGCGCTGTATGTTGCGCTCAGCATGACAGCAAAGATTCCTTTTGTCGGTCACATCAGCCTTGACCTGGGCTACATCGTTCTGGCTGTGTACTGCTGGATGTTCGGCAGTGTGGTCGGAGGAATTGTTGGTGCGGTTGGCTGCACCTTGGTAAGCCTTTTGGCATCCGGCTGGTTCCCGCCCGGATGGCTTGTTGCGAATTTGTACATTGGCCTGTTCTGTGGTTGGATTTTTGGCCCAAAGAATCGTTATCGCATGAGCTGTTCGATATTCTTGCCGAATACGGTATCCGCTGGAATGACATTACACAGACTCGGTGGAACTCATATGAAGCGGACACCTGTTATTTTGTAAGGGGGAGCGAGTTGCTTTTCGGCCCGTCGGAAGATGCAGATATCAGGCCGTATAACTCATATACAAGGTGTACTTTCTTTGGTAATAATACTCCAGATTTTGAAACGGCAAGCGATGATGAACTCCGAGCCTTCCTTGGTATTGGAGTCTAATGGTGTGAAGTCCCAAATGAGTCGGACGCCGACGTGATTATGCGGAAGATGACGAAGATGGGGAGTATGTAGACCACATAAAATGTACGTTTTACGGAGAGGCCGAGGACTTTGAGCCAGCGGGCGATGACGAGCTGATGGCGTTCCTCGGTCTTTAGCTTTGCAATAATGGAGGTGTAGCACAATGGGCGTAAAAGTCTATGTCCCTGCCGGTGATGTATGGTCATTCTTTCAAAGCAACATCGACCGCCTAAAGAATGAGATGGTGGCCATTGCGGAGAATGAGGATACCAAGTATGCAGTGTATCTCACAGAGGATAAGGGTTACCCCTCCTTCTCTGTTTGCAAAGGTAACAGCAAGGCAGAATATGAGGAGGGCGCAATCAGCGAATCTGACTGCACCGAAACCGTCAAACGATGCTATGTTCGGTTCCTGTTCCCCATCGTCATCAACAATGAGAAGGGGTTCCCCAAGTCGTCCTTCGCAGAACTTGAGGACGAAGATGATACAACGGAACAGGACAGGCAGGATAATGTCTATGTGCGTGAGGATGAACTTCAGTTCGCAATGTGCGATTTTCTGAATGTCGCCCTCAATCTGGACTGCGACCCTACTGAAATCATAAACGAGTATGGGATGGAGCTCGTGACCGATGTGCTGGACTATGTCCTTGAGTATATAGGTTTTGAACTCGGGCTTGAGGTCTACCGTCCGATGTTCCTGACCGATGAGGAGAGCGGGAGCGAGATATATACCGAGTATCCTTATGACACATCCGCCGAAAATCATGTGGCAAGTAGGTTTGAAGGCACCGAGAATGAGGGCGATGAGTAATCGTCCCATCTCATATGGAGAGGTGGCAGAGCTTGGCTTATTGCACCAGTCCTGAAAACTGGCGGCGGGCAACACCGTCCGTGGGTTCAAATCCCACCCTCTCCGCCAAAAATAATAACGATTGGAGGTCTTAAAATGCCTGAGTGCTTGGACAACTTTCCCTGGCAATCGCTGAAGGGGTTTGGCAGCATGGCCCCCGCAATCTTCAAAGTAGGCGACTACAAAAACGACTTCCTTAAAGATGGTTCTCCGGTTCAGTTCCGCATCATTGACTTCAACCACGATAAAGACCGTAACGGGCTTCTTGTTCCCATGACATGGGAGATGGTTGACTGTATGCCAAGTCGCTATTCGTGGAACAGGAACGATACCAACCAAGGCTCTTGGCCTGGGACTCGTCTGTACCATTCAATGAACGACCCGAATGGTGACATATACAATCTGTTGCCGGATGAAATCGTAAGACTCGCAACGCCGGTGGTAAAGCTGACGGCAGACACCTACACCGGCGAGAACACCATCATTGAGAGCGTGTCTAAGTTCTGGATAAAGTCCGAGAAAGAGACATTCGGAAGGTGTCTCTACTCTGCACCAGGCGAAGGGCACTGGTATGAGTATTACCGGCAGGAGGATGTTCCCTGGCAGAAAAAGCGGAATGGCATGGAGGAGAACACCATGCTCCGTTCCCCCCATGAAAATTGGGCCTTCTGCTATGTGTACACCAACGGCACCGCGGACTACCGCGCCGCCAGGTATTCCCTTGGGCTCGCCCCGGCTTTCGGGCTCTAATCCCATATCAATCAAACTCAGCACTACGAAAGTGGTGCTAAAAGCAGAACACACATTTAGGAATCAACCCGGCAAACGCCGGGTTTTCCTATGCCCACCCGGCCCCAACCTCCCCGTGGTGTGGGCGGATAACCAACTAATAGGGGTACATATTTGATAAAAAGGAGAAATGAACCATGGCAAAAATCGTAATCGCAGGGGACGCTGTCGTCGTCAAGTCCGACCTCAACCTGAAGGACATCGAGACCATCGCCAAGTACCAGCCCAAGGCCCTGACCCTGATGGGCGGTGAGGACGGCAAGGAGCCCATCTTCGCCATCGGTCTGACCACCGACGCCGGTGACATCAACGTCAACGGGGCTTCCTTCGGCAAGGCCGACGCCGACGGCAAGGCCACCATCACCATGGTGATGCAGGGTGTGCCCACCGAGAAGGCCAAGGACTGGGTGGCCGACCGCCTGGGCAGTGCCATCATGAACCTGAACGCCCTGGAGGAGA
>OFFE01000143.1_pt1 | contig 63779 bp, 48 predicted proteins | sample 1521371 | NCBI WGS metagenome assembly OFFE01 (sample SAMEA3504131, study PRJEB24116) | mouse gut metagenome | biome: mouse gut; feature: mouse-associated habitat; material: faeces | place: Denmark | collected 2011 | reverse complement strand
GGTCAACGTGGCCGATGGTGCCGATGTTGACATGGGGCTTGCTTCTCTCAAATTTTTGCTTGGCCATTGGGAATTTCCTCCTTAACGGTTAAATGAATAATTGGGGGGTCAGCACAAAATCTCATTATGCTGGTATTTTACAACAAGTCCGTAGAAAAAGCAATCCTAAAAACGGACTTTACAAGGAATATTTTGGGTTTCGGACCTTACTTCATGGCCCGGCCGCCCATGCGCTGGTCGATGATCTTCTCCCGAATGCTCTTGGGAATCTCCAGGTAGCTGTGAGGCTCCATGGTATACTGCCCGCGGCCCTGAGTGCGGCTGCGCAGATCGGTGGCATATCCAAACATCTCGCCCAGAGGCACCAGCGCGTCCACCTGAACGGCGCCGGAGCGGTTCTCCTGACCCTGGATCTGTCCGCGGCGGCTGTTGAGGTCACCGATGACGTTGCCCAAATACTCGTCAGGCACAATGACGCTAACCTTCATAATGGGCTCCATCAAAGTGGCATCCGCCTTCTGGCAGGCCTCTTTGAAAGCCATGGAACCGGCGATCTTGAAGGCCATCTCGGAGGAGTCCACCTCGTGGTAGCTTCCATCGTACAGCGTGACCTTCACGTCCACCACCGGATAACCGGCCAGTACGCCGGAGAGCATGGCGCCCTGGATACCGGCGTCCACAGCAGGGATATATTCCTTGGGCACTGCGCCGCCAACCACTTCGTTGACGAACTCATAGCCCTTGCCGGACTCGTTGGGCTCCACACGGATCTTGACATGGCCGTACTGGCCCTTGCCGCCGGACTGCCGGGCGTACTTGGTATCCTGCTGGACGCTCTTTTTGATGGTCTCCTTATAGGCCACCTGCGGTGCGCCCACGTTGGCTTCCACTTTGTACTCCCGGAGCAGACGGTCCACGATGATCTCCAGATGGAGCTCGCCCATACCGGCGATGATGGTCTGCCCGGTCTCCTCGTCGGTATAGGTGCGGAAGGTGGGGTCCTCCTCCGCCAGCTTCATCAGGGCGATGCCCATCTTCTCCTGACCGGCCTTGGTCTTGGGCTCGATGGCGACCCGGATGACGGGCTCGGGGAATTCCATGGACTCCAGAATGACGGGATGTTTCTCGTCACACAGGGTGTCGCCGGTGGTGGAATTCTTCAGACCGATAACTCCGGCGATATCGCCGGAGTAGATGGTCTCGATGTCCTCCCGGTGGTTGGCATGCATTTGCAGGATGCGGCCAATGCGCTCCTTCTGCCCCTTGGTGGAGTTGAGCACCGAAGAACCGGTGTTCAGCATGCCGGAGTACACCCGGACAAAGCTCAGACGTCCCACATAGGGATCGGTCATGATCTTGAAGGCCAGAGCGGAGAAGGGAGCATTGTCGTCAGACGGACGCTCCTCTTCTTCATCGGTCTTGGGATTGACGCCCCTGATGGCCGGAATATCCAGCGGAGAGGGCATATAATCCACGATGGCGTCCAGCAGGCGCTGGATGCCCTTGTTGCGGTAGGACGTGCCGCAGGTGACGGGAATCATCTCCACCGCGCAGGTCGCCTGACGGATGGCCTTGCGGATGCGGTCCTTGGGGATGTCCTGGCCTTCCAGATACATCTCCATGATCTCGTCGTCAAACATGCTCACGGCATCCAGCAGTTTCTCATGGTACTCCGCAGCCAGCTCGGCCATGTCGGCGGGGATCTCCTCCTCGCTGATGTCCTTGCCCAGATCATCGTGGTAGATATAAGCTTTCATCTCCACCAGGTCGATGATGCCCAGGAAGTCGGCTTCCTTGCCGATGGGCAGCTGGATAGGCACCGCATTGCACTTCAGACGCTCGTCGATCATGCGCAGCACGTTGAAGAAGTCCGCACCCATGATGTCCATCTTGTTGACGTAGATCATGCGGGGGACCTTGTAGTGATCCGCCTGACGCCAGACGGTCTCGGACTGGGGCTCAACGCCGCCCTTGGCGCACATGACGGTGACAGAACCGTCCAGCACCCGCAGGGAGCGCTCCACCTCCACGGTGAAGTCCACATGGCCCGGTGTGTCGATGATGTTGATACGGGTCTGAGGGAACTGATTCCGCATACCCGTCCAGTAGCAGGTAGTGGCAGCGGACGTGATGGTAATGCCGCGCTCCTGCTCCTGGGCCATCCAGTCCATGGTGGCGGTGCCCTCATGGGTTTCACCGATCTTATAGTTCACACCGGTATAATACAGGATTCGCTCGGTCGTAGTGGTCTTTCCTGCATCAATGTGAGCCATAATGCCGATATTTCTTGTGTTTTCCAGTGATACCTTTCTCGGCATACTGCTCCTCCTAACTTACCAACGGAAGTGTGCGAAGGCCTTGTTGGATTCGGCCATCTTATGGGTATCCTCGCGCTTTTTCACGGCGCTGCCGGTATTGTTGGCGGCGTCCATGATCTCGCCGGCCAGACGCTCGGCCATAGTCCGCTCCCCGCGGGCGCGGGAATAGCTGGTCAGCCAGCGCAGACCCAGGGTCTGGCGGCGGGCGGGACGAACGTCCATAGGCACCTGATAGGTGGCGCCGCCCACGCGGCGGGCCTTGACCTCCAGGCTGGGCATGATATTGTCCATGGCGGTGGTAAACACCTCCAGGGGCTCCTTGTCAGTTTTGTCCTTGACGATGTCAAAGGCACCGTATACGATCTTCTGCGCCACGCCCTTTTTGCCGTCAAGCATGATGGAATTGACCAGTTTCGTCACCAAGATGCTGTTGTACATGGGATCGGGCAGAATTTCTCTTTTGGGAACATTACCTCTTCTGGGCACGATGCTTCCCTCCTTCATTAAATTTTATGAAATCACAGGTACTCTACAGGTTTCCCTGTCGTTTCGGCCTGCCAAAGAGGCGTGGGCACAGTTTGTCTCTATACTTCAAGAAAACTATGTTCAACCTATTCGGCAAAGCGATTCGGACTCGCTCCTGGTCCGTTCAGACAGAGCTTACTTGGACTTCGGGCGCTTGGCGCCGTACTTGGAGCGGGCCTGCATACGGCCCTGAACGCCCTGGGTATCCAGGGTACCGCGAATGATATGGTAACGCACGCCGGGGAGGTCCTTGACACGGCCGCCGCGGATCATGACCACGGAGTGCTCCTGGAGGGAGTGGCCCACGCCGGGAATATAGGCGGTGACTTCGTAGCCGTTGGTCAGGCGCACACGGGCAATCTTCCGCAGAGCGGAGTTAGGCTTCTTGGGGGTGGCGGTACGCACCGCAGTGCACACGCCGCGCTTCTGGGGAGAAGGCAGGTCGGTCTCCTTGTTCTTCAGGGTGTTAAGGCCGTACTGCATAGCGGGGGCGGTGGACTTGTAGGTCGCCTGCTGCCGGCCCTTGCGAACCAGCTGGTTGAAAGTAGGCATAGTTTTCTCCTTTCTTGAAAAATGGCGGAGCTGGCGCTCCAATTTATTTTTTGCAGAATATTTAAAAAATATCCTGAAAAAACCAATCCAACGGGAATTTATTTGCTTCCTTATTTCAATAAGGTGACTACCGCGGATCCCACCTGAATCCCGGCGGCCTGTCCCAGCTCCCGCATGGAATACTGGTCAACTACCGGCACGCCGTTTTCCAGACAGAACAGGCGGAGGGGATCCGTCAGCGCGGCGTCGGCGTCCCCGGCCAGGTAAACCCTTTCGGCCAGGCCGTCCCGAATCGCCCGGCGGGACTGTTTCGCGCCGGAGACTTTGTTTCCGGATTGCAGTTCCTTTAACAAACAAACGCCTCCCCTTGGCGCGTCAAAATTCGCGGATGGGTTTCCACGCAGTTTTTTATTATAGCATATGGGTTGGACAGCGTCAAGCGCATTTTTGCTAAATCCTTCCGGCAAAAGCGGGGAATTCCCGGTAAAATTGCAGCTTTTCACCGGCGGCAAAAGCGTGCCGACTTCCCGCGCGGCTTTACCCCGCACACAGCTTTCCATTTGGATTTGCCGCTTTGGCGGCGAAAAATTGGAAAGGGCTCTTTTGACAATCTGAGGACCCCGGAAGCGGGTGCCTCCGGGGTCCGATTATTTTCAGGAATATTTCTCCCGGCCGTCCCTCAATCCAGCTCCCGACCTGCGCTGCGATAGGGGCTGTTCAGGGGGCTGACCTGATCCGCCTCGTTCTGGTACCGCCCCACCACGGTGGCAGCCAGCTCCACCGGCAGCAGGGTCCCCGCACCGGCCACACAGCCGCCGGGACATGCCATTCCTTCCAGCAGATAGCCGTTATACTTGCCGGCCCGGGCCAGGGTCATCATCTTCCGGCACTCCCGCAGCCCTTCGGCCCGGGCGGTCTTGACCTCCAGGTTGGGATCGGTCTTGTGGATCACGTCCGCTACCGCGCCAGCCACGCCGCCGGATACCGCAAACCCCCGGCCGGCCGCCGTACCCTCCCGCATGGACTCGCCCTCAGGAATGGAGGCGAAATCCACGCCCCGGGCTTCAAACATCCCCTGGAGCTCCTCGAAGGTCAGGACAAAGTCCACGTCGGAGCGGATATTGGAGCGGATGGCCTCCAGCTTTTTGGCGGCGCAGGGCCCGACAAAGACCACCTTGCAGTCCGGATCCTGCTTCTTTACCAGACGGGCAGTAAAGACCATGGGAGTCAGCGTCATGGAAACGTTCTCAAACTGGGCGGGGAACAGTTTTTCCACCATGGCATGCCAGGCAGGACAGCAGGACGTCGCCATGAAGTCCTGCTCCGCAGGCACCCGCATCAAGAAGTCCTCCGCTTCCTCAATGGTGCACATATCCGCACCCACGGCAACCTCCACCACCCGGTCAAAGCCCAGCAGCTTCATGGCGGCTGTGAATTTCTCCGGAGTGGAATCCTTGCCGAACTGGCCAATGAACGCCGGGGCCACAATGGCCACCACTTTGTTTTTCTCCATAATGGAGCGCACCACCTGGAAAATCTGCCCCTTATCCACAATGGCCCCGAAGGGACAGCTGACCAGACACTGGCCGCAGGCCACGCACTTGTCCTGATTGATGACAGCCTTACCGCTGTCGTCGGAGACAATGGCGTCCATGCCGCAGGCGGCGGCGCAGGGACGCTCCATATAAATAATCGCGTTATAAGGGCATGCCTTGGCGCACTTACCGCACTTGATACACTTGTCCGGGTCAATCTGGCTCTTGCCGTTGACGAAGGAAATGGCTCCCTTGGGACACACCTTCTGGCAGGAGGCAGCCAGACAGTTCTGGCAGAATTGCGTCACCTTGTACTGCTTGGTGGGACAGGCGTGGCAGGCATAGGGAATAATGTTGATGAGAGGAGGCTCATAGTAGGACTCGGCAATGGCCGCCTGATCCATGCCCTCGGTCATCAGGGTCCGGGACTGGATGGACCGGATGGACAGTCCCATGGCCAGGCGCACACGCTCGCCGGCGATGGCCCGTTCCAGAAAAATGGACTCCCGATGCAGCGCCTTGTCTCCAGGGACAATGATATAGGGCAGATCCTCCGCCTTGGTATAGTCGCCGCCTTCATAGGCCATCCGGGCCACTTCGGTGAAGACCTTCTTACGAATATCCGTAATCAAAGATGGAATGCCTCGCATGGTATACCTCCCTGTCATACAGTTGATTTTCCGCAGCTTGCGTCTAATACCAAAAGAGTAGCATATCCTCCGAAAAATGTCAATTGTCAGGCAGACCCCGGACAGCAAAAACCGGAGGCCCATTCAGGCACTCCGGCACAGAGCTATTTGTGGTATTTCCCACCCTCATTGATCTGGAATCCCCGGTAAATCTGCTCCAGCAGCATCACCCGGGCCAGATGGTGGGGAAAGGTCATAGGGGACATACTCAAACGCACCCAGGCCTCCTTTTTCAGTCCCTCATCCAGGCCAAAGGAGCCGCCGACAAGGAACACCAGACACTTCTCTCCTCCGGCGGCGGCATCGTCCAGCAGCCGGGCCATCCCCTCGCTGGAACGCAGCTCCCCCTCGATACACATCGCCGCCACAGCAGACGAGGGCGGCAGCTTGGCCCGGATGGCCTCCGCCTCCTTCGCCAAAGCCCGCCGGATCCCGGCAGGGACGGGGTTTTCCGGTAAACGCTGCTCCGGCAGCTCCACGATCTCCAGCTTGCAATAGCGGCTCAAACGTTTGATATACTCCGCCGCAGCGCCGGCATAGAACCTCTCCTTCATTCTGCCCACGCAGATCACCATTACCCGACGCATTTCATACCCTCCAGGCGGTACATCTCGCTCATCACATCCTTGGGCGCGGCAGCCAAGCAGACAGCAACCCCTGCCTCAGCCAGCGCAGCCTCCACTGTCTCCAGCGCCCGCCGGGGCGTGTTGTTTTCGTCGCTGAGATGAGCCAACAGAATGGTCCGCGTACCGGCCTGGGCGCTTTTCACTGCGTACTGGGCGGCGGCAGCGTTGCTCAGATGCCCCCAATCGCCCAGAATCCGCTGCTTCAGGGAGTAGGGGTAAGGACCGGAACGGAGCATCTCCACGTCGTGGTTGCTCTCCAGCACCAGCAGCTCCGCCCCCAGCAGCCGTTCCCCAGCCTCCTCCAGAATGACTCCGGTATCGGTAAGATATCCCACCCGGCCCTCCGGAGTTGTGAAATGCCATGCGGCGCTCTCCCGGCAGTCATGGCTGGTGGGCAGAATTTCCACCTCCACCGGACCGAAGGACGCGGCTTGCCCCATCTCCACAGGCCGCAGCAAGGGCTCCACTCCCGCCAGACGGTAAGCAAGCTGCCGGGAGACGGCAGGAGCACAGAAAATAGGTGTGCGGTATTTTTTGATGTAGGTGGCCAGACCGGAAATATGGTCCCCATGCTCGTGGGTGATAAGAATTCCGGACAAGGACTCCGGCGTCAGGCCCAGCTCTCCCAGGGACCGGCAGATCCTCCGGCAGGAGATGCCCATGTCAATGAGCAGATGAATTTCTCCGCAGGAAAGCAAAGCCGCATTGCCGGACGAGCCGCTGGCAAGGGTGCGGAAGGTGGTCATAGGTACCTCTTTTTAAATTGCGGCCCTGCGGGCCGCAATCGCATTTTCTTTTAGTCAGGTGCGCGGCCTGCCGGCGCACTGCTTCTCCCCATGGGTTCCGCTGCCGCCCCTCAGGCGGCAGAAAGGAAGCGGTTATGGCACAACGAAACCATCCTCGAAAACAAAATTTTCGAGGATGGCAAAAATCACCCCACGCTGCTGATCAGCGGTTCCTCCTCCGGTATCTCCACGGCCTTGATTCTGCCGCCTACGCCCCGGATCTTGCCGATGGCATCCTCATAGCCCCGCTCAATATACTGCACATTGGTAATCTCGCTGATCCCGTGAGCCGCCAGAGCCGCCACCAGCATAGCCGCTCCCGCCCGCAGGTCGCAGGCCTCCAGCTGAGCTCCCGTCAGACGCTCCACGCCCTCGATGATAGCCAGATTGCCGTCCACCTGAATCTGCGCTCCCATTCGCTTGAACTCATCGGTATAGCGGAACCTGGTGTTCCACACGCTGTCGGTGATGACGCTGGTCCCGTGGGCAAGACACAGCACCGCCGCAATCTGAGGCTGCATATCCGTGGGAAAACCGGGATAGGGCATGGTCTTGATGTTGGTGCGCACCAGAGGTCCGATACGGCTGACCAGCAGGCTGTCGTCCACCTCGTGGACCTCCACGCCCATTTCGCTCATCTTGGCGGAGATGCAGTCCATGTGCTTGGGAATGACGTTGCACAGCTTCACCTCGCCGCCGCAAGCCGCCACTGCGGCCATATAGGTGCCCGCCTCAATCTGGTCGGGAATAATGGAGTAGCTGCCTCCACGGAGACGGCTGACGCCCCGGACCTTGATGACATCGGTGCCCGCGCCCATAATGTTGGCCCCCATGGAGTTGAGAAAGTTGGCCAGATCCACGATGTGAGGCTCCTTGGCCGCGTTTTCAATGACAGTCATGCCGTCGGCCATGGCCGCGGCCAGCATGATGTTGATCGTGGCCCCTACGGAAACCTTGTCCAGAAAAATGCTGGCTCCTTTTACGCGGCCTCCGGCGGCTTCGGCCATAACAAAGCCGCTCTGGGTGTCCACATGGGCCCCCAAGGCGCGAAACCCCTTCAGATGCTGGTCAATGGGCCGGGTACTGCCGAAGTCGCACCCGCCGGGCAGCGCTACGTCCGCCGCGCCAAACCGGCCCAGCAGAGCACCCAGCATGTAATAGGAAGCCCGGCAGCGGCGGGCGGATTCATAGGGAACCCGGCCGTTGCGCAGATTGGAGCTGTCGATTTCCACGGTGTGCGGGTTTACATAACGCACCTTCGCGCCAAGGTCCTGCAAGATGCCCAGCAGAAGCGTCACATCACTGATCTGGGGCATGTTTTCAATGCGGCAGGGGCCGCTGACCATCAGGGCCGCAGGGATAATGGCAACAGCAGCGTTTTTCGCGCCGCTGATATGGATCTCTCCAAACAAGGGACGACCGCCCTCGACAATATACTTGGTCAAAGAATTGCACCTCTTTGTTAATATATCGGCCTATCAGGTACAGTTTACCCAGGCCACAGCACTTCATACCGGAAAACACAGTAATCAGTGGACATAATCGCAGATATTAAAATAGTATATCAGATTTTTCCGCAAAAGCAAGAAGGAGGAAAGAAATTTATTCATAAATTTTTAATAATTCCCGGTGGGTTTTTGGAAAAATAAATGAAATTCCCCTGCCGGAACCCCGGCAGTACGAACACGCCGTCTTCCCTGACGCGGCGGCCGTCCCCCGGCGGAGGCGCTCTCCGCAGAGTAAGTGCGGCGCAGCCGCACGAAAATGTACACTGGAAAACATACAGAACGGTTTTTCCTGTTGAAATCAGCGAAAATTTCCGCTATAATGAAATTTACTGTATCAACCGCTCTACCCGCTTCATTGTGGAGAGTATTGAGGAAAACCGCTGCAAGGAGAACCAAACATGTCTACATTCACCGTAAACGGCAAAACCGTCACCACCGAGAAGAATCAAAAGCTGATCCGCTTCCTCCGGGATGAGCTGCGCCTGACCAGCGTGAAGGACGGATGCAGCGAGGGGGCCTGCGGAACCTGCACCGTACTGGTGGACGGGAAGGCCGTCCGGGCCTGCGTCTTTACCACCGATAAAATGAATGGAAAATCCATCGTCACCGTAGAGGGCCTCAGCGACTTTGAAAAGGAAGCCTACACCTACGGCTTCGGCGAGGCGGGAGCGGTCCAGTGCGGCTTCTGCATTCCCGGCATGGTCATGGCCGCCAAGGGCTTGCTGGATCATAACCCGGATCCCACCACAGACGAGATCAAAGCCGCCCTGAAAACCAACATCTGCCGGTGCACCGGGTATGTGAAGATCATAGAGGGTGTACGTCTGACGGCGAAGCTTCTCCGGGAGGGCCACATTCCGGAGGAAAAAGGTACGTGGACATTGGGCAGCCGGGTCCACCGCATTGATGTGGCGGAAAAGGTCCAGGGCACCGGCATTTATCCCGACGATGTGTACATGGAAGGCATGCTTTACGCCTCTGCCGTCCGCTCCGCCCATCCCCGGGCCATCATCAAGGCCATCCGCACAGAGAAAGCCAAAGCCCTCCCCGGCGTGGCGGGGGTATTCACCGCCGCCGACATTCCCGGGCAAAACAAGGTGGGTCATCTGGTGAAGGACTGGGACACCATGATTGCTGTAGGAAGCATGACCCACTATCTGGGGGACGCCATCTGCCTCGTGGCCGCCGAGACTCCGGAAATTCTGGAGGAGGCCAAAAAGCTGGTGGAGGTGGACTATGAGGTCCTCCAGCCCGTCCGCTCCCCCCGAGAAGCCATGCTGCCCGACGCTCCCCTGGTCCACAAAAGCGGCAATCTGATGGCCCACAAGCATATCCAGCGGGGCAACGCCGCCTTTGCCATCGCCAAAAGTAAATACGTTCTCACCCGGCAGTTCCACACTCCCTACACCGAGCACGCCTTTCTGGAGCCGGAGTGCGCCGTGGCCTATCCCGATGGGGACGGGGTGATGATCCTCTCTACTGACCAGGGAGCCTACGACACCCAACACGAGACCGCCCCCATGCTGGGCCTTCCTCCAGAGAAGGTGAAGGTAAAAAATCTGCTGGTGGGCGGCGGTTTCGGCGGGAAGGAGGATGTCACCGTCCAGCACCATGCCGCCCTGGCGGCTTATCTCACCGGACGGCCCGTGAAATGCAAGCTCACCCGGGCGGAGAGCCTCCTGATTCACCCCAAGAGGCACCCTATGGAGATGGAGTTCGCCATGGGGTGCGACGAGAACGGCATCATCCAGGGAGTGGCCGCCAACGTCATCGCCGATACGGGGGCCTATGCCTCCCTGGGCGGGCCGGTGCTGGAGCGGGCCTGCACCCACGCGGCGGGCCCCTACCACTACGAAGCCTTCCAGATCGACGGCTACGCTTACTACACCAACAATCCCCCTGCCGGAGCCTTCCGGGGCTTCGGCGTGACCCAGACCTGCTTCGGCCTGGAAACCATGCTCAATGAGATGGCGGAACTGGTGGGCATCTCCCCCTGGGAGATCCGCTACCGCAACGCCATCCGTCCCGGCCAGGCCCTGCCTAACGGCCAGATCGTTGGTCCGGAAACCGGACTGGTGGAAACGCTGGAGGCGGTAAAGCCTTATTTTGACAACGCCCGATACGTGGGACTGGCCTGCGCCATGAAAAACGCCGGCGTGGGCGTCGGCATTCCGGACACAGGCCGGTGCCGGCTGACAGTGGAGGCGGGGAAGGTCCACATCCGCTCCGGGGCCTCCTGCATCGGCCAGGGACTGGGGACAGTGCTGGTCCAGCTGTGCTGCCAGCTGCTGGAGCTCCGGCGGGAAGACGTGGTATACGAGCGCAGCAACACCTTTGAGGCCCCCGACTCCGGCACCACCTCCGGCTCCCGGCAGACTCTCATCACCGGCGAGGCCTGCCGCCGCGCCTGCGGAGAGCTGCAAAAGGCTCTGGAGGGCAAAACCCTCTCCGATCTCAACGGAACGGAGTACTATGGTGAGTATCTGGCCAAAACCGACCCATTGGGCGCACCCGTCCCCAATCCGGTGAGCCACGTGGCCTATGGCTACGCCACCCAGCTGTGCGAGCTGGACGAGGAGGGGAAGCTCAAACTGCTGGTGGCCGCCCATGACGTGGGCCGGGCGGTGAATCCCCTCTCCTGTGAGGGCCAGATTGAGGGCGGCGTAGTCATGAGCATGGGCTTCGCTTTGACCGAGCATTATCCCGTAACGGATTGCAGGCCCACTGCCAAATACGGCACCCTGGGCCTCTTCAAGGCCAATCAGATTCCGGAAATCAAGGCCATTGTGGTGGAAAAACCGGGACTGGACGTGGCCTGTGGGGCTATCGGCATCGGGGAGATCCCCTCCATCCCTCCCGCCCCTGCCATTTCCGAGGCCTACTACCAGTACGACCGCAAGCGGCGGTATACCCTCCCTCTGGAGGGAACGCCCTACAGCAAGAAATAACACCCTTGTACCGTTGCCGCCCCTTCGGGGACGGCAACGGTTTTTCTGTTACCGAACTGTAACTTGCCTTTTCTTATATACAACTGTATAATAAAATCAAGTTAGACAATCGTATAACATATTTGCAGGAGGAACAACATATGAAGAAATTAGGCGATGCGGAGCTTGAAATCATGCTCTCCATCTGGGCGGCGGGAGAGCCGGTTCCGTCGTCCTATGTGCAGGAAAAGCTGCGGGGCAGCCGGGACTGGACGCTGCCGGCCATTCTGACCTCTCTGAATCGCCTGGTGGACAAGGGATATCTCGCCTGCGAGAAGCGCGGCCGGGGCAACTGGTACCATCCACTGGTCAGTGAAAGCGCATACAAGACCGCGGAGGGCCGGGGAATTATTGACCGGCTCTACGGCAGCAGCTTTACCGGCATGGTGGCCTCCCTTTACAATGGCCGGGCCATCGGAAAAGACGATCTGGCGGAGCTACGGCAGTATCTGGATACATTGGAGGATAAATAAATGGAGCTTCTGTTGGACATTCTGAAATGGAGCGTGATCGTAGGAGCGGCGGCACTGGCACTGACACTGCTCAAGCCCCTGCTGGACAAGCGGTACAGCGCAAAATGGCGCTATGGGGTTTGGCTGGTGATGGCGGCGTTTTTGCTTCTGGCTCCGGTGCGGTGGGATGTGCTCCTCCCCGAGACGCCGGTGACGCCGCCGGTGGTGATCGAGGTGCCCCAAATGGAGGTGTCTGTCAGTCCGCAGGCGGGACTGTCCATCCGGCGGCCCGCCGTCACACCGGCGGCGCGGCCCGAGGGAGCAGCGGCGAAAAAGCCGGCGGTTTTTCCGTTGGAGCAGGCTCTGACTTGTCTGTGGCTGGCGGGAGCGGGCCTGTTCTCCGTTTACTATCTGGCGGGAACCTGGCACTTCAGCCGGAAGGCCCGGCGGTGGAGCCGGTGCGCCAGCGAGGATGCTCTGCATGTTTACGAGGCAGTCCGGCAGAAGATGGGATTGAAAAAGGTCCCTCCGCTGCGTTTGAGTACGGCAGTGGACTCCCCCATGGTCATTGGTCTGTTCCGGCCCTGCCTGCTGCTGCCGGAGGAAACGCCGGAGGTACAGGCGTTAACCTTCATTCTCCGCCACGAGCTGACCCACTACCGGCGGCGGGATCTGTGGTATAAACTGGCCTTGCTGACGGCCAACGCCCTGCACTGGTTCAATCCCCTGGTGTGGCTGCTGCGCCGGGAGGCGGAGCGGGATCTGGAACTGACCTGCGACGACGCGGTGGTGGCGGGCCGGGACGAGGGGGAGCGCCGGGCCTACAGCGAGGCGCTGCTGGGCTCCATCCACCGGCAGCAGGTTCTGGGCCGGGCGGTGCTGTCCACCCATTTCTATGGAGGGAAAGAGGTCATGATGGAACGGTTTCGAAATATCCTGGGCAAGCGGGGGCGAAAGTGGGGCGGACTGGCCCTTGCCCTAGTCCTGCTGGCCACAGTGGCGGCAGCGTGCACCTTTGGAGTGAAGCCCTCCGGGGACGGAGCGCTGACCCCGGAGGAGCTGGCAGCATGGCAGGAGAAGGTGGAGAGTCCAGAGATGGACCACTATATCTATAGAATGTATACTGATGCGGCCTACCTGCCATCGATGGAAAAGCTGGATGAGATGTTCCCGGTCCCGGAGGGCATGGAGGAGCTCGGCCATGAGGACATCAATCCAAAAGTCCTCAGCGGAACCAGAAGCGGCGACACAGTGACGCTGGAAATCGAGGGCAACTTCTCCTCCCGCCTGCCTACCGGAACCTTGACTCTGGTAAACGGGAAGCCGGTCAGCTTTACCACCCCGCTGTATACCGCCGTGGAGACAGCGGCTCGGGAGGTAATGGAGAACATGGCGGCAAACTATAATATTACCGAAAAATATATCACCAACCTGTTCTGCAATGAAAGCATGGAACTTGATGGCAAAACCTGGTATATCTGGGAACTGTATTACCGCATGAAACCAGATAATATTGACAACGTCCTTTTTGCCGGCGGCATGAGCGATGAAAACGGGTGGCTCACTGAAAGCCAGTCCATGGGGCGTCCCGTTCTCATTGCCAGCGTAGACGCGGACGGCAACGCTGCGGTGGAGGCACAAACCTGGAGCGGTTCCATTGACGAGGCGCACTATACCTGGGAGGAGTATCTCTATTGCGGCCTTATTTTAGGCATGGACGAGATGACCGCCATCCTGAGCGGCTGGCCAGATGTGGATACGCCCCTTCTCCGCTCCATCCATGACGGTCATGATACCTGGACCCAGGATTGGCAGGACGTGGCCCACACCTATCTGGAGCAGCGCTTCGGCATGACGGCAGATGGCGGGATTGCCAGCCTGCGGACCTTTACAGCGGACGAAGCTGCAAACGCTCATGATCAGGCCGTACTGGCCCGGGCGGTCTGCGGGGATACCTCGATCACCCTGCTGCTGGCCAACATCTGCTACCCTGTGGAAGTCTGGGATACTACAATCCGCTATTGGCAGGTCTGCGGCGTGAAATGCGAACCTCCGATTCAGGAGCAGTCCGGCCTGACAGGTACAGCCGCCCAGAACATCCGGGGCGCCAACGCCTATCTGTACGAAACCGACGGCGCAACCCTGGCGCTTTCCCGGCTGTATCAAGATACCTTTATCGTCAATCCGGAAAACTGCGGCCACGCAGGCGAGGCCGACACCCTGTTTGAGCTGCACCACCGGGAAACCTTTGAGAAAGCCATGAGCCTGGAGGGCTACAGCTGGTACGGCTGGGTGCTGTCCATCAAGCGCTGCCGTCAGGAAGCATATCAGTCTCTGGCAGAACAATCCAACCATACGGTCTATCCCTTCGCAGTCCTCGGTGAAAGCATGTACTGCACCGTCATCCCCACAGACCCTAAATGCCCGCCCGATGTGCAGGCAGAGATGGACACCTTCCTGAACAGCCAGGAATATTGGGACATGCTGTCCGATTTTGTGGAGCGCAACGGATTGAAAGCCCTGGCCTCCGCAGGCGATCCACCGGTGGCGGAGGTGACAGAGGATGAGATGGTGTCTTTGACCAGCCGCTTCAACGTGATCCAGAACAACGGCCTGCTGCGCTTCCCTTACAGCAGCTTTCAGGATCTGATCCCCTATCTGGGCATCCTGTTCTACGACATGGGCACGCCGGTGACGGACAGGGATGAACTGTCGGCTGCGGCGGAGGCGTACGGCGGTCAGCCGGATACGGACTGCACCAAGCTCACCCGGCAGAAGATGCGAGACTACCTGGAGAAGAATTTCCACTTCCCCGAGGTTCAGGACTGGCTGGATTTCGACAGCTCTGGTCTGACAGGCATCCTGGGCCCCTATCTGGAGGAGTATGACGCCTACTATATGTTCCATGGCGATACCATGTGGAGCAGCTATGAGATGGACCGCGCCGAACGGAATTCGGACGGCACCATAAATCTCTATTACACCACCGATCTGTGGTATTATGACGAATACGAGCACCTGGACATTCTCTGGGATCAGCCCATGTGCGCCCGGATGATCCCCAGCGGAGATCTGGGATGGAAGATGATCTCCAATACCATTGTGGAATAATTGATTGAAAAAGAGTAAATTCCCCCAAGGCCAACCAGGTCTTGGGGGAATTTACTCTTTTTATTTGGGATAAAAGCACAGTTCCGCCGCCCGGGAGCCGCAACGGCGATAGCGGCGCGTCAAAGTTCTCAGGGATGACTCCTCAGGGCTTGCAGGTCCCGCAGGGGACGTAACCCTGCGCTACCAGCTCCGCCCGGGATTCGGCAGTCTCCTGCCGGTTCTCCGCTTTCATAGAGGACGCTCCGGAACAGGTGGGCAGATGAAATTTTTTGGAGCTGACGTTGAGTACATAGGTGATCTCCGGCTCCTCCGGCCCTTCCGGACAGAGGGAACCCTCCAGCCAGCTCTCCCCAGTGGCGTAGTCGATCTCCACCCCCGGCTGGACATTGTAGACATAGACGCTGAAGCAGACGCCTTCGCCGCCATCCTCCACGCTCTTGGCCTCCATCAATACCGCCCGGGCCACCAGCTCCTCTTCCTCGTAAAGAGGCGTCACCCGGTAGAGCACGTGGTTTTCCGTCTCCTGGACGTAGTCCGCCACCATGTTCTCAAAGGGCAGCATCCCCTCCACGTTCAAGTAGCGGGTGCCGGTGATGAGATTTTGCTTGTTGGCGTTCTCGCCGGTCAGCTGATAGCCGATGAGATGGCAGCGGTTATAGAGATACTTGCCATCCACGCAGTCGTATTTCACCGTCTGCCAGCCGGAGGGCTTCACCTGGCCAATGGACCCCCGCTCCTCCGTGGGCATCAGGTCCACGCCCACGCAGGCGCTGGCCGCGCCGCAGCGGCCCAAGGCGTCCAAAGGACTGTAGACCTCGTAGGAATTGACTGTCATCTCCCCGGGCAGGAAGGACGGTTCTCCGCCGTTTACCTCCACATAGGGCTGGCCGGAATAGGGCGGAACATTGTCAGGCTCATAAACGCCGCCGCTCCCCTGGACCGCCTGACACCCGGCCAGCAGCAGACACGCCAGCAGCGCCAGCGCACCGCGCTTTATCTGTCTGATCGTAGAAAGACCTCCTTTGTAATCCGCTCATGACTGGAGCCGGGGAACTCCTCCCGCCGCGTCAGGGTCCAGCCCGTCAGCGGCAGCGGGAAAAACAGATCCCCGGGATAGCTCCTGTTCCAGTGGTAGAGAATCACGCCCTCCGCCCCCTCCAGCCAGGGGGCGGGGTCCACATCCTCAAAGAAGCAGTACTCTCCCCGCCCTGGCCGGCAGAAAAAGTCCTCCGCCGACCGGAGATTTTCCGGCGGGTCCGGAAACTGCCGGAGAGAATAGGGGCTGAGCCAGACCGGACGTCCTCCGGCCTCCGTCAGAAGGTCCTGGCGCAGCAGGCGGTCCTGGCTCTGCCGGCGGCGGCGGTACAGCATGCCGCCCCGGTTGTCCACACAGGCAATGAGTATCACGGCTGTCCCAGCAGATACGCGCACAGGCGGTGGAATATCACAGCCACCTGGGCCCGGCTGGCGCTGCCGCCGGGATCCAGACGCCCGTCCACACCGTTGATCAGTCCCGTACCTACCGCCCACCGCATAGCTCCGGCGGCATAGCCGGAAACCGTGTTCGCATCCGGAAAGGCACTCAGATCCCCCTGGAGGGACACATCCAGCCCCTTGTATCCGGCATAACGGTACAGAATGGCCGCCAGCTGCTCCCTGGTAATGGGGAGCTCCGGCCGGAAGACTCCGGACGAGTAGCCGTTGACAATACCGTTTGCGGAGGCCCAGGCCACCGGCCCAGCGTAATACTGCTCCGGTTCTACGTCGCCAAAGGCGGCGGGCAGGGCGGCGGGAGAGCCGTCCAACCGGTGAAGAATGGTGACAATCATGGCCCGGTTTGTGGTCGCATAGGGATCAAATGTAGTCCCGGTCACGCCCTGCATGATGCCCTTGCTGTAGACATAGCACACCGCGTCATAGAACCAGTCCCCGGGTCTCACGTCGGAGAAGGGGAGCGCCGTCTCCGGCGGAAGAACGGGGTCCTCGGGCTCCTCAGGCGTCCCAGGGTTCTGGGGACGTTGGGGGCGCTGTGGGAGGGAGCTGCCTCCTCCGGATACAGCGGCTGGAATATCTGTTCCCGCCGCGCCGGGCATCATATGGAGCTCTTTATCCAGCAGCGTCACCCGGACCATATCCGGCCAGTCCTCTGCCGGCGCTCCGGTATACAGCTCTCCCAGTTCCAGGTACCCGTTCCTGTCCAGAGCGGAGCGGCTGGTGAGATACACCGTTACTCGGGTTTCTCCCCGGAATACATAGACGGTACAGTCCGGCGCGTAGGCTGTCCGGGAGGCGGGGGTGAAAACGCAGTCAGGGTATTCTCCCCGCAGGGTAAACTCCAGCTGTACGGCATAGATGCCGCCGGTCAGCCCCTCCAGAGAAAGAGTTCCCCGTCCGGCTCCGTCCACCTCACAGTGCAGGGTGGCCCGCCCCGCCGCCAGAGCGGCGGGGACCAGACTCAGCACCAGCGCCAAAGCCAGCAGCGTCGCGGCAATCCGTTTCCGCATTATTGTCCGCCTCCTTCCAATACAATCAGGGGCAGCGCATCGCCGCCGGGACAGTTAATCCACAAAGTCTGCGCAGTACACCGGGTGCCCTCCGTGCTGTTGGGCGTCACAGTGCGCCACAGCTCCGCCCGAATGCGGGCAGGCAGAACAATTGGGCCGCCGCAGGCGCTGCCTGCCGTCTCCTCCTGCACCTTGGGTACAAACAGGAAGATGCCCTTGGAGATAGTGCCATAGCGTTCGTCCTCTTGCTCCTGGGCAAAGAGGAGCACCTCGCCGGGGAGATAATCCGCCTTCAGCGCGTCTCCGCTCTGGCCGCTCTCCGTGTCCGGCGCGGCAAATTCCGCCCGGATGCGGACGGTATTATACATGGGATCGCCCTGGAACTCTCCCACGACGACCAGAGTTCCCGCCGGAATGGTTTCCGGTCCGCTCCCACCCGTGTAGGTATAGTCCCGGGCCAGCCGTCCCATGGTGGCCACGGCAGAAGACTCACCCCAGAAGGAGATATCGTCGCCCGCGTAGCGGATAAGGCGGACGTCTTCCTTCTGGACAGCATCCGGAATACCAGTGATAGTGACGGACTTGGCCTGATATGTGCCGATGCGGTCGTTGCCCGTCTGGTCCCCTGCCATCTGGAAATATATCAGGCGCCGTCCGCTGTCCGCCGGCTGGATTCCGGCGAAGGTTCCCTGGCTGACAATATGCGTCACGTCGCTGGCATCGGTGACGGTAATGGTATATGCTCCGTCTCCCAGCCCTTCCAGCGGCAGGCGCAGTCCGGAGACTGCGGTTGGATTGTTCATGGTAAAGGTCATCACGTCGCCGCTGTAGGAAACTGTATACTCGGTGGGATCCACCAGCAGGTCGTAGGAAATCAGGATCTGCTCTGGGGCAGTCACTTTACCGATACAATTGCCCAGACTGTCGTAGGCCGCCACGGTGTAGGTATATGTCCGGTTGTTCCCGGAGCCGATGACATCCTTGTAGGTGGACTTGGTGGTAAAGGCAATGGGCGTATCGTTCCGGAATATCTCGTAACCCTGGATATGGACTCCGTTGGACACACTGGCAGAGAAGCTGATGGTGATCTCCTGCTCCCCGGTTTTTTTGGCGCTGGCGGTCACACTGCTGTTTTTCCCATCGGGGACATTTCCAGCCAGACGGTCCCGGCGGCTCTGGTCGTTAAGGTACCAGATGGCCCGTTCCTCTGCCTCATACCCCGCAAGGGCGTTTTTGGTGCTCTCGCTGAGCTCCATTCCCCAGTGGGTGAAGAAATCCGTCAGATTGCGCTGCGTCACACCGGCGGCGGTAAGGGCGACCTTATCGTCATAGGTGTCCGCCCCGGCGGTATAGGTTCCCGCCTTCCAGGCGGTGAAGAATTTGTTGAAGAAATTCATAGGCTGATTTGGGTCGCCCTCGTCGTAAGCCAGATGGAGCTGCCAGTACATGCCCAGCTGGACGAACACATCGCCGGAAGCGCCGGGGCGGGACTGGGCAGTCTTGTTGAAAATAGCCTCGTACTTGCCGCTGTTCTCCAGTCGGGAAGACAGAATATTTTGGCCTCCGTCAAAGGTCTGGACGGCCAGGGAATAGATGTTGTTGGTGATTTCCGCCTTCCCCAGCTTATCCATGTTATGGCCGATTTCATGGGCGATGCCCCAGCCGAAAAGGTGGTTGGCCTCTGTAGTGATTCCCACCACAGGCGAGCCGCTGACCATACCGCCGCAGGAGCCGTAGCCGATGCCGATATGGCTTCCGGCGGCATACATGAACGCGCCAGGGAACATCTGCATGCACCGGATGTTCTGCCGGGTCTGGAGGAGCTCCGGAATCCCCTGAACCGTACGGCAGATTTTCATGACCTGTTCCCAGGCCAGCACAGCGTTGGTCAGCTGGCTCTCACCGCCGGCCGCCAGGGCGCTCCGCACCGACGCGGCAGGCAGACTCAGCAGCACCGACGGAGTGGAAATCTCGGTGACGTTCCGCCAGTCGTTCACAGCTGCGGTATTCTGCGCAGGCGCGTAAGCGTTCAATTCCGCAAGATAATCTATAACGGCGGCGGCGCGGGCCTCCGCAGTCATATCGTTCCAGTGGGACAGCTCCAGCACCGGGATGTCCACCGTCCGGCGGACATGGAGCCGGATGCTCTGGGAACTGCTGCCGCTGTAAGAGACATACAGGCTGCCGCCACGGGGGGTATCCTGGCTGCCGATTCTGGGCACAGTCAATACGTTCCGGCCATTTTCCAGCGTCCCCATAGAGGACATCCAAGCATTGGCCTCGGCATTGAACTGGGTGGCGAAGACCTCCACCTTTTCACCGCTGGGAATACCCTCGGCGTAAATGGTGATCTCCTGTCCCGCCGCCGCAGCCACACCCAAGGGCTGGAGGAGGCTGCCGCCCTGCCCGTGGTTCACATTCGCTGCGCCGCTGCGGGAATCCAGGCCGTTCAGGATCACGCCGGCGGAGGGCTGGCTGGCCAACAGGCCTTCGGCCAACTCCAGCTCGTCCACCAGGGCGTCCAGCTCCAGATAGAAATTCCGCTCGTCGCTGTTGAGCCGGGTGCGCAGCTGGCTGATCCGGATCTGATCCACGCCGGGAGCCAAACGGGTCCGCAGGGAATCGGCGAACAGCTCGCCGATTTCATCGGGCAGGCGGTGGCTCTCGTCGTACTTCAGGAACATCAGCTCGCTGAGGGTGACCAGGTTATAGCTGCGCTGCTCAGCGGCCACGCTGATCTGAATCACATTCCGCTGAGGCTCGAAGGGCATGACGGCAAACTTTGTGACCGCCGGGTTGCCCCGGATAGCGGGCCAGGTGAGCACGTCGGAATCGTCGCCAATGCCGCCCCGGTCCTCGCCGGGGGTAATCAGGTGGCCGGGCAGCGACGTATTCTCTCCGGCGTACCACACCTGGACGCTGTAAGCCCGCAGATCGCCAGCGTAGGTCCCATCCAGACGGGGCACCCAGATGGCGGCGCTGAGATCCTGTGGCTCCCGGAAGGTGACAATCACATGCTCATTGCTGTGCCAGTCCCGGGCCGTCCAATGGGTACGGTAGTCTCCGTCGGCCATGTTGGCAGGGGTGAAAGGCGCGCTGGCGGTATACTCGTCCCGCTTATAATTGCTGGGCGCCGCCAGACGGATCGAGGCAAAATCCTGTCCCTCCAGCACACCCTGAGTGGGAATCCCGGCAGGCCGCTCGTACACCACGGCTTGGGGGGTGCCGGTGACAGTCTGGGAAGGGCCGCTGCTGCCGATGTCGTTTCCGGCAACAATATAGATCTCGTAGGTAACACCGTTCTGCAGCCCGGTAATGGTGGTTCCCGGCGAGGTCAGGGTCCCTCCGGAGTTGGTATAGCTGCCGTTGGGGGCCCTGTAGAACAGCTCGTACCAGGTCGCGCCCTTGGAAGCCTTCCAGCTCACCCGCAGTGCGCCGTCCAGCGCGGCCACATTGATCATCACCGGCGCGGGAGGCGCGGAGGCGGGCTGAGGCGTGGCGGCTACCGGCGCGGAAGGCTTGCCCCGCCAGCTGCCGTCCACCGCAGTGACAGTGAACTGATATTCCTTCAGGTTTTCCAGACCGGTAATCTCCGCCTGATTCGTCTCTACCAGAAGACTCTGCGTCCGGGCAGCATCATCAGAGGGCCACCAGCTCACCTGATAGCCGGAAATGTTAGGCAGAAGGTTCCACCGCAGGCTGACCCGCCCGTCTCCTTCCGTGGCGGCCAGACCCGTGACCTGACTTTCGGCAGCGGAGGGATCCACCGGCACCATTTCCTTGAGAAACTGGATGGACTCCACCATGGCGAAGCTGTTATTCTCCGTCCGAGTGACGGTGATGGTAATTTTCTTCACCGCCACCCGGCTGCCCAGATCAACGGTGATCACATTGCTGCCCTCCTGAACACTCAGGGCGTAAATCCCCGCCGGAAGAGTGTTGTCAAAGGCATAGCGATGAATTTCGCCGCTCTCGTCCTCCACCTCCACCGTTCCTGCCAAAACAGGCGCGGAACCGGCGGAGACGATCTTCAGCTGCTCGAGCTCCATGATTCGGTGGAAGGTAATGGGCAGGACGATCTTTCCCTCTGCGTTAGGGGTAAGGGTGACGGGGTCTCCGTCCATCCGGAAAAGGTCTTCCAGATTGCCGGGAGTCACACTCGTGCCCAAAGCCGTCATTTCCGCTTGCATGTCTTCCATGTTCACCGGCGGGGCGAGAAGTATGGTTTCCAGCAGCTGCGCACCTCCGCTGGCGGCAATCTGGCGATCCACATAGGCCAGATCAATGATGTCAATCACACCATCGCCATTGAGGTCGAAAATCGCCAGATCCTGGGGATCTCCGGAGTCCAGAGCGGCGGCCAGACTATCCCGGTCCCGCTGGTCCACCCGGCCGTCGCCGTTGCAGTCTCCCAGGGAGAAGGCTGCGCTTCCGGTGCCGACGATGATGTGGTGGGCGTACTCCTCCATCACAACCGTCTCCTGACAGACAGTATACCCCCGGCCTGAAAACCGGAGAGTATAGGTTCCACGGGGCAAACCTCCCACGGAGACGTCCAGATAGCCCGGCCATTGACCGGTCAGCTCCCCGCCGCCGGCGTCCCGGATGGTCACGACGGCGACATAATCGCCGGTCAGATTCTGGGAACCGGCCTGGGTCAGCTCTACCGTTCCCAGCGATAAGCTGCCCTGAAGCAGCTCCACCCTGACCTGCCGCTCCCGCAGCTCCGCCAGAGACTGGTCGAAATCCAGCCGCACTGTGGCGGAGATGGTCCCCGTGATGGCATCCGCCGCCTGAGCTTCCATTGCCCGGGACTCCGGTGCCAGCGGGGAGAAGAGGGAAAAAATCAATGCCGCGGCCAGCAGCGCCGGCCGCCATCTTCCTCGCTTTTTCATGGTAATGTTCCTCGCTTTCTGTTGGGGGTGGTTTCTGTCGAAATGGATTATAACAAAGTTTTTCCAAGTTGGCAATCTGTTCTTTTGCCGGTTCCAAAAAGAGCAGAAAAAAGCCGCGGGGACGGCTTGCAGCACGCTCCGCGGCTCTTTATATCACTGCATAAACTTCAGCAGCTGGCGGCAGACATCACGTACGTCGATGGGCTTGGCCACATGGGCGTTCATGCCGGCCTCCATGCACTTCCTGACGTCCTCCGCAAAGGCGTCGGCTGTCATGGCAATAATTGGAATGGTGGCCGCATCGGGCCGGTCCAGCTTCCGGATGGCCTCTGTGGCCTCGTAGCCTGTCATCACCGGCATACGCAGATCCATAAGAATCGCGTCGTAATGCCCGATCTGGGAATTCGCAAATTTATCCAGACAGATCCGGCCGTTTTCAGCCCAGTCCAGCTCCAGGCCCTCGGCACTGAGCAACTCCTCCGCAATCTCCCAGTTGAGGTCGTTGTCCTCCGCCAGCAGCACCCGGCGGCCGGCAAGAGCCGACTCCTCTTTTTTGGCCTCCGGAACAGCCATTGTCTCAGCAAAGGGCTTGAGTCCATAAAAGAGAGTGGACTTGAACAGCGGCTTGGAGATAAATCCGGTAACGCCGGCCGCCTTGGCCTCTGCTTCAATATCGCTCCAGTCGTAAGCTGAAATCAGCAGAATAGGAATATCTTCCCCGTCCCGGCGGCGCAGCTCCCGAGCCGCAGTAATGCCGTCCATCCCCGGCAGCTTCCAATCCAGCAAAATCACCTGATACGGATCGTTTCGCCGCTTTTCCACCATCTCCAGGGCCTTCTCCGCATCCAGCGTCCAGTCCGCCTGTACGCCGATGGCCTGCAGCGACGCGGCTGTGCTCTCGCACAGCTGCCGGTCGTCGTCCACCACCAGCATGTTCCAAGGGGGCAGCACCATGTCCGCCTCCGGAATCTCCGCCTTTTCCAGGTCCAGGGTGACATGGAAGCTTGTCCCCTTGCCCAGCTCGCTGTCTACATCGATCCGTCCGCCCATGGCATCCACAATGTATTTGGTGATGGTCATGCCCAAACCGCTGCCCTCGGTTTTGCGCACCCGCATGCTGTCCTCCCGGACAAAGGACTCAAAAATGCGCTCCCGGAACTCCTTGGTCATGCCGATGCCGGTATCCGAGATGATGAAGTGAATCCGAACGAAATTCTCTCCCTTTTCCGAGGGTTCCTCGTACATGGCCACATAGATCTTGCCCCCCTCGGGGGTAAACTTCACCGCGTTGCCAAGAATATTCAGCAACACCTGGTTCAGGCGTACGCCGTCACAGCATACGTTCTCCGACGAAATATCGTGGATGGACATATCAAACTGCTGGTTCTTGGCGCGGACCTGGGGCTGGACAATACTGACAATGCCTTCCAGCACCTCCCGCAGGGAAATCTGATCCATGCTCAAGGTCATCTTTCCGCTCTCGATCTTGGACATGTCCAGTACGTCGTTGATAAGCCCCAGCAGATGCCGCCCCGACAGCGATATCTTCTTCAGACAGTTCTGCACCTGCTGCTGGTCGCTGGCGTTGGCGATGGCGATGGCCGTCATGCCTACAATGGCGTTCATGGGCGTACGGATGTCGTGGCTCATGTTGGAGAGGAATTCGCTCTTGGCCTTGTTGGCTCTCACAGCCTCCTTCCGAGCCATCTCCAGCTCCTGCATCTGCTGCTTGGTCATCCGGAAATAGCGGGCAAAAATCAGCAGCAGCACCGCCAGCACAATGGCACAGATGCCAAAAACGGCGTAAGTCCAGCGGGTGGTGAAGCCCTTGACAATGTTGTCCAGGGAGCTATAGGGCATACATGTGAGCAGATGCCACTCGGAGTGGCTCAGCTTGGTGCAGTACAGCTGCCGGGGTTCGCCGTACAGCACCACCTCCGCGGAGTAGTCCTCCGCCGCCGCCATCGCTTCCGACAGCGCCTGAATGTACAGCTCCGGATCCTTTCCATCCACCTTTTCATAGATCGAGCGTACCCGGTCAAAATAGCTGTCCCGGGTGGCATCGCCGGTGCGGATGACAAAAGAGCCATCCTCCCGGATGATAAAGGAATAGACGTGATCGGCATTTTCCTCCAGAGACAGTGTCTTGCTGATGTAAGAGGCAGGCAGTCCGGCCACAATGGCCACGCAGGAATGCTCCTCAGTGGGCGGATTGGTCGTAGGCAATCCCAGAAGGATTACGCCGTTATCCTGTGCGTCAGTCCCTACGGCCACCTTTTTCTCGCCGCGAAGCAGCGAATTCATGAAGGGCTCCGGGTCCGTCACCTCCAGCGGCGAGCCATAGAGCATCTCAAAGGTTCCATCCACCCGGTAAAAACCCAGATAGCTGAACTCCCGCGCCTTGGCGCTGGCAATCAGACTCTCCTGCTGGGCGGTATCATTGTGAATGCGCTCCGGCTGGATATCCCTCGCCAGCGCGTCCATCTGGTCCAGACGCAGCCCGATGGTGGTTTCAAAATGACGGGCGATCTGGTCGCTCAGTCCCGACATATACATACGGCTGACCTCGCGGATGGTGCTGGTGCTCTGCCGGTTCAGGAAAACGGCAAGAAAAGAAAAAGCCGTCACGCTGAGAATAAGTACTAGAATCAGGCTGATAAGCAGAAATTGGGTGGTTTCGTTCTTATTTTTATGATTCATCCGCAGGCGCCCCCTTTCTTTCGCGCTTCAACCGGGCCCCGCTCACACGTTCAGGGATGCCTGATACATCCGAATTGCGTCCGCTGTCTGCGTGTAATCCGCCTTCACCTGTTCCACCAGAGCGGGGGCCTCTGGGGTAAAGCCGTTCCGCAGCGCTTCGCTGAGCTGGCTGCTGGATTGATAAAGCTTGGTAAAATCCAGGTTCTGGCATACGCCCTTGATGGTATGCGCCGCCCGAAACGCCTCGGCGTAGTCCTCCGTTTCCATGGAGCGCAAAAGCAGGTCATAGCTGCCGTCATTCAAAAACTTCAGGACAAATTTCTGTACCATCCGCTCTGTGGGCAGACGGCTGGTCACACCTGCGTAGTCGCCCTCCAGCGCGGCGTAGCATTCCTGTAAGGTCATGAGTCATTCTCTCCTTTTTCCTCGCCGGCCTCGCTCTGACCAGCGGCATCTGTACTGCCATCGATGGGGGAGATCACCGAAAGTGTCTCATAGACGTGGCCATCGAAGAAATCATACCGGCCCCGGCCGGAGCGCTTGACCCGGTAGAGGGCCTGGTCCGCCGAGTGGAACAGGGTGTCGTAATCGGTACCCACCATCTCCGTACGGGCGATACCCATACTCAGGGAGATGGGGAACTGCTCGTATGTACATCCGGAAATGGCGTGATAAATACGGGAAATAATGGGCTCCAGCTCTCCCCGGTACTCCAGAAACAGCAAGAATTCATCTCCGCCCACCCGGGCCGCGATGTCCGCGCCGCGGATGCTCTCCCGCAGCTTTTCCGCCAGAAATTTCAGCACCTCGTCGCCAAAGATATGCCCATAGGTGTCGTTGGCGCTCTTGAAATGGTCCAGATCCACAATGGCCAGAGCAAACTGCTCATCCGGCCAGTCCGCAATCCGGTCCATGATCTGCTTTCTGGCGCTGGCGTGGTTAAGCAGGCCCGTCAGCGGATCATGGGAGGCCAGCCGCTCCAGAGCGGCCAGCTTCATCTGGGAGTCATGGATATCCACCGCCTTACCGATGGCCCCGGTATACTGGGGCGGCTCGTCGGCGCTCCAGGTAGCCCGGGCAATGATCCGCCACCAGCGCTCCTCTCCGTTCAGCACAGTTTTGCACTCATATTTCACCACCGGCTGAGCGGGCGTGGTGCCCCGCAGGACGTGAATCAGTCCCTCCATGGCTTCCTCGCCCATGATGCTCCGAACCTTTTCGCTGTTCACCGGGTCCATCTCCGTCTCCTTGAGCCCCAGGCGGTTGGCTCCCCAGGTATTGAGCGTCACGATGGGAGGATTGACGGAGTACTCGAACTGGATCTCCTGACTCATGGCGGCGAAGAAGCTGTACTTCATCCTCTCATGCTCCAGCAGCTGCAAGGTCCGCTCGGAGGCGGAGAGCTCCTCGTAATGGTGCATCTCCTGGGCCACGGAGCGCATCTCCAACTGGGCGGTATGGCTGGCGCCGCTGTTTTCCAGACGCTCCGCCAGCTGCCCGGCCACCTCCCGCAGAATATCCATCAGCAGGGGGTTGAAAACGCCGCACTCGCCGTTGAGAATCATTTCCACCGCCTTCTCATGGGGATAGGCGGGCTTATAGACACGTGCACTGGTGAGCGCGTCGTACACGTCCGCCAGGGCCACAATCTGAGCTGAAATGGGAATCTCGTCCCCCTTCAGCCCGTCGGGATACCCCCGTCCGTCCCACCGCTCATGGTGCCAGCGGCAGATGTCCCGGGCCACCTTGATAAGCGGCTCGGAGCCATGAATGGGTACGGCCTCCATCATGTTGGAACCGATAACGGTATGCTCCTTCATGATGACGAACTCCTCTTCCGTAAAGCGCCCGGGTTTGTTGAGAATTTTGCTGGGAATCGCGATCTTGCCCACGTCATGAAGGGCCGAGGCAATACTGATCAGATTGATGTCCATGGGAGAGAGCTGGTAGCAGTCAGTGGTCAGCGTCAGCCGCTGGAGGAACAGCTCCGTCAGCGTGCGGATATGCAGCACGTGCTGGCCGCTTTCCCCGTTGCGGAATTCCACAATGTGGCTGAGAATGTCGATCATGAGGGTGTTCTGGCGCTCCTTCTCATAGATCTGATCGGCCACCATGCTCACCAGCTTTTTCTGCTTGGCGTACAGCAGCGTAGTATTGACCACCCGGCGGTGCACCACCAGAGCGTTGAAGGGACGGGTGATAAAATCCGTCACCCCCAGATTATATGCCCGTTCAACATGGGAGGGAGCGGTTTCGGCGGAGATCATGATAACGGGAATATCCTCAATCCAGTTATTCCGGTTCATGACGGTCAGCACCTCGAAGCCGTCCATCTCCGGCATCACAATGTCCAGCAGAAGCAGGTCAATCTCCATGCGGTGCTTCTGGATGGCGCTGACTGCCTCCACGCCGTTTTCAGCTTCCAGAATTTCATACTCCTCCCCCAGCATATCCGCCAGAATGGAGCGGTTCATTTCAGAATCGTCCGCAATCAAAATTCGCTGCTTGCGCGTATGTTCTCTGTTGATAGAAGTCACATCCCTTCTGATAGCGGCCGCGCTCCGGCGGGGCGCGGCCATAAGGTATACCCGTGGCTTATATATTATAGCAGACTTTTTCCACGGCGGCAAGAAGGGAGCGAGGAAATTTTCACAGAAAAGGAGGGGCTGAAACGCCCCTCCTTTCATTCTCCGGTACATCCCGTCATGATCCGGATGATTTCTTTGTCTGTTTCCCGCATCCCCAGGCGGCCCAGACGGCCGATATTGGCGATGGTTTCCTCCACACCTTTGGTAACGATGCCCTCGCCGCCCCGGAACTGCTGGCCGCTGCGGAACATATGGTAGCCCAGCACCCCTGCGTCCACCGCCGCGGCAATCTTGGCCGCGCAGGAGGGCTTCGCTCCGTCGCAGATCATGCCGGAAATGGTGGCCAGAGCGTTGACCAAGGTGTGGGCCACCTCCCGGCATCCCCCGCCGTGGAGATAGGCAATGGCACCTCCGGCAGCGCACCCGGCGCTGACCGCGCCGCAGTAGGCACTCAGCCGTCCGATTCCAGTCTTCATGTGGATGGTCAGCAAATCGCTGAGTGTCACAGCGCGGATCAGCTTTTCCTGACTCACCCCCAGCTCCCGGGCATACACCACCACGGGGACGGAGGCGGTGAGGCCTTGGTTGCCGCTGCCGGAAACAATGATGACCGGCATCTCACATCCGCTCATCCGCGCGTCGGACCCCGCGGCGGCCATATACCGGGCCCGGACCTTCACGTCCTCGCCATAGTACTCCCGCAGCACCTTGCCGATATTGGCCCCCCAGTCCCGGGCCATGCCCTCCTGGGCGATAGCCCAGTTGTAGGAAATCTGCCGCTCCACGATCTCCCTGACGTCTTCCGCATCCATTGTATCCGCAAAATCCACAATGGCATCCACAGAGAGGCATCCTCGATCTGTTAATCCACTGGCCGCTGCCCCGGCGGCCACCACCGCGCCGCATTTGAGCAGAATTTCCCCGTTCTTCTCAATGTGGACAATATTGGTATGATAATCCGCGAGGCGCAGCCGCACCTGGTCCTCCCCTGCCCACAGCGTCAGAGTGATCTCAAAGATCACATCCCCTTCCGCTGGCCTGACTTTGATCTCATGGCCGGACAGGTAGTCCCGGATGGCCGCCTTCTGTTCCCCGGTCACAGCGGAAATGACCTCCAGAATTTTTCCCGCGTCCCCAGCCACGGCCCCGGCGGCGGCTGCCGCCTCAATACCCTTGAGCCCGCCGGTGTTGGGCACCACGACGCTCTTTACATTTTTAATGATATTCCCGCTGGCCTCTACCAGAATTCTCTCTGGAAGCCGGCCCAGAACCTCCCGGGCCTTGGCCGCGCCATAGGCAATGGCGATGGGCTCCGTACAGCCCATGGCGGGCACCAGCTCCTCCCGGAGAATCTGGACGAAATGGCGATAACGGGGATCGGTCCTTTCCATGGCGGTTCTCCTCTCTGTCCGGCAAAATAGCTGATAAAAGTGTAACATTTGCCGGGATGTTTGTCAAGATGCGTCAAATTCCTTTGTTCCGGAACACAGGCTGTAATATTCAGTGCAAAAGAACACGGCCTCACCCAGCATAAAGCGTTTTGTCAAATGCTTTTTTGAGTTATTGACGCAAACTTTTTTAATACGGCGGAAAACAGGCGGGCTCACAATGCGCCTGTGGACGATTAAAAGCCGTTTTTTATGGGTTCTTAAAGAAAATATCAGAGCAAGACATTTTTACGAACGACTTGGTTTTTCACTAACTGACAAATTTATAGATAATATCGGTGATAAAGATTTGCGAGAAGTCCAATATATCTACTCAGTTTGCGAAATCAGCACTTTGCCAGGAAGTTGCAGAGAGCAAAAATCGGTAGTTGTGGAAATGAGCAAACCAAAATCCAAAACAGGGCGGCGGGGTATGTGCTGACAATCCCGCCGCCCTGTCTGTTACCGTGTTTTCCACCTGAATCTGCACTTTTTCAAAAGTTTCTCACAACTTCGGATGTCCAAATCAATACATCAAAGCAAATTCAAAGAAAAGCATGCATGCCAAATGGATTTGTGGCAATCCTAAGCGCAGTAAAGGAGTGATGCGCTTATGCCAAGCGAAACGCGGCTGAAAACCGGACTGCACAACACCTCGGAAATCGGACGTCTGAAAAAGGTAATGCTCCACCGCCCTGGCCAGGAGCTGGAGAATCTGATGCCGGAATATCTGGAGCGGCTGCTGTTCGACGATATCCCCTATCTGAAAGTGGCCCAGGCGGAACACGACGCTTTTGCCCAATGCCTGCGAGAAAACGGAGCGGATGTGGTATATCTGAAAGATCTGGTGGAGGAAACCATTGCCGGACCGGAGCTCCGGCAGGAATTGACAGAACAGTTTCTGGACGAAGCGGGGCTGGAAAATCACCGGATTCGGGAAATCCTCCGGAATTATTTTGACTCCATGGATCCGGGAAACCTGGTGGACGCCATGATGGCCGGCGTCCGCAAGAGCGACGTGCGGGGCTTTGAGACCGGCAAGCTGGCGGACTATCTCAGCTTCCGGTCCGACGGCTATCCCTTTCTCATTGATCCCATGCCCAATCTGTATTTCACCCGGGACCCTTTCGCTACCATTGGCACCGGAGTATCCCTCCACCGGATGCACACGGTGACGCGGAACCGGGAAACGCTGTTCGGCAAATTCATCTTTCAATATCATCCGGAATACAAGGACGCGCCCAAATGGTATGACCGGGGAGAAAACAGCTCTCTGGAAGGCGGGGATATTCTGATCTTGTCGCCCAAGGTAATCGCTGTGGGTATTTCTCAGCGGACAGAGGAGGACAGCATCGACAAATTTGCTCACACGGTGCTGTCCATCAGCAAGACATTTCAGAAAATTCTGGCCTTCAACATCCCCAAAACCCGCAGCTTCATGCATCTGGACACAGTGTTCACCATGGTAGACCGCGACAAGTTCACTGTCCACCCCAATATTCTCCATGAGATCACGGTGTACGTCATGGAACTTTCAGAGGGCAAGGTCCGCATCCGGGAGGAACAGGGCCGGTTGGAGGATATCCTGAAAGAGCACCTGGAGCTGGAGGAAGTAACGCTTATCAAATGCGGTTCCAACAGTCCCATTGATGCTGCCCGGGAGCAGTGGAGCGACGGAAGCAACACTCTGGCCATCGCCCCCGGCGAGGTGATTGTTTATGAGCGCAACTATGTCACCAATCAAATTCTGAAGGACAACGGAATCACTGTGCACACCATTCCATGCAGCGAACTCAGCCGCGGACGCGGCGGTCCCAGGTGCATGTCCATGCCCTTTGTGAGAGAAGATCTGTAATTCTCTCCAAAGAATCATCCCCCAATACAATTCATCAAAAAGGAGAACATCAATGGCAATCAATCTCAAAGGCAGATCCTTCCTTACCCTCATGGACCTCACTCCTCAGGAAATCCGTTACCTGCTGGATCTGGGCCACGATCTGAAGAGCAAGCGCCGGGCCGGAGTCTGCGAGCCCACTCTGAAAGGCAAGCACATCGTCCTGCTCTTTGAAAAGACCTCCACCCGCACCCGCTGTTCCTTCGAGGTGGCCGCCACTCAGGAGGGGGCTCACGTCACCTACCTGGATGCCGGCAGCAGCCAGATGGGCAAGAAGGAGAGCATGGAAGATACCGCCAAGGTACTGGGCCGCTTCTTTGACGGCATCGAATACCGGGGCTTTGATCAGAAGGTGGTGGAAGATCTGGCAAAATTCTCCGGCGTGCCGGTCTGGAACGGTCTTACGGATGCGGATCATCCCACGCAGATTCTGGCGGATATGATGACCATCGAAGAGCACTGCGCCAAGCCCCTCAAGGATGTGAAAGTGGTTTTCCCCGGCGATGTACGCAACAACATGTGCTATGCCTGGATGTACGGCTGTGCCAAAATGGGCATGCACTTTGTAGGTCTGGGGCCCCAGGAACTGGCCAACGGCGTGGATCAGGCGGTACTGCGGCAGGTCCAGGAAGTTGCCCGGCAGACCGGGGCCACCATCGAAATTACCAGCGATGAGAACACCCTCACCGGCGCGGACGTGATTTATGGCGATATCTGGGCCTCCATGGGCGAGGAGGCTCTGATCCCCGAGCGGGCAAAGCTGCTGACTCCCTACCGCGTCACAGAACAAACCCTGGAGCGCACCGGAAACCGGAATGTGCTCTATCTCCACTGCCTGCCTTCCTTCCACGACTTTGAAACCAAACTGGCCAAGGAGTGGAAAGACAAGGGCGTGGACATCCGTGAAGTGACGGACGAGGTTTTCCGGGGTCCCCACTCCGTGGTCTTTGACGAGGCGGAAAACCGAATGCACTCCATTAAGGCCGTACTGGTGGCCACCATTGGGTGCTGATACTTTTTCAAAAAAAGTATTCAGAAGGAAAGGGAATACGCTCCGGAAACCGCGATACTTCCAAGCTTTTCGCACAGCGGCTTTTCCCTGAGCAAAAAACGCCGGCCGGCCGCATAATGCGGCCGGCCAGCATATATCAAAGGGGTTGCTCTTCCTGATTCTCCCTGCGGCTCTCCCGGGCCAGCCGCAGGTCCTCCGTCAAAGCCAGAGCGGTTTCCAGCACCGGTTCTTTGGGTTGAAGGGTGAGGGTCAGGGCAGGAACATCTCCGGCGTTAACCACCAGACGGCGGCGATACTTGGCACTGGTGACAAGGGCGGCGATGGCCTCCGCATCAAAGTCCGCCAGGACAAAGCGGATTTGCCGCTCCTTCTGGGAGATATCGCTGATTCCCCCCTGAGCCGCACTGGCCCGGAGCAGCGCCACGTCCAGAAGCGCATAGACGGACTTGGGAGGGTCGCCGTAGCGATCCATCAGTTCGTCCAGCAAATCTGAGGCATCTGCCTCGCTGCGGATAGCCGCGATCCGGCGATAGAGGTCCATCCTCTGCTGGTTGGAGGATACATAGCCGCCGGGAATATGGGCGGAGACCGCCAGATCGGCGGAACACTCCACCACCGTCTTTTTTTTCTCTCCTTTTTCTTCCAGCACCGCCTCCTCCAGCAGCTGGAGGTACATATCATAGCCCACGGTCATCATATACCCCGATTGCTCCGCGCCCAACAGGTTCCCTGCTCCCCGGATTTCCAGATCCCGCATGGCGATCTTGAATCCGGAGCCGAACTCCACATACTCCCGGATGGCGGTAAGGCGCTTGCTGGCAATTTCCGAGAGGACCTTGCCGGGACGATAGGTCATGTAGGCGTATGCCCGGCGGGCACTGCGGCCTATGCGGCCCCGAATTTGGTGAAGCTGGGCCAGTCCCATCCTGTCCGCGTCTTCGATGATAAGGGTGTTGACATTGGCAATGTCAATGCCGGTTTCGATAATGGTCGTGCAGACCATAACCTGGGCCTCTCCCTCCACCATCTGCTGCATGACGGCACTCAGCTGCTTTTCATCCATACGCCCATGGCCGGTCACAACCCGGGCGTCCTCCCCTATCAGCCGCCGGATCTGAGCGGCGGTGGTATCGATAGACTCCACCCGGTTGTGGAGATAATAAACCTGTCCTCCCCGGTCAATTTCCCGGCGCATGGCGTCGCCAATAATCCCCCAGTCATGCTCAATGACATAGGTCTGCACAGGCTGCCGGTTCTGGGGAGGCTCCTCCAGAGTGGACATGTCCCGGATGCCGGAAAGCGCCATGTTCAGCGTCCGGGGAATGGGCGTGGCGGAAAGGGTGAGCACATCCACCTGCCGGCTCATTTCTTTCAGTTTCTCCTTATGGGAAACGCCGAAGCGCTGCTCCTCGTCCACCACCAGCAGCCCCAGATCCTTGAAGGATGCAGCCACATCCTTCTGAATCAGCTTGTGGGTGCCGATGAGCAGATCCACTTTTCCGTTCCGCAGGTCTGCCAGAATCTGCCGGACCTGTCCCGGAGTCTGAAAGCGGCTGAGGACCCGAATCTCCACTGGGAAGGACCGGAACCGGTTGCAGGCGGTGTTGAAGTGCTGCTGGGCCAGGACGGTGGTGGGGGCCAGGATAGCTGCCTGTTTGCCGTCCAGAATACATTTCATCACCGCCCGGAGAGCCACCTCTGTTTTGCCGTATCCCACATCACCGCACAGAAGCCGGTCCATGGGCACCGGCCGCTCCATGTCTTTTTTGATCTCTGCGATGCACCGCAGCTGGTCTTCTGTCTCCACATAGTCAAAGGCCTCCTCGAATTCCAGCTGCCATGGAGAGTCGGGAGAGAAGGCAAAACCGGGCTGCCGCTGCCGTTGTGCGTACAGGGCGATAAGTCCTTTGGCCAGATCCTTTACGGCAGCCTTGGCCTTGCTCCTCTGTTTGTGCCAATCAGCACCGCCCAGCTTGTTGAGCTTGGCCGCGTGAACCTCCCCGTCGCTGCCCAGACCGCCGCCGCCGATATATTTGCTGACCTGGTCCAATCCTGTGGCGGGAACGTACAGGCAGTCTCCTCCGGCATAGGCAATTTTGATATAGTCCTTCTCCACGCCGTCCACCGGCATTTTCCGAATCCCTTCAAAGCGGCCTACTCCATGCGCCGAATGGACCACCAGATCTCCCACGGACAGGTCGGCGTAACTGAGAATCTTTTGCCGGTTGTCTTTTTTCTGCTTGCGGGCAGGCTGCTTTCCAGCAGTCCGGGCAGTGAGCTGTCCCTCGGTAAGCACCACCAGAGACACCTGGGGATACTCTGCCCCAGCGGACAGGGCTCCTATGGATACCCGGACTTCTCCCGGTCCAGGCATCTCTCCGCAGGAGAGATCCAGCGCCGTAGGGATGTCCCTGTCAAACAGCATCCGCTGGAGGCTCCTGGCCCGGGCAGCACTGCCGCAAAGCAGCAGCGTCCGGCAGCCGCTCTCGCGGTAGTGGGCGATATCTGCGGCAGCGGTCTCCACGCTGCCGCCATAAGCGCTCAGCTGCTTGGCGCTGATAGAGAGAAGTGTCCTGGGCGGCAAGGGATAGCGGGAGGTGGGCAGAGATTCCAGCATGCAGAGGGCAAAGTTCCCCAGTTTCTCCAGCCACTCGCTCTGACTGAGCAGCAGAGCGGTGAGGTCCCCATCCTTTTCTCCCGCGGCCAGCAGGGATTCTGTGTCCTCCCTTGCCTGCCACAGCACATTTTTCACCCGCTCCCCCACCCGGCCCGTCTCGCTGACGCAGAGAAGAGTGGTGCTGGGGAAGTAGTCAAAGACGGCAGCTTTCTCCGCCCCTGGCAGCAGCTCCACAGCGGGCAGCAGCAGCGCATTGTTCAGATTTTTTGTCCGGCGCTGGGTAAGGATGTCAAAGGCGCCCATGGAATCTATCTCATCATCAAAAAACTCGCACCGGACCGGCTCCTCCATCAGAGGAGAGAATACATCCAGAATGCCTCCCCGCAAAGCAAACTGGCCCACACCCTCCACTTGGTCAGCCCGGCTGTAACCGGCTTCCACCAGACGGCCAGGAAGCGCCTCCAGGTCGTAGCGGCCACCGGTCTCCAGCGAGATGGCAGCCTCCCGCAGCCTCTCCGGCGAACTGGTTTTTTGCAGCAGCGCCTCAGCGGTAGCTACCATGACGCTGCCGCCCCGGTCCGCCAGTTCATAGAGGGCCGCAATACGGCTGTGTTCCCACTGCCGGGAGATGACAGTTCCCGCCCGGACGAAAAGTTCCCTGGCAGAGAGCCGCAAAACCGGACAGGGAGCCTCCCCCTCGCCCAACAGGATGGCCAGATCCTTCGCCAGCCGGTCGGCCTCCCCCTCATCGGAACAGATCATGATCAAAGGCCGCTGGGTCCGCGCGGCCACCGCAGCGGCGATCTGTGCGCGGTGAACGCCGCCCAGGCCGGTGACGGCGGCGGGACAGCCTCCGCCTTCGACGGCGGAGGCTAGTGCTTCGGTTTCCGGTATCGTGAGAAAGGCTTCCAATAATCGTTTCATAGGCGCTCCTTGTTGCGGGCAGTCACACCGCCTACATGATTCTTTATCCGCCCTGAACAGGGCGGCAAAGCGGCCGGGCGCTCTGCCGCCGGGCCGCCTGAAAACGCATGAAAAAGCCCACGCCGTTCCACTGAGAACAGGCGTGTGCCCAATACATCTTTCTGTTATTATCTTACCGTTTTTTTTCCGGCTTGTCAAGGGGAATGCGCAAGGGTCTCTTTTCAGAAAAGTGTTGCCGGACTATAACTTCGGCTATTTCTACAGCAGCACAGGTCTGAAAAGGGGAGCGCAATGTCCCTTATAAAGTCAATGCGCCCAAGAATCATTAAAAAGCAGGCGGAGGCATTGTGTGATGCCTCCGCCGCAATTTTTATCGGGTTACTTGACCGTCTCTCCCCGGGCTTTCTTTTCCTCAATTTCCCGGAGGGCGTCCTTGTGGGACAGATTGACCCGCCCCTTCTCGTCGATCTCTGTGACCTTGACCCACATCATATCGCCGATCTTGCACACGTCTTCCACCTTCTCCACCCGGTGGTTGGCCAGCTTGGAAATATGCACCAGCCCATCCTTTCCGGGAGCCAGCTCCACAAACGCACCGAACTGCATCAGCCGCACCACGCGGCCATAGTACAGACTGCCCACTTCAGGCACAAACACAATCTGATCAATGGCGTGCTTGGCGGCCTCGGCAGACTCAGAGTTGGCGGAGGCGATGCGGATGGTGCCATCGTCCTCAATGTCAATTTTGGCTCCGGTGTCGGCCACAATCTTCTGGATGACGCTGCCGCCCTTGCCGATGACATCACGGATGTTGTCGGGATCAATGTGCATGGTAATCATTTTCGGAGCCCACTTGCTGACCTCAGGCCGGGGCGCAGCAATGCAGGGCAACATGATCTGATCCAGAATCTCACACCGGGCGTCATAAGTGATGTCCAGCGCGTTTTTGATGATTTCCATGGTCAGTCCGTCGTTCTTCAGGTCCATCTGGATAGCGGTAATACCTTTCCTGGTGCCGCCCACTTTGAAATCCATCTCACCGTGGAAGTCTTCCACGCCCTGGATATCAATGAAAGTGGTGAAGGAGCCGTCGTCATCCTGAATGAGGCCGCAGGAAATACCGGCGACAGGGGCCTTGATGGGTACGCCGGCATCCATCAGCGCCAGAGTGGAGCCGCAGATAGAGCCCTGAGAGGTGGAACCATTGGAGGAAACCACCTCGGATACCACCCGGATGGCATAGGGGAACTCCTCCTCGCTGGGCAATACGGGCAGCAGGGCCCGCTCCGCCAGAGCACCGTGGCCGATCTCCCGGCGGCCGGGGCTGCGGGAGGGCTTGGCTTCGCCCACGCTGTAGCCAGGGAAATTGTAATGGTGCATATACCGCTTGGACTCCTCCGGCCAGATAGTGTCCAGCTTCTGGCAGGCGGACAGGGTGTCCAGAGTGCAGATGCTCAGTACCTGGGTCTGTCCCCGGGTGAAGAGGCCGGAACCGTGGACTCGAGGCAGCACGCCCACCTCCGCGCCAAGAGGACGGATCTCGTTCTTCTGACGGCCATCCACCCGGTGACCCTGGAGCAGCCACGCCTTGACAATCTTCTTCTGGAACTTATAGGTAAACTCTTCCAGGTATTTGTCCATATCGGGATACTGCTCCAGATACTTTTCGTGCCAATGCTCGATCATGGCATTCCACCGGGCTTCACGGACATTCTTGTCGTCGGTGTCCATAGCGGCCTTAGCCTCGTCCATGAAGTTGGCCACGATATCGTCGAAAAGCTCCTGGTTGAAATCGGCGTGGGGATAGTCAAACTTCTCCTTGCCCATTTCAGCCGCCATCTGGTTGATAAGGGCAACCTGCTTCTGGTTTTCGCTGTGAGCGGTCTGGATGGCTTCGAACATGATATCATTGGGAATTTCGTTGGCCCCTGCCTCAATCATGACCACCTTCCTGCCGGTGGAAACCACGGTCACGTCCATGTCGGAGGCCTCGGCCTGCTCCCGGGAGGGGTTCACGACCAGCTTGCCGTCCACATAGCCCATTTTTACCGCGCCCACGGGTCCGTTCCAGGGGATGTCGGAGATAGCCAGGGCGGCGGAAGTGCCGATGAGGGCCGCAATCTCAGGGGAGCAGTCGTGGTCCACGCTCATGACGGTGGCCATGATGGCCACGTCATTGCGGAAATCCCCGGGAAACAGAGGACGAATGGGCCGGTCAATGACCCGGCTGGTGAGAATCCCCTTTTCACCGGGACGGCCTTCCCGGCGCATGAAGGAGCCGGGGATGCGGCCTACAGCGTACATCTTCTCCTCAAAGTCCACGCTCAGAGGGAAGAAGTCAATGCCGTCCCGGGGACGGGCGGAGGCGGTGGCAGTGACCAGCACAGTGGTCTCGCCATAGGTGACAAGAACCGCCGCATTGGCCAGCTCGGCCAGCTTGCCGGTTTCCAGGGTCAGAGGGCGGCCGGCCAGATCCATGGTGTACTTGCGGTAGTTGGGAAACTGCTTTTTGGTGATGATAGTCGACATAGCGTACTCCTTTTCTTTTGTTCGTTCATTTGACGGTGGGGACGCTCCTGGGTTTCGTCCAAGGGCCGTCCCGGCAGCGGCACTGCCCACTGCCGTCCGGGAGCCGCCTTTTAGCACTTGATCTCGGTGCCGGAAAGGGGGGTCCGGCAACAAGATCAACTGCTAAAACAGCGGCTTTTCTCATGCTGCGCGGGAAATGCCGGGAACGCAAATACGGGGAGAAGGGTCCCGCCCTTCCCCCCGCTATGCGCACTTACTTCCGGATTCCCAGCTTGGCGATGAGGGCACGATAGCGCTCGATGTCCTTCTTGGCCAGATAATCCAGCAGGCTACGGCGCTTACCGATCATCTTGTACAGGCCGCGACGGCTGTGGTTGTCGTGGGCGTGGACTTTCAGGTGCTCGGTAAGCTGGTTGATCCGCTCGGTGAGGATGGCCACCTGAACCTCCGGGGAACCGGTGTCCGTTTCATGGGTGCGATTGGCCTCGATAATAGAGGTCTTCTGATCTTTCTGCATCATAATGCTGCTCCACCTTTTTCTAAATTCTCCGCAGGCCGCGCCGGGGCAGGTGCCGCCTCCGTCGAAGCAAGGGAAGTAACGCAACGCATCTCCGCCGCGTGCCAGATTACTATATCACAGTCATTTCCTGTTGTAAAGAGAAATTTGTCAATAATTTGCGGCAGACCGGCTCAACCCCAATATTGCGGAAATTATGCAGGCAACAGCCGCGACGGATGGCATCTATTGTGCGGCATCCCGCCCCAGCATACGTCCGGCAAACCTGGCCCCACGCTCCGCCACGCCGGGAAGCCGGAGCAGGCTTCCCTTCTCGTTGGCGGTCTCCAGCATGCAGAAGCGAGGGGGCAGGTAAAAGCTCTTATTCATATTGAGACCGCTGATCAGTTGCCGGGCCAGCAAATCGCCTCCAGAGTAGCCGGAGACAATCAGTCCATAGAGCCGTTTGTCGTAAAATCGGCTCTGCCGGAACAGTGCTGTGAGGCGATTGACAAAAGCGGTTAGATTAGCGGACAGAGCATCGTTATAGTTGGCGCAAAGCATCACCAGCGCGTCGCACTCCCGCACCGCCGGGAACACCTCGTCCACCATAGGCCCCCCGTAAAAGCACCCGCCCTGCTCTCCGAAATGGAGGCAGGTAGTGTAGGCGCAGCCATTGCAGTCGGAGACGGTACCATTGCGCAGGCCCAGCTCTGTCACCTCCACCTCCTCCGGCAGATTGCGCCGCACCAGATCCCACAGAGCCAGGGTATTGCTGGTAGCCCGGGAGGATGCGTGAAGCGCCGTCAGTTTTTGGATGGGCGGCGGCGGAGGCCAGTACAGCAGCCGTTCCACCAGCTCCCCCACTGCCAGGCGAAAAGCGGCAGCTTCATCGGTGCCGTGAATTTCCGCCTGCACCCGAAAATTCCGCAGCGACCCGGTGGCCTCCACCAGAGGCCGCCCCAGGAAGGCGCAGCCTGCCAGATTTGCTGACAGTACCAGATCCCGCGCCACATCCTTGGTATACAGCTCCCCCTGTCCAGTCACCACCAGAGCGGCTGTGCAGCCATCCAGCCGCGCCTCCCCCCGGCGAAGGGCGGAGAGCATTCTGTAATACTCCAAGCCACAGCCGCCTTCGTCCAGAGCCACGGCGAACAGCAGCCGCTTTCCCTCCAGTCCGGCCAGCCCATCCGACGAATCCCGCAAGCAGGTCCCGGCGGGCAGCAGCGGGGCCAGCAGCTCCTGTAAATGCCGGCTATACGGCGGATTACCCGGCAGAATCACATTCAGAGGCATCCCCTGCTTATCCAAGATGCACCATCTGCTCCACAGCGATAGACGTCACCATGGCTCCCGCCTCGGTGCGCAGTCCGTGTGTTTTGGAAATGGAGTCCATCACCCGGTTTCTGATCTCTGTGGGAACCACAATAAAAATCAGTTCCTTTTCCGCCTGCAAGGTGGTAATGCCGGAAGACTGGGCAAAGCTCTCATCTCCCGCCCAGCGGCCCCGGATAATGGTACCTCCCCGGACACCTGCTTTCCGGGCGGTTTCCATAACCGTGTCGGTGAAGCCCTGGTTCACTGTCACCAGAATCATACTGTTTTTTTGCTGATTGTCCATACTTCCTGTTCCCTCCCTTTCCGGTTTTGTTTTCAGATCAATATAGGCGGCCATCAGATTGCTCAGCGCCGACAGAGGCGCGGTAAAGGCGATGCCCCGGCCCGGGACCTCCCTGCGCAGCTCGTCGTCCAGCTTCTCCAGCAGCAGCCGGGCGGCAGTGCGGGTACCGGTGCTGAGGATAATGTCCTTCTCCGACCCTCCCAGGCCGAGAATATCCAGAATCTCCGAGGTGGCGGTGCCCTGTCCCTCGCAGCGGATATGGGTGAAAATCTGGTTCTTCTGATACAGCTTCACCAGTTTGCTGCCGCAGCCCCGCTCCACAATGGACATGATGAGAACCATCTGCTCCGGTTTTTTCATTGCTCCGCCCCCTTCTCACTCATAATAGAATACACCGTCCCTGACCTTTGCCATCTCCGCTTTCAGCGCGTCATCCGCCAGCCGTTTGCGCACCCGGCCCGCCAGACCCAGCAGCTGGATGGCTACCAGAGGCGTCATAGCCACCAAGGCCACCAGGCCGAACGCGTCAGTCATCAGGTTTCCGCCCCACTTTTCGCAGGCCCCCATGGCGAAGGGCAGGAGAAAGGTGGCAGTCATAGGACCTGAGGCCACACCGCCGGCATCAAAGGCCACACCGGTGAACAGTTGGGGCACGAAAAAGGTCAGTACCAGAGAAATGGCATACCCCGGAATCAGAAACCACAGAATGGAGATCCCCGTCAGCACCCGCAGCATGGCAATGCCGATGGAAACTGCCACGCCGATGCTCATACCCTGCCGCATGGCGGATTGGGAAATGGACCCCATGGAAACCTCCTCCACCTGCTTGACCAGTACATGGACCGCAGGCTCCGCCGCCACGATGAAATACCCCATGAGCATGCCAACGGGAATCAGGAGAAACGGCGCTCCGCTCCCGGCGATGGTGGCTCCGATCAGCTCGCCCGCGCCCATAAAGCCCACGTTGACCCCGGTGAGAAACATCACCAGCCCGAGGTATGTATACACCACTCCGCTGACAATCCGCAGCAGCTGGGTCCGCTTGAACCTCCTGGTGAGCAGCTGGAACAACAGGAACACGGCGCAGATGGGGATCATCGCTGCCGCCACCTCCTTGGCGTAATGCGGAATGGCGGAGACAAACTCCCGGGCAGCATCCCTGGTAGTAGCCACATCCGCCAAAGCGGGAGGCGTATAGCTGGCGCTGTCAGGAGCGTAGCAAACGCCCAGAATCAGCACCGAAAGAATCGGCCCGATACTGCACAGAGCCACCAGGCCAAAGCTGTCGCTGGTGGCGTTCTTATCATTTCGCACCGAGGCCAGACCTACGCCCAGCGCCATGATGAATGGTACCGTGATAGGGCCCGTGGTCACGCCGCCGGAGTCGAAGGATACCGGGATGAAGTCGTTGGGGGTAAACACGATGGCCACAATGAACGCCACCAGATAACAGCCCACCAGCAGCAGGGAGAGAGGAATCTTCAGCATCACCCGCAGCAGGGCCACCACCAGAAACACTCCCACACCGGCAGCCACAGTGAAAATCAGCACTTGATTAGGAATGGCGGGCACCTGCTGCGCCAGCACTGTCAAATCCGGCTCCGCCACGGTAATCAGCATTCCCAGCACAAAAGCCACCGTCAGCGGCGCCGCCATATGTCGGGCCCGGCTCATGGTCACACCAATGGCGCTGCCCATGGGCGTCATGGACATATCCACCCCCAGCGTGAACATCCCCACGCCTACGATGAGCAGAAACGCGCCAAATAGAAACAGCACCAATACCCCCGGCGTCAGGGGCACGATAGTGACGCTCAGCGCCAGTACAATGGCGGTGATAGGCAGTACGGAGGAGAGAGACTCCTTGATCTTTTCCAGCAGCAGGGAATTGATACGCACAGACGGCTCCTTTCTCATCCCAATACCGGGACGGCGCAAAAATTTCTTCTCTGTATAACAGTATACCGGATTTTCCAGCTGCTGTCCAGTGTTTCTGTCCGATGTTCACCGTAGCGGCGTCTGAATACTCTCCCTTTATTTTATAAAAGCAAATCCTCCCGTGTGTGGTCTGGTATGTTCACACAAAGGAGGATTTGCTCGCAAAAATATATTTTAATAAAAAGCGTGGGTTCTGCCATGCCCCCGGAACAGGTGGTGTGCGTCTGCGGAAGCCAGTTACCCGTTGTTGGACTGCCCGCCGTGGGCCTTTAGCACCACGTCGTGATATCCGCCTTCCACAATAGAGGTCGCAGACACCAGCGTCAGACGGGCGTTTTGCTGGAGCGCCGGGATGGACGTTACGCCGCAGTTGCACATGGTGGATTTCACCTTGTAAAGGCTCTTGGCCACATTTTCCTTCAGCGGTCCGGCGTAAGTGACGTAGGAGTCCACACCTTCCTCAAAAGCCAGCCCCCGGCCGCCGCCCAAGTCATAGCGCTGCCAGTTTCTTGCCCGGTTGGAGCCCTCGCCCCAGTACTCCTTCATGTACTGCCCGTTCACCAACACCCGGTTGGTGGGACTCTCGTCAAACCGGGCAAAGTACCGCCCTAACATCAGGAAGTCCGCTCCCATGGCCAGCGCCAGGGTCATGTGATAATCATGGACGATGCCGCCGTCGGAGCAGATGGGAACGTAAACGCCGGTTTCCTTGAAATATTCATCCCGGGCCGCCGCCACCTCGATCAAGGCAGTAGCCTGTCCCCGTCCGATGCCCTTAGTTTCCCGGGTGATACAGATGGAGCCTCCGCCAATGCCAACCTTGACGAAGTCGGCTCCAGCCTCCGCCAGGAAGCGGAACCCGTCTCTGTCCACCACGTTGCCTGCGCCCACCTTCACCGAATCGCCGTAACGTTCCCGGATAAAGGCCAGGGTGTTGGCCTGCCAGCAGGAGTAGCCCTCGGAGGAGTCGATGCACAATACGTCCGCTCCGGCCTCCACCAGCGCGGGGACCCGCTGCTCATAGTCCTTGGTGTTGATGCCCGCGCCCACCATAAAGCGCTTCTGACTGTCCAGCAGTTCGCCGGGATTTTCCTTATGCCGTTCGTAATCCTTTCGGAAAACAAAGTACAAAAGCTGTCCGCCGGCGCTGACAATGGGCAGGGAATTCAGCTTGTGATCCCAGATGATGTCGTTGGCCTCCTTCAGGCTGGTGCCCTCAGGGGCGGTAATCAGCTTCTCAAAGGGCGTCATGAACTGGGAAACCGGGGTGGCAGGGTCCATGCGGCTGACCCGGTAATCCCGGCTGGTGACAATCCCCAGCAGCTTGCCCTGATTGGTGCCGTCCTCGGTGATGGCTACGGTAGAGTGGCCGTTGCGGGCCTTCAGGTCCAGCACATCCTGAAGAGCGGCATCCGGGGGCAGATTGGAGTCGCTGGGGACAAAACCCGCTTTGTAGCCTTTCACCCGGGCCACCATGGCAGCCTCATCCTCCACCGTCTGGGAGCCATAAATGAAACTGATCCCTCCCGCCTGAGCCAGCGCTACAGCCAGGGTATCATTGGATACGGACTGCATGATGGCGGATACCATGGGAATAGAGAGGGACAGCGGGCACTCTTCCTCTCCCTTTCGGAATTTTACCAGAGGGGTGGAGAGAGATACGTTGGCGGGGATGCACTCCGGAGTGGTATAACCGGGTACCAGCAGGTACTCGCTGAAGGTATGGGAGGGCTCGGGGTAGTAATAGGCCATAGGAAAGCACGCTCCTTTTCTTTAATTTTGCCAGGAATCTGAATTAGTTCATATCGTACCACAAATCCCAGTGGTTTGTAAAGAGTTCTTGCCGCCAAAAAGCGGCTTGCCATCTCTTCGCTTCCGGTATATAATGGGAGCTGAAAGAACTTAGAATGGATGCGAGGTAACGCGCTGCTATGGCAAAAACTCTCTTGTTCATCGTCAACCCCCGGGCGGGCCGCACGCGCTCTGCGGCACCCATGTTCGACGCGGTGGCTCATTTCTGCGAGGAGGGCTATCTGGTTTCTGTGCGCCGCACCGCCTATCCTGGCCATGCCACCGAAATTGTGGAGGCGGAAGGAGGCAATTTTGACCGGATTGTCTGCTGCGGCGGAGACGGTACCCTCAACGAGACGGTCCGAGGGATCATGAGCCTCTCTGCCCCTCCGCCCCTGGGTTACATTCCCGGAGGCAGCACCAACGACTTTGCCGCCAGCCTCTCTCTGTCCTCTGATCCCCTCCAGGCTGCCCGGCAAATTACCTCCAGCCCGGGAAAGCGGTTGGACGTGGGGACCTTCAACGGCCGCCCCTTCATATACGTGGCCTCCTTCGGCGCTTTCACCAGAGCCTCTTATTCCGCGCCGCAATCCATCAAGAATGATCTTGGGCATCTGGCATATATCCTGGAAGGAGTCCGGGATCTGTCCACGCTGCGGCCCTATCCGGCCGTTGTTGCCTTGGAGGAAGAAATTTTCGATGGCGAGTTTCTCTTTGGGGCGGTCACCAATGCCACCAGTGTCGGGGGACTGATGAAGCTTCACCGGGACCATGTAATTCTGGATGACGGATTGTTTGAACTGCTTCTGATTCCCAATCCCACCAATGCTCTGGAGCTACAGGATTTGATCCGCAGCCTGATTTTGCAGGATTTCACCGGCAGCGGCATAATTTTTCGCCACGTCCCGGCTGTGACGGTGGAAACTCCCGAAGGATTTCCGTGGACGTTGGACGGCGAATATGGGGCCGGAGCGGAAAAGGTGGAGATCAGAAACCTGCGCCAACAGCTGACCTTTTTGCTGTGAGAGATCCGTTTTTCTCTATATTCCGGAGCAACTGACTGAAGATGTCAGCTGCTCCGCTTTTTCTGGCTTCCAAATGTAAAATCCGTCCTGTTGCGGGGAACAATATGCCTGTAAGGATATACTTTTTTGATATTTGGCACACTACATGAAATATTTAATATTTCTGCTAATGAACCTGTGTTCTGTGTTAAATTTTTACTTTACTTTTATCACCATGTCTATTATAGCACAAAAGCTATTGAAACACTGTTTCTTATTGCATCTCAGTATGCCGCACTCCGGGCGCCGGTGTGCATGGCAGCGATACTCTGCCTTTTATCCCGCAGACATATAACCGGCAAAGCGGCTGCTTTTTCGGACAAGTCAAAATAGAGGCTGCCCCTCTGTCCAGTGGACAGAGGGTCAGCGGTTGTTTTATTACGACGCGGGCTGCTGGAACTCATGAGCTTCCTGCAATACCATGTCCTTCACCTTCATCAGGCGGGTGATATTGCCGCGCTCGTTCTCATCCAGCTTCATGGAGATATACCGAATTTTCTGCTGGAAGTCGGGAATCATCACGTACTCCAGGGCATTTACACGCCGCCGGGTTTTCTCGATGTCCTCGGCCAGCAGCTGCATGGTTTTCTCTACCTCCGCCAGCTCCAGCATATCCCGGAACACGTTGGAGAGCGCTTCCAGAGCGGCGTCCAGCTCGCCGGAGGTCTGGGCAAAGCCGTAGGGATAAATCTCCGCCGGGTCTTCGTTCCTGGTATGGAAAGCGTAGCGGGGCACGTTGACCGACATGATATTCTGAAACGTCATGTCCAGCTCCACGCTCTGTTTGGGATACAGCAGCGCCTGCTCCAGCATCTCCGGGCTCATAAGAGCCGCTGCTACGGTGAAGGCCGCGTTGGCCTCCTCCAGCCCCTTTTCCACCTTGGCGCGCAGCGCGCGGTTGCGGCGCACAATCTCCAGGAACTGCTTCATCAGCTCGTCCCGCTTGTCCTTGAGGAGCTTGTGGCCCCGGGTGGCGGTCTTCAGCCGGCCTTTCAGCCGGTTCAGCTCCATTCTGGTGGGGTTTATCGTTGCTGAGGCCATCTGTTCACCTCTTTCCTAAATGTCGCACCGGGCTTAGTCCTTCTTCGGCAGATACTTGTCGATCATGTCCTGCTTGATGCGCTTGAGCTCACTCTTGGGCAAAATGCTCAACAGCTCCCAGCCCAGGTCCAGCGTCTCGATGACGCTGCGGTTGGTCTCATAGCCCTGGGACACATAACGCTTTTCAAACTCGTCGGCAAACTTGGCGTACAGCAGATCCGTAGGACTCAAAGCGGACTCGCCCAGAATGGTCATCAGCTCCTTGGCCTCCTTACCGGAGGCGTAGGCGGCGAACAGCTGGTTCATGGTGGAAGCATGATCCTCCCGGGTCTTGCCCACACCCACGCCCTTGTCCTTCAGACGGGACAGGCTGGGCAGCACGTCCACAGGGGGATTGATGCCCTTGCGGAACAGCTCCTGGGAGAGAATGATCTGGCCCTCGGTGATATACCCGGTCAGGTCGGGGATGGGGTGGGTCTTGTCGTTCTCCGGCATGGTCAGGATGGGGATCATGGTGATGGAGCCGGGCTTGCCCAGCTGCCGGCCGGCGCGTTCATACATCTGGGCCAGGTCGGTATACAGGTATCCGGGATAGCCACGGCGGCCCGGAACTTCCTTCTTGGCCGCGGAAACCTCGCGAAGGGCCTCGGCGTAGTTGGTAATGTCCGTCAGAATGACCAGCACGTGCATATCCTTCTCAAAGGCCAGATACTCGGCGGCGGTCAATGCCATACGGGGGGTGGAAATACGCTCAACAGCCGGGTCATTGGCCAGGTTGGTGAACAGCACAGTACGATCGATGGCTCCGGTGCGCTTGAACTCATTGACAAAGTACTCCGACTCCTCGAAGGTGATACCGATAGCGGCAAACACCACGGCGAAGTTAGAAGCCGCGTCGCCCAGCACCTTGGCCTGACGTGCAATCTGTGCCGCCAGCTGAGCGTGGGGCAGACCGTTTCCGGAGAAAATCGGCAGCTTCTGTCCGCGAACCAGGGTGTTCAGACCGTCAATGGAGCTGACACCGGTCTGAATAAACTCGTTGGGGTAGTCACGAGCCGCCGGATTAATGGGCTGGCCGTTGATATCCAGACTCTTCTCCGGCAGGATGGCGGGGCCGCCGTCGATGGGCTGGCCCATGCCGTTGAACACGCGGCCCAGCATATCGCCAGACACCGCCAGCTCCAGAGGATGGCCCAGGAACCGGATCTTGGAGTCCCGCAGGTTGATGCCGGCGGAAGACTCAAACAGCTGCACCACAGCCTTGTCGCCATTGACCTCCAGCACCTTGCAGCGGCGGATACTGCCGTCGCTCAGCTCAATCTCCGCCAGCTCGTCGTAGGTGACGCCGTCAACCTTCTCCACTACCATCAGGGGGCCGGAGATCTCGTGTATGGTACGGTATTCCTTCATCATACGTCAGCACCCGCTTTCTCTACGATCTCAGCGATTTCCCGCTCCATCTCCTCCGCAATGGCAGCATACTCCTGAACGTACTTGTCGGCCTCCACAAACTTGGCGCGGCCGATCTTCTCCTTGGCAGGGATGTCCAGCATGGGGGCCAGAGGCGCACCCTTGCCGATAGCCTCCCGGGCCATGCGGTCAAAGTCCAGAATCATGGCCAGCATACGCATCTGGCGGTCATGGCTGGAGTAGCTGTCCACGTCCATAAAGGCGTTCTGCTGGAGGAAGTCCTCCCGGACCATCTTGGCGGTCTCCAAGGTCAGCTGGTCATTGGGGGACAGAGAGTCCTTACCCACCAGCTGGACGATCTCGTTAAGGTTATCCTCTTCCTGCAAAAGACTCATGGCCTTGTTCCGGTTTGCCATGAAGGCGGGGCCGAAGTGCTCGTCAAACCAGGGCTTCATGGTGTCCAGATACAGGGAATAGGAGTTCAGCCAGTTGATGGCGGGGAAGTGGCGGCGGTAAGCCAGGGAGGCGTCCAGAGACCAGAACACCTTGACGATGCGCATAGTGCCCTGGCTGACGGGCTCGGACAGGTCGCCGCCCGGAGGCGACACGGCGCCCACTGCGGTGAGGCTTCCCACCCGGTCCTCGCTGCCCATGCACTGCACTACACCGGCGCGCTCATAGAACTGGGCCAGACGGGAGGCCAGATACGCGGGGTAGCCCTCTTCACCGGGCATCTCTTCCAGACGGCCGGACATCTCGCGGAGAGCCTCGGCCCACCGGGAGGTAGAGTCGGCGATGACGGCTACGGCGTAGCCCATGTCGCGGAAGTACTCGGCGATGGTGATGCCGGTATATACGGACGCCTCACGGGCGGCCACGGGCATATCGGAGGTATTCGCAATCAGCACAGTCCGCTTCATCAGAGACTCGCCGGTACGGGGATCCTGAAGCTCCGGGAACTCCCGCAGAACGTCAGTCATCTCATTGCCGCGCTCGCCGCAGCCTACGTAAATGACAATGTCCACGTCAGACCACTTGGCCAGCTGGTGCTGAACCACGGTCTTGCCGGAGCCGAAGGGACCGGGGACGGCGGCAGTGCCGCCCTTGGCGATGGGGAACATGGTGTCGATGATCCGCTGGCCGGACTGAAGGGGAGCCACCGGATTGTACTTCTGCTTGTAGGGGCGGCCCACACGGACGGGCCACTTCTGGGTCATGGTCAGCTCCTTGACCTCTCCCTTGTCGGTCTTGATCTTGGCGATGACTTCATCGACGGTGTAGCTGCCGGCACCAATGGTCCAGCTGACTGTGCCGGAAACGCCGTTGGGTACCATGATCTTATGGAGCACAACCTCTGTTTCGGGCACAGTACCCAGCACATCGCCGCCTACCACCTTGTCGCCTGTCTTGACCACAGGAGTATACGCCCACTTCTTGGTACGGGAAATGGCGGAGACTTCCACACCGCGGGCCAGATTGTTGGAGCCGGTCTGCTTGACGATTTCCTCCAGCGGGCGCTGGATACCGTCGTAGATGTTCTCAATGATACCGGGGCCCAGCTCCACGCTCAAGGGCGCACCGGTGGAAACCACGGCCGCGCCTGGGCCCAGACCGGAGGTTTCTTCGTAAACCTGAATGGACGCCCGGTCGCCGGTCATGTTCAGAATCTCGCCGATCAGCCGCTGGCTGCCGACGCGGACCACGTCCGCCATGTTGGCGTCGGCAAGGCCGTCGGCCACCACCAGGGGGCCAGAGACTTTTATGATTTTTCCTTGACTCATTCCTTCACTGCCTTCCTTTACAAAATTAAAGGCTACTGCTTATCTTTGCCGCCTGCGGCGGCAAACGGAAAATGTTTCGATATGCTGCCCCTGGGGCCTGCGCGGCCCCTCCGAGGGTGGCATTGGATGGACATTGGCCATCATCAGCCAATGTCCGCGCCTACGGCCCGCTCCACCGCGCTCTGGAGCGCCTGAGCCCCCAGGCCCAGACTCCCTCCCTTTCCGGGAATCAGGATCACGGCGGGCGTCACCGACGTCTTGTAGCGGGCAATGTCCGCCTTCAGGACGGCGGCAAGCTGCTCTGTGATATAAATGATGGCGTACTCCGATTGGGAGCCGGCCGCAGGCTTCGCCAGTTTGTGCAGGGTATGGCGGGCCTCCTCCGTCCCCTCGACGGGAAAAATATCCAGCCCCAGCGCCTTGAAGCCCAGCACGCTGTCCCGGTCGCCCAACACCGCAATCTTATACATACGCCTCACGCAGCCTTTCCCGGATGGTATCGCCGCTGATGCCGGCCATACGGCCGGACATGATGATGCGAACCGCCGTAAATTCGATCTCCTTGGCCGCCAGATAGCTGATAACGGCCTCTACGCCGAAGGGTACGCTCTTGGCCTTGGCGGCTACCGCCGTCACTGCGTCGTCACATGCCTTCTCAAAAGCCGTGAGGCTGCCTCCATTGGCCGCCGCCGTACCCAGCTCCGCCGCCTGGCGCAGATTGGTGGAACGGTACAGGTCCTCCAGGTTTCCGCCCAGCGCGGCAGCCTGAACGCTGTCCGCGCGGATGGTTCCGCCCTCCACCAGCACCCGGCGGAGCATATCGGCTCCCTTCTTCATACGAAGGGTACGCACCGCGCTGCGGAGATTGGCCGCGTCAATGGTGGCCTGGACATAGCTGACCAGAAAGCCGCTGCCCGTAGCCTTCGCCGCGGAAATCATCTCTTCGTAATAGGCCCGGTCCAGCAGGAAATCCGCCAGCTGGGGGTCACCAGTGGCACTAAGCATCTCCACCGCCTCCTCGGCGGCCCGGCGCAGCGCTGCGGGAAGGATGCCATAGTCTCCCTCCCATACCGCCCGCCGCATTTCTTCGGCGCTGACCCGGCCCGCATCCAGCAAAAGCCGGCCGGACGCATCTGTGCCTGTGGCCCGGGCCTTGATCAGTGCCTTGAGGTTGTGGTAATCATACTTGACCTTGAACACGTCCACCACCGCCTTATCGGGGACGAAGCGGTAGAGATCCTGAAACAGCTTCTCCTGCTCCTGGGCCAGTATGGAGCCCAGCTCCCGCTGGCTGGAGGCGTCAAATTCGCCGTAGCCGATCTCCGTGAGCACCTTGACCGCTTCTTCCGCCGAGGGCGCTTCAATCATGCGCTCCATCCGCGCGGAAGTCAGCAGGTCCCGCTCCCGGCTGTGCAGGTAGGTGGAAATGAACAAATAGTCGGTGTCTTTCAGTTTCTTTGCCAAAGCCATCCTCCTTTCTTGCAGTCGCATTTCATGGATTGGCTTTGCGTCAAGGGAAGAGAATCCCGGCCACCTGTGCCGCCATCTCCTCCCGGAGCACCCGCAGCTGCGTCTCAAAGGCGCAATTGACCTCCACGTTGCCATCCCGCAGCGTCAGGCCGCCGGCCATGTCCCGGGTTTCCTGAGACAGCGTCAGCATGGCGGTGCCCTGAATCAGGGCGTTGGCCCCCGTGACAACCTTGGAGAGGATCTCTCCCGCCTTGCCGCCGGCTTTGGCGGCCTTCCCCGCAGCACCGGGCGCCACGGCCTCGGCCAGCATGGCGTTGGCCTTGGCCACCACCTGTGCGCCTACGCGGTCGCGGTCCCTGGCGTTGAGCAGGATCTCCTCCCGGCCGGTCTTGGCAGCCCGCACAGCCATCTGAGCCAGCATTTGAGCATACTCAGCGTCTGGCAGGGCCAGCAGCTGAGCCTGGGCCTTTTCAAAAGCCTCGTTCAGGCAGTCCTGCTTGGCGGCCAGAAGACGCTTCTTCGCCTCCATGTGGGCGGCGCTCTCCAGGCGCTCGGCCTGACGGCGGGCAGCCTCCTTCCCCTCGGCTTCGGCGGCCTTGGCTTCCGAAGCGGCCTGGGCTTTGTACTGCTCGCGGATGGCGGCGGCCTTCTCCTCCGCCTCCCGGAGGATTTCAGCCACCTCCGCCTTGGCGTCGGCTTCGATGCGGGCGGTGATTTTTTCAATTCCGTTCATATCGAATCCCCTTCCTAAATCGGGATTACACGCTCAGGGAGAACAGCATGATCATGGAGCACAGCAAGGACAAAATGGCGTAGAACTCAACGATACCGCAGAGAATCAGGCCCTTGGACCAGTCATCGGGCTTCTTGGCCAGAATGTTGATGGAACCGGCGGCCACGCGGCCCTGAGCAATGGCGGAGAGCAGTCCGCCGAGAGCCATGGGCATGCAGGCGGCAAAGAACTGGCAGCCCACCTGGATGCTCATTCCGGAAGCAGCGGCAATGTTGCCCATAAAGCTCATACGGATAAGGGCCACGAAAAACACGGCCATGCCGTACAGGCCCTGGGTACCGGGAAGCAGCTGAAGAATCATGACCTTACCGGATTTGCTGGGATCCTCGCACAGAAGGCCGGTACCGGCCTCACCGGCGATGCCGGTGCCCTTCGCAGAGCCGACGCAGCTGAGACCCACCGCGAGGCTTGCGCCCAGCAGGGCCATGGCGAGACCGCCAATATTCTCCAAAAACATAGTGATTTCCTCCTTATTTTTTTACAATGTCTACATATTGCGTGTTGATATTCAAGGGACGGAAGGGCTTACCGCCGTCCTCATAGAACCGTCCGAAGAACTCCAGGCACTGCAAGCGCATGTCATGAACATAGCAGCCCAGAATGTTCAGAGCAAAGTTCAGAGCGTTCCCGATAAGGGAAATCAGAATAAACAGGGGTACAAAGCCGGTCATGGCACCCAGTGTGTTGAACACCTGGGCAATAACCGCGCCTGCCAGCATCAGCGCCATCAGACGGGAATAGGACAGAATGTCGCTGAAATAGCCGGTGAGGTTGTTGTAGAGAGAACCTCCAATGCCCACCAACTTTCCGAGAATGCCTTTTTTCCCGTATCCCTGGGTCAGCAGCAGCACCGCCAGAATGGCAATAACGCAGGGCATCACCTTGCCGGTCAGCGCAGCCGCGCCCGCCAGAATGAATACGAGGTACCATGCCCCTTCGTTGCACAATGCCGCCATCACCTCGCCGCGCTTGATCTGCTTATACATGCTGACGGCCATACCGGTGAAGATCTGTACCACGCCCAGCACCAGCGAGCCTACCATCACGCTCAGCGCGTCGTCCACAGGGGAGAACAGCGCGGGCAGCGCAAAAGTGCTCTCGGGGTTGATGAGCGAAATCAGCTGCGGAATGAAGTCGCCGAAAAAGCCTCCGGTAACGGCTCCCCAAATGAACGTGCTGATGCCGCACAGGCCCATCAGGGGAATCATATACTTCATCGTCGCCCCGTTGGGCTTCGATTTCTTCATGATAACCGCAGAAAGGATCATCATGATAAGTCCATAGCCCATGTCCGCCATCATCATGCCGTAAAACAGAATGAAAAACGGCGCAATCAACGGGTTGGGGTCAATGGAGCCATAAGCCGGAAGCGCATACATCTCCGTGACCATGTTCAAAGACCGGATCAGCCTGCCGTTGCGCAGCTGCACCGGCACCTGGGGATACTCCTCCTCCGCCGGCTCAGTGAGCTCATAAGCGCAGTCGAATTTCGCCAAGGCGCGTTCCAGCTCGGGGATTTCCGGCGCGGAGGCCCAGCCCTCCAGATAGAGAATGGACCCGCCGGTGAGCAGCCGCTCCTTGGCGCTCTCCGTGGCGATAACCTGCTCCACCCGGTCCAGACCGGTTTTCAGCTCGTCCACGCAGGAGCCCATGGCGGCGATAGCCTCCACTTCCTTGTTCCGCTGAGCGGCAATCTCGTCCAGCTCCCGGCCCAGAGCGCGAATATTCTCCTGCGCCGTACCGGTCAGATCCTTGAGCTGGGCAAAACTGAAGCCAAAGGACCGCAGTGCGTCCAGCGCCTCCTGCCGGCAGTCTTTATGGACAATGACCTCCAGATACTGCTGCTCCCGGTCGCCGGAAAGCCGGCGCACGTCGGCTGCGCCCGCAGCCTCGGCCAGCGCGCCCGCCAGGGCGTCGAAGTCCACCGTGTTGGGCACCGCGCCCAGCAGCAGCTCAGCCTTGGCCGTCCCTTTCTGTTCCAGCGGCACATCACAGCCGCTCCAGGGTTCCAGGGCCAGCCGGTCGGCGTGTACACGCGCCTCCCGGGTGTTGAGCTGACCGATGGTCCGGGCATGACCATTGATCGTCTCCGCCTTTGCCAGGGCCGCCCGCCGGGCGTTCCCGTCCAGCAGCTCGGCCTCCCCAATCTGGGCGCGTTGGGTAAAGAGGCTCTTTTTCCGGGGGGCATACTTGCCCAGCACCTCAATGGCGTGCTGCAGCTGCGTCAGATCCCCTTTGGCCTCCGACAGCGCCGACGCATCCCGGTGCAGCAGAGCTCCGCCCTCCGACAGCGCCTCCTCGGGCTCGCGCACTTCCACACAGCCCACATGAAGCAGCTCCGACAGCAGCGCGTCCCTGTCCTTGGCAAGGGCGATGAGCCGGACCCGTTTCATCTTGACAATTGCCATTTAGTTTCCAACCACCCTTCCTAAGATCGCCTGCGCCGCTTTGCCCATGCGCGACCCGGCTTCCTTTTTCAGCGCTTCGCAGTCCCGCTCCGCCTCCGCCAGGATCTCCTCCCGGCGCTTGGCGGCGGCCTCCTCCGCCTTTTTCATTTCGGCGGCGGCAGCCTTGGCGGCCTGTTCCTTGCCCTGCCGCAGCAGAGCCCGGCCCTCCCGCTCGACTTCGGCGGCCAGCTTCTGGGCCTGGGCCTTCGCGTCGGCTCTGGCCTGGTCCATGTCCTCCTCCACGGAGCGGATCTTGGTTATGGCTTCCAGTGACATTGTCTCACCCCTTTTCTACGATCTGAATCAGGATTTTTTAATCTGCCTGCGCGCTGCGCCTTCTGCGGCAGGGCAGGACTGCCCCTCCCCCCATTTGACAACAACGCGGGTATTGAATAGTATAGCACAAACCACATAGTAATACCAGCAATTTTGCCAAGTTTTCCGCAATTCGGCAAAATTATACTTAAATCACAAAAACTGCATCAGCGGTTTTGTCTGTTCTGTTCACCATGCCCTCCCGACGGTTCGGAGGGATATAAAAAGGACCGCGGGCATGCTGTCCGCGGTCCGAAAAATTCCCGAAAATGTGCGCAAATTTTTGCTTTCTACGCCGCCGGAATACACCAATTCTCCTCAGCTCCCGGTTCCGGAGTGAGCAGAACCAGCTCCGGCCATTTCTCCGCTTCCGAGGGTGCCGCCAGCGCCGCCCGGGCGGCGGCCGGGTCCGCCGTCTGCACATACACGCCGTCTGCCAGAGGCAGAAGGGTCTCCAGATCCACGCCGGAATTCTCCTTGTCCTCTCCGGACAGCTGTGCCTCGGTCAGCAGCAGAGAAAGCTTGGTGCCGTAGGGCTCCAGCGCTGTGCGCAGCTCCGTGAGCAGCAGAGCCAGCGCATCCTTTTTTTCCATAGTATTGTTGGCATAGCTGATCTTGTAGGTGTTGCCCCGTGTGGGATAGCACAAATCCTCCAGCAGCAGCTCGTCAAAGCCCAACTGGGCGCATTCCACCGCCAGCCCTACCACGTACCGCCGGGCCAGTTCCTTCTCCGGTTCCAGCCAGTGGAGGGAGTGGTTGTCATACCAGACATAGCCCTTGGCCTGGCAGATGGCGGCGTCCTTCATATTGGCAAAGGCATAATAACTGTCGTGGAGCACATTGAACCGGGCTACTGCCAAGGTTCCCTCCGCAGCGCACAGGGCGCGGAGGCGCTCCGTCTCCTCCTCGCCGGTTTTGACCGCCTTCTTCTGTCCGGTGGGAGAAGCCCAGAAGATCTCTCCCGCATTGTTCCGGACGGTATAGACAAAGCCGCTGGCTCCCTGGACCGCCAGAGTCTGGGTCAGCGCCGTACCGTCCGCCGGCAGAGAGGAAAGCTCCGCCAGATGGTGCTCTCCGAAGAGATCCACGGGTTCCGGCTCGGGCTCCGGTTCCGGCTCAGGCTCTTCCGGCTCGTCCACCACCAGCTGAACAGGCGGGGGCGCGTCTTCCTCCTTTTCGTCAGTCTCCGGCTCAGGCGGAGGTGCCATGGGCAGATACACCCTGCCAAAATGGGGCAGTTCCAGATAGATCCGGCCGTCGTCTCCATAGGAGACGTTCTGCTGCGCGAACATGAACGCGCAGGCGGCCAGCAGAATCAAAACCAACAAAACGATGGCGATCCGCGTGCCCAGCGCACGCCGGCCCCGGTAGCTCTGGTATCCCTTTGCCACAGTCGTTCCTCTTTTCTATTGATCGGATCACAAGGGAAACTCCTCCCTTGTTTCTTTACAATACCACATCCGACGGGGAACATGCAACCAGATTTTGGAAAAAATGATAAAATTTGCGGCCGGCGGCACATTCATCTCCACAAACTGGGAAAAGTATGGTATACTGCTGTTCAATCGCATCCACTTCCGGCGGAAGGCGGCGCGCCTTCTCCGGGTCTTGCGGACTCTGAGGAAACAGGAAGAAGCATATGATGATCAACACGGTAGGCATCGCCGGACTGGGCCTGATCGGCGGCAGCATGGCCAAGGCCATCCATCAATATACGGACTGCACCCTCCTGGGCTATGACACCGATGGAGCGGTTCTCAGCCGCGCTCTGGACGAGGGCATCATCTCCGCCGCCCTGACGGCAGACCGGCTGGCGGATTGCCAGCTGGTGATCGTGGCGCTGTACCCCGAGGCCGCCGTGGACTATGTCACCAGGCACCGGGATCAGTTCCGCAGGAGTGGTACGGTCATGGACTGCGGCGGTGTAAAGGGCGTAGTCTGCGGACCCCTGGAGAGCGTGGTCAGAGACGCAGGTTTCCATTTCGTGGGCGGCCACCCCATGGCGGGAATCGAGCGCTCCGGATATGGCCACGCCTTCCCGGAGCTGTTCCAGGGGGCCTCCCTGATCCTGACGCCCTATCCCGGCACGCCCCAGAGCTGCCTGGATGAAATCTGGGAGCTGGCCCGGAAGCTGGGCTTCAGACATCTCCAGCTCTCCACTCCCCAGGAGCACGATCACATCATCGCCTACACCTCCCAGTTGGCCCACGTGGTGAGCTGCGCCTATGTGGGCAGTCCCTCGGCCCCTAACTTTGAGGGCTTCTCTGCCGGGAGCTTCAAGGATATGACCAGAGTGGCAAAGCTCAACGAGGAGATGTGGACGGAGCTGTTCCTGGAAAATCAGGACGCCCTGGTCCGGGAAATCGACACTCTGGTAGAAGAACTGGCGGCCTTCGCCTATGTGATCCGCCGGGGAGACCGGGACAATCTGAAAAACATGCTCCGGCGGGCCAGGGAAATCAAGGAAGCTATTGACAAGGATTGTTGAGGAGGACAGTATATGCAGGATTTTGCACATTCTATGCTCTGGTTCTGGATCTGCTACGTTCTGGTGACCTGTGTGGGAATTTTACACACGGTGTTCAACATCTACGTTCTGAAGATGAAACCCATGGACGCTCATGGCATGGGGGAGGGCTATGAGAAAACCAAGCCCTGGCACCCGTTGTACAATATTCTCCTGTTTTCCCTGTTCGGGCTTCTGTATATGCGGGGACTGCCGGCCCCTTCTTTGGAGGAAGCGCTGCTGACGGGAGCGGTGTGGGCCGGTATCTGCATCGTATTCGACCTGTTCGGCTGGGTGCTGGTCAGGCACCCGTGGAGTCTGACTTTCAAAGAGTTCTATCTTGACTATCAACCCTGGATCACCCTGATCTATCTCGCTATCTTTCTCGGTCCGGTGGTTGGATTTTATCTGTGCACACTCTGAAAAAAACGAGGAAGTGATTGGATTGCAAACCGTAACCGTCAGCGCCTCCGCTCCCTACTCCGTCCACATTGGCAGCGGACTGCTGGAAAAAACCGGCCGGCTGATCGCCGGCGTCACCAACTCCCGTACCTGCGCCGTCATTACCGACAGTCAGGTGGAGCCCCTTTACGCTCCCCAGGTATGCCGCGCGCTCCAGGCGGCGGGTTTCACCGTGAGACTGTACGCCTTCCCCGCTGGGGAGCAGAGTAAAACTCTGGCCTCCTATGGGGCCATTCTGGAGTTTCTGGCGGAAAGCAGGCTCACACGCTCCGACTGCGTAGCCGCTCTGGGCGGCGGCGTGGTGGGAGACATGGCGGGCTTTGCCGCCGCCACCTATCAGCGGGGAGTGGACTATATCCAGATCCCCACCACCTTTCTGGCCGCATCGGACTCCTCTGTAGGCGGCAAAACTGCCGTGGACCTGCCCTCTGGCAAGAATCTCGCAGGCGCTTTCTGGCAGCCAAAGCTGGTGATCTGTGACACCGATACCTTCGCCACCCTGTCCGGGGAGCTTTTTGCCGACGGCGTGGCGGAGACGGTAAAGCATGGCCTTATCGCAGACCGGGCGTTTTTCCGCTTCCTTATGACCGAAGACATCCGCAGCAGCATGGAAAGCGTGGTGCGCCGGAATGTGGAAATCAAGGCCGCCGTGGTGGGAGAGGACGAAAAAGAGCATGGCAGGCGCAAGCTCCTTAACTTCGGCCACACCTTGGGCCACGCCATCGAGAAGTGCAGCGGCTATACCGTCGCCCACGGCCGCGCCGTGGCCACAGGTATGGTCTTGGCCTGCCGGGCGGCGGAAAAAATGGGGTTCAGCCCCGCTGGGACCCTGCACACAGTATTGACAGCCTGCCAGCGTTTTGGCCTGCCGGCAGAGTGCCCCTACACCGCTGCCGAGCTCTACGCCTCCGCTACCGGCGACAAAAAGCGCAGCGGCGGCAGCATTGACGTGGTGGTGCTGGAGGAAATCGGAAAGGCCAGAACTGTCCGTCTGGATATGGAAGGGCTGCGCGCCTTCACGGAGGCAGCTCTATGAATCTGACTATCACTCCGGGGAAGCTCTCCGGCACCATCACCCCGCCGCCCAGCAAGTCCCTGGCCCACCGGTATCTCATCGCCGCCGCCCTGGCAGGGGAGGGAAGCGTTGTTCACAATCTGGCGGACTCCCTGGATATCCGGGCCACCCGGCGGTGCATGGCAGAATTGAATACAAACAGTCAGGATTTGCCGGATTTTAACTGTGGGGAATCAGGCTCCACCCTGCGGTTTCTGATTCCTCTGGCTCTGGTCCTTCGGGGAGGCGGGCGGTTTACCGGGCAGGGCCGCCTTATGGAGCGGCCCCAGAAGCCATATTTTGACATTTTTGACGAAAAGGGCGTCCGGTATGAGCAGAAGGACGGCTTCCTCACCGTGGAGGGGCATCTGACGCCGGGGGAGTACCGTCTGCCCGGGAACGTGTCCAGCCAGTTTTTTACCGGGCTGCTGCTGGCGCTGCCGCTGTTGGATGGACCATCTGTCATCATCCCTACCACACGGCTGGAGAGCGAAGGATATATCGGCATGACGCTGGAGGCAATGCATGAATTCGGCGTGAACGCCGTCTCCACCTGTTCTTTTCCGCCGCAGTACCACATTCCCGGCAGACAGCAGTACCAGAGCGCGGAGGTCACAGTGGAGGGCGACTGGTCCCAGGCGGCATTCTGGTATGCCGCCAACTGCCTGGGCTGCGAGGTGGACGTGCGGGGCGTCGCCCAGTATTCCACCCAAGGCGACCGGGTGATCGCCTCTCATTGTCTGGAGCTGTCCCAGCCCGGCGATACGGAGATCGACATGTCTGGCTGCCCCGACCTGGCCCCGCCTGTGGCAGCTGCGGCCGCGGTGCGGCAAGGAATCACCCGGCTCACCGGGGCCGCCCGCCTGCGCCTTAAAGAGAGCGACCGGCTCTCCGCCATCGCCGCCGCATTGAACGCCATGGGAGCGCGGGTGATGGAATATCCTGACAGCCTGACGGTCTACGGGCAGGAAGGTCTGGCAGGGGGCTGTACTGTAGACTGCTGCAACGACCACCGTATCGCCATGATGGCCGCCGTCGCCGCCACCCGCTGCCGGCAACCGGTAACACTGCTGGGCGCGGAGTGCGTATCCAAGTCCTACCCCGGTTTCTGGGATGATTACAGAATGTTAGGAGGAGCTATCCTTGAATACTCTGGGGAATAAGCTGAAGGTTACGATTTTCGGACAATCCCACGCCCCCGCCATTGGGTGCGTGGTCGATGGCCTGCCTGCCGGATTCGCACCGGACATGGACCGGGTGTCCGCCTTCATGTCCCGCCGGGCCCCGGGGCAGAACACCTGGTCCACTCCCAGAAAGGAGCGCGACACGCCGGAGATCCTCTCCGGACTGGTGGAAGGCAGAACCTGCGGTGCACCGGTATCCATGGTCATCCGCAACGCAGATCAGCGCAGCAAAGACTACAGCGGCCTCAAGCGTACGCCACGGCCTTCTCATGCTGATTATACCGCCATAATAAAATACGGAAATGATTACGATGTTCGCGGCGGCGGGCAGTTTTCCGGACGGCTGACAGCCCCGCTGTGCTTCGCAGGCGCACTGGCAATACAGCTGCTGGAGCAGCGGGATATTCTGATCGCCGCCCATATCAGCGAAGCAGGCGGAGTATCCGACATCTCTCCTGACTTTGCCCGGGTCAGCCGGGAGGAGTTGGCGGCTTTGCTCCGCAAGCCCTTCCCTGTCTTCAGTGACGAGGCCGGGGTCCGGATGCGTCAGGCTGTGGAGGCGGCGCGGATGGACTGCGACTCAGTAGGCGGCGTGATCCGGTGTTTCGCCGTTGGACTGCCTGCTGGGATCGGGGAGCCCATGTTCGGCGGCGTGGAAAACCGGCTGGCCGGGGCGCTGTTCGGCATCCCCGGCGTACGGGGAGTCTCCTTTGGAACCGGCTTCACCGCCGCCGGAATGCGGGGCAGCGAGCACAACGATCCCTTCGTCATGGCCGACGGCCGGGTCTCCGCCATGACCAACCACGCCGGCGGCGTGTTGGGAGGCATCACCAGCGGACTGCCCCTGGTGGTCAACATCGCCGTCAAACCTACCGCGTCCATCGCCAGGGAGCAGAACACCGTGGATCTGCAAACCAGGACGGACGCCACTCTGGTCATACATGGCCGGCACGACCCCTGCATCGTTCCCCGGGCGGTACCGGTGGCGGAGGCTGTGACGGCGCTGACAGTATTGGATATGTTATTGGAGGAGTAAAAATGGATTTGCAGGATTACCGGAACCAGTTGGATCAGATCGATGACCAGCTGGCTGCGCTGTTCCGGCAGCGCATGGAAACCGTCAAAGATGTAGCGGACTACAAGAAGGAACACAACACTCCCGTCCTGGCCGCCAACCGGGAGAGGGACATCCTCTACCGGGTCACAGGACAGTGTGGGGAGGGACTTCAGGAGTATACCAAGATTCTGTTCTCTACCCTTCTGGAGCTGAGCCGGGACTATCAGGAGAACCGGCTGTCCACCGGGGAGTCCAAACTATGCCGGGAAATTCAGGCAGCGGCGGAAAACAAAGGAGACTTTCCCTCTCGGGCCGTGGTGGCCTGCCAGGGCGTGGAGGGCGCATACTCCCAGATCGCTTGTGATAAAATCTTTCCCCTGCCCCAGATTCTCTACTTTGGCCGCTTTGACGGCGTGTTCCGGGCAGTGGAGAACGGCATGTGCCGCTATGGCATCCTGCCCATTGAGAACTCCTCCGCCGGTTCCGTCACCGAGGTGTACGATCTGATGGAGAAATACAACTGCAAGATTGTGCGCAGTCTGAAACTGAAAATTGAGCACTGCCTGCTGGCAAGGCCCGGCGTGGAGCTGAGCGGCGTGAAAGAGGTAGTTGCCCACGAGCAGGCTTTGAACCAGTGCGGCGATTTCCTCAAAAGCAGCGGCGTGAAGATCACCGTCTTTGACAACAACGCCCGGGCCGCCCAGTTCGTGGCTGAAAGCGAACGAACGGACATTGCCGCTATCGCCTCCGCTGGCTGCGCTGACCTCTATGGCCTCCGGATTCTCTCCAACCACGTGTCCAACTCCGACCACAACTACACCCGGTTTATCTGTATCTCCAAGAACCTGGAGATCTACGAGGGAGCCAACAAAATCACCTTTGTCACCTCCGCCAGCCATCGGCCCGGCTCTCTTTACAGCCTTATCGCCAAATTTGCCACCCGCGGGCTCAATATCAGCAAGCTGGAAAGCCGCCCCATCCCCGGTAAGGATTTCGAGTTCCGCTTCTACTTTGATGTGGACGCCTCCGTCCGGAACGCGGACACTCTGGCCGTATTGAGCCAGCTGGAACAGGAGGACTTTTTCACCTTCCTGGGTGCGTACAGCGAGGTATTCTGAAATGGAGTACGGACTGCTGGGCGAAAAGCTGGGGCACAGCTTTTCGCCTCAGATTCACAGGGCTCTGTCCGGTTATGACTACCAGCTTCTGCCCACACCGCCGGAGCAGGTGGAGGAGCTGCTCCGCCGCCGGGCCTTCCAGGGACTGAATGTCACCATTCCCTACAAGCAGACGGTAATTCCTTTCTGTGATAAAGTAGACCCCCGGGCCGCCGTCATCGGGGCGGTAAATACCATCGTAAACCGGAGCGGAACCCTTGTGGGGTACAATACGGATCTGGACGGTCTGATCTATCTGGCCCGGCGGACAGGCGTGGACATGGCGGGGAAAAAGGTGGTCATTCTGGGCTCGGGCGGCACCAGCCGTACCGCCCGGGCCGCCGCAGAGGAGCTGGGAGCGGCGAAAGTTGTGACAGTCTCCCGAAAGGGAGAGGACAACTACGAAAACCTCTTCCGCCACGGGGACGCGGAAGTTCTCATCAACACCACCCCTGTGGGCATGTTCCCCAATGCCGGAGCGTCTCCTGTGTCCTTGGATATCTTTCCCCATCTGACCGGCGTGCTGGACGTGGTATTCAATCCCCTGTGCACTGCTCTGTGTATGGAGGCGGAGGCGCGGGGCATCCCCGCCGCCTGCGGTCTGCCCATGCTGGTGGCCCAGGCCAGACGGGCCGCGGAGCTGTTCACGGACACAGTGATCGAATCTGAACGCATGGAAGCGGTGCTGGCTGATCTGGTCCGGCAGGTGAGAAACGTGGTTCTCATCGGAATGCCCGGCTGCGGCAAGAGCGCGGTGGGCCGGGCCCTTGCACGACGGCTGGGGAAGGAATTCGTGGATCTGGATCAGATCATCACGGAGCGGGCGGGGAAATCCATCCCCGATATTTTCGCCCAGGAGGGAGAAGACGCTTTCCGAGCTCTGGAAACCCGGACAATTCGAGAGGCCGGGGCACACACCGGCTGCGTCCTGAGCACCGGAGGCGGTGCCGTCATCCGCCGGGAAAACTACGCCCCACTCCATCAGAACGGCGTGATCGTCCACATCCGGCGGGATGTGGACCGGCTTCCCACGGCGGGACGGCCCGTATCCCAGAGTACGGACCTCCACGAACTGTGGCGGCGCCGGGAGCCGCTGTACGCCGCCTTCGCTGACGTGACTGCGGACAATAACGGCACGATGGAGGAAACCCTTCACCAGATTGAAAAGGAGTTGAACGCCTTGTGAAGCTGCTGTTTCTCAACGGGCCCAACCTGAACATGCTGGGCATCCGGGAGCCGGACATCTATGGAAAGCAGACCTACGCCGACCTGGAGGAATACATCCGGGGTTTTTGCGGAGATCTGGGAATCGGATGTGAAATTTTTCAGTCCAACCATGAGGGAGCCCTGGTGGATGCCATCCAGGCCGCTTACCAGAAATTTGATGGCATCGTCATCAATCCTGCCGCCTACACCCACACCAGCGTGGCCTTGCTGGACGCGCTGAAGGCTGTGGGTCTGCCGGCGGCGGAGGTCCATCTCTCCGACGTCAGTCGGCGTGAGGATTTCCGGCAGATATCCTACGTCCGGCTGGCCTGCTGCAAGACCTTCGCCGGATTCGGATTTGAGGGCTACCGGCTGGCTGCGGAATATCTGCTGACAACGAAAAGCGGCGTGATCGATACTGCGAAGGAATAACCAAGTCAGGTCTTTTCACATACAATGGCCTAGGAGCTGTTTGAAAATTGTCAACACACCCAACCAGCAGACCTTTTCCGCCATATGGCGCTAAATTTTCTTGCCATACGACAGTATGCCTGGGAAAATTTTCCTTGTCTGGCAAAAAAGCTCCTCGCTGTTGGACAGATTGCCAGTTATCAAGCAGCCCCTAGTAAAGGAGGCTGTTGCTATGGAAAACAACATGTGCGGCGGGCAGGCCCCATCTCCCGCCTACGACTTTCGCGTATATGACCAGGTCTGGCAGCGGGTCGCTCCGGGGATGGACCCTTTCGCCGCCGACCCTGCCGCCGCCGGTATGACGGTGGCCGCACCCGCTCCCACACCGGCCCCCCCC